>Ga0315279_10008558_pt1 | contig 12366 bp, 14 predicted proteins | sample YL17G06_20_MG_FD_203694 | JGI IMG/M metagenome (GOLD analysis project Ga0315279, IMG submission 203694) | Sediment microbial communities from Yellowstone Lake, YNP, Wyoming, USA - YL17G06_20 | ecosystem: Environmental > Aquatic > Freshwater > Lake > Sediment | place: USA: Wyoming | collected... | reverse complement strand
ACCCCTACGGTGAAGGCTGGTTTGCCGTAATAAAGCTAGAGAACTTTGAAAACGACCGTCAAAATCTGCTATCGGCCCAAGACTATTTTGAGATACTAAAGAGAAAGGTAGAGACTGAGAGGAGAAAGCTGGGAAAACAGTAGGCATGAATGCGAAAGTGCGCGCTGAGGATATAACCTAAATACGATGATTATTGACAATTGGATGAGTGGTTTTGTTGTCAGATCAGAATGAAGAGGAACAAAGAGAAGACTCACTACCCTTGAAAGTCAGAGATGTGATGGTGAGGGAGGTAATTACTGTGGATGAAGATTCCACGGTTAAAGAGGCTGTCGCCGTTATGAACGAATTTCAGATAGGCAGCCTCATAGTGCTGGAAAGAGGGAAGGCTATGGGCATAGTTACGGAAAGGGACTTCTTGAGAAGAGTCATTGCAGAAGCAAGAGACGTTATGAATACTAAAGTGAAGGAGATCATGACGACTCCATTGGTTGTTGTTGAGCCAAGCACGGATTTGGAAGAAGCTGTGAAACTGATGTTTCAAAGCAAGATAAAGAAGCTTGCCGTAGTTGATGCAAACAAGCTTGTGGGCATAGTAACACTGACAGACATTGCACGATTTCAGCCTCAAATGATAAGAATGCTGAAACAGCTTACTACAAAACAGGCGGCGCCGAAAAGCATGCAGAAAGTCATTGACTACTACATTGTCTAGGAGAATTGATGTAAGACATTTCTGTGCGTGCTACTGGGCATAGGTTCTGCTCCCAAACTCAGAGTTGAGAATACATCAGAAAGATTTTTGTGATCCAATACTAGAATAAGACTCATGTCTTCGGTAAAGAAAATGGTTCTAAATTGGCAAGGAAACTATCGTTTCATAGCGAAAAATGAAAAAGGGCTTTCTGTTAATTTCGATGCTCCCATACAAAATGGTGGAGAAGAGACTGCGCTATCGCCAATGGAGAATGTTCTAGCAAGTTTAGCTGCCTGCAGCAGCTATCATGTCGTGTCAATACTGAGAAAGAAGAGACAGGAGTTATCAGATTATTCAGTAGAGATGACAGCAGACAGAAGAGATGAACCGCCACGAGTGTTTACCAGCATTCATCTCAAGTACATCATTAAAGGAAAGAACATTAGTAGAGAAGCTGTTGAAAGCGCAATAAGACTTTCTGAAGAGAAATATTGCTCAGTAGGAGGGATGTTAAAGAACGCAGTTAAGATAACATCTTCATATGAGATATTAGAAGAATAGGGAAGAATCCTTGCGCGCTGTTTCTTCGCTAGTTTCAACAAGAGAAGCTGTCCCATTTATGCCAGGATCTGCACCTAGAATGGTTCAAGCTTCTATGGTTTCAAACGGCTTGAAAACAGCAGTTTTAATCTTATGAACTACCTAATTTGGCTTTTTGACTATTATTTTCTGTTCTTCCGCATATACCTCCACGATATCTCCTATTTTCCATTCTAGTGCGTTGAGAACCTCTGGAGGAATGGCGATGGCAGCCGAGCCTCCGCTCTTCCTGATTGTACGTTTGAATCGAACTAGAACCATGATTTTGTCACTATTTTCGGTTGATGTGAAGTAATATTTAAATATGACTTGTCAGTAGTGATAATGTCGATATAAAGTAGTGATAAAGTCTGAGGGGGATGATTAATGTCTACAAATAGGCGAATATGTCCCATCTGTGGGAATCATTCAGATAACTTTGCAGTAGACAGCGAGAATTTGGGGTCCTTGGTCTGGGGAAACCTTCCGCGCTCTGCTCATCTTCTCATGACCCGGATATGCAAAATGGAAGCGCACAGGGATGGAAGACAAAACGAAAATCCTGAAGCTCGAATTTGAAACACTGGAAAGCCTTAGGAAAGACTTGACTTACAGGATAGACGAAATAGAGAGTTTACAGACCGAGCTTGAAACTCTGAAGAACGTCCGACAAAAACTAGACGCAAAAATCAGCGAACTGAAGACCAAACTTGAATCTAATGAAGCTTAAGATGACCTAAATGGCCGCAATCATGCAATTGTGCCCTATTTGCGGAAGCAAATCAAACAACTTTCTGATAGACAGTGAAAATCTGGATTTTCTGAGCAAACTGGCAGCTCAGAGAAGTATCAACGCGGCCATTTCTATGGCTAGAATAGTATGGGAGAATATTCCTCAATTGAGGCTTACCGCTGATTCTAGAGCAGTTGTTAACGAACTGTCAAAGACCTTGGTTGAAAGTACTCAAGATCAACTGAACACGATCCTAGAGCCGATGAAAGTGTTCATCGAATCTTTTCCTAAGATTATTGAAGGGTTGCCTGAAGACATACGGAAGGATGTGAAGGAAGAATTCAATCAGACTAGAATGAAGTTAGAAAGCGAATTCAAGACTCTCCGAGAGACAACACCCACTTTCAAAGATACGCTCAGCGCAGTACAAACGATATCTGACGAACTGCATGAAGTCACAGAAAAACAGATGAGATCCATAAAGGAAGAACTCGCCAGAAATTTCAAAGAGACACTTGAAAAGATGGGTTTTCCTGAACCTGATCAGATGAAGTTGTTGTCGCAACTGATACCCACAACACTGCCGCTACTTGAGGAACTGCTGCGCTTCCAAAAGGTTCCCAAAGAAAAGGGAGACCGGGGTGAACTCGATTTGTTCAAGGAGCTTCGGGAATTCTATCCTGAAGATGACTGTAAGCATCTAGGCCAATCAGGAGAGATTGACATTCTGGCAATTCCGAGGTTCAATGGATCAAATCTAGGTCACAGAATCCTTGTGGAATCCAAGAAGAACAGCAGTGGCTGGGATAGGTCGTTCATTCATCAAGTCAGGAATCAAATGCAGCTGAGAGGCGAACGATTTGCCATTCTTACTGTTGACACGATGCCTAAAGCAGCTAATGGGTTTATGATCGAGAACTGCCCAGAAGGCGTAATCCTTGTTACAGAACGAGAAAATTTCAATATCTCATACGGTGTAGTAAGATCCGCTCTAATAGCACTGCATCCCTTCTGCCACAAGGAAATTGATTTTTGCAAGCTCTTCGCAGATCAGAAAATCAACCAAGCAATCAAAGACGCCTATGACTACTGCGAATGGGTAAAGAAAATCAGATACAAAGCACACCGAATTGAAACAACCGCCCAAAGCGTATCTGAGGACACGAAGCAATTAGACAACCATCTGAAGCAAGCTCTCAAAGAGCTGCAAACCAGAATAAACGATGCCATTTCACAGATTACGAGAACAGAAAACGATGAGGTTTCTCTGGAAAAGGAAGTGCAGGGCGGGAGGCTCTCCGCAGATGGCTTCAAAACGTGAAACCAAGGGCATAGAACTCGTCCTCAAAGGTCAGATAAAGGCGGTGGACTCTTCAACCTTCAGCGTAAAGTCCGAAACCAATCCTGAAATCGGGTACAAAGTAAGATGGAACAAGAAAAGATGGGTGTGCTCATGCGAAGATTTCGAAAAACATAGGAAGAAATGCAAGCACATTTATGCCGTTGGTTATTGGCTTTCGCTTCAAGACCTCCAAGTTGGCGTACAAAAAACCAAAACCGAAGAAGAACCATGCCCGATCTGCAGTTCAAGCAGTTTCGTAATCAAAGACGGCTTTGGCGAAAGCCGTAGCGGTTTCACCCAACGACTCTTCTGCAAGAAATGTCGCAAAGGCTTCTCTCCAAAAACAGGTTTCGAAGGCGCTCACGGTCAAGCCTTTTGCATCATTCTTTCATTAGACTTATATTACAGGGGCCTGTCCCTTCGAGCAGTTGAATCACATTTTCAATCAGTTTACGGGATAAAAATCTCACATGGAACAATTTACGGCTGGATCAAACGTTACGTCGAGTCAGTAAACAAGTATTTAGAAAAGGACAAGGTGAGTTCTGGGAGATGGCACGCAGACGAGACCGTCTTAAGAGTCAAAGGCAAACACTTAGTGCTATGGAACTTGTTAGACAGCGAGCATAGATTGTTGTTGGCAAAACATCTCTCTGAAAGGAAAAGCGCTGATGAAGCAATTGCGCTTTTCAATCAGGGATTGGAAAAAACTCAAAGTGCGCCTGAAGAAATAGTGACCGACGCAGCTCCGAGTTACGTTCAGGCAATCGACCAGAAATTCAGCGGGGAATTGAAGGAACCTTTAATTCACGTGCAAAGCTCACTCTCCGGACCGATTACAAACAACAAGCTCGAAAGATACAACAGGACGCTACGGCAACGATTCAAAACTATTTCGAGTTTCCACAGCAAAGAGACCGCGACTACATTCACAGACGGCTTTGACATCTTCTACAACAGCATCAGACCGCACAGAGCGCTTGAGGGCAAAACTCCGGCTGAAGCAAGCGGTCTAAGTAATGGGTCAAGTTGGGCTACTCTAATTCGAAAAGCCAGAAAACAGCAGTAAATCTCTTATAGCATCACTGCTTTCTTGCTTTCTTCTTTCTCTTGAACAATTCCTCACTCGTATCCGAGCAGGGTTCCAAGCAAGAACCTGGAATCTGTTTCAAACCAGCTTTAAGGATTTCAGGCAAGTGGCTAAAGACCCAATCAACCCACACCATGAATCTCCTCCAATCGTACGGACAAAAAGGATAAGGAATACCCACGGTCTGAGCGGGCGATTTGCCCTCTAAGGCTTCTTCCATCGGACAGATATAATTCAAGTAAACCATCGATAATATCGCAAGATACTTAAGAACTCTCAACGAACCCGATTTTTGGTGCTTAGAAATCGTCTTTCTCATGTCCTTAATCTTTCGCTCGATCCTCATAAGGTCCTTTTTCTGCCACGGCTTAAGCCTTCTAAAAATGTGCTTAACGAGATGTTTTGGAAAAAAGAAGGGAGCAGCATGCTCCATCGCTGCAAGTTTGTCTCCCTTCAGGACTTTCAGGAGGCTCCTTAGCCTACCTTCTGTAATTCCGAAAGCGTCGCGAAAGGCCTTCTTATCTCGGGTTGAAGCGATGTGTAAGCAAATTGTGAATCGGGACTCTTTCGCCATCATTACGATTGCGTAGGAGAAACGCCTTTGGCTTGCTTGTTTTTTGTTTGCGGCAGGCTGATGCCGTGGCCGCTTCTTGCGAGCGAAGGCGTCATCGCAAAAAAGCACTTCGCAGGGTATTCCGCCCAAAAAAAGAATCATTAACTCATTGAAATTCGCGAGTTTTTCAGCACTCTTCATGAGTATGTCGTAAAGGGTTTTCTCGTCAGGCAAGCCCTCCAGGATATCGTGGTCAAGAAGGATGCTAGTTCTCTCGGTCACCAATAATTGGAACGTTTCTCGCGGTTTTTTTCCTTCAGAAAAATTCACCAAAATTAACGCAATCGTGCGATTGTTAAATCTGGACCTAACAAAGCGTTCAGGCTTAAACTTCTCTTTGCATTTCTGACAGCGGAAATATCCGTTGAAGAACCCTTCCTTGTCTAGGACTCTGACTGTGTCGCTGCTCTTGCACCTTGGGCAAAATACTCGGCGGAGTATCTCTTTCTCAAATGAGCCAGCCTTCATCTTCAAATAATCCAGAATCTTTGAGCGATCGAAATAGAGTTCAAAATTCGTTCGGCTGAAGCGCCGGAGAAAATCTTCAACAGTTACGTTGTTTATGTCCAGATTGATATTTTCCTCAAAGAAAGGTAGTCTTGATGCTCTGCTTGACTTCCTGGGCGATTTTAGGTTTTCAATCAACTGATTCACCAACAGTTAGGCAGGCGTCCCCCCGAACCGTTAACAAGGTCTTCTAAGAACCTTCTGAGATTTCTAAGCCCCCGAATCTTAGACACAAAGAGCCCAGCACGAACGAAATTCCGAAAGCCGACCCCTTCCACAGATCGGTGGGGGTCGGGCGTCTGAGGTTGATTTTCTGTTCAGTTTCTGCGGTTTTCTTAGACTGAAAACAGTTTTCTTAGTTTCTAAGACTGTTGTTAGGATTCTGGGGTTCATTGTACTTCTGTGTCTCCAGTCATTTCCAAGTATTTTCCAGCAGCTCGAATCACTCTCGACATCGTCTCCCTTAGAGGCTCATTGCCTTTCCTGAACTTGAGAACAATCAGAAAATCCGGGTTTCGAATATGAACCGGGTTTCTTTTTTTCTTTGGGCAGTGTTTGGAGTTGTCTAGTGGAGTCTGGACTAGGATTCCGGCTACTGCCTTTTGAACCTCCTGCCTTACTAGGGATACAATTTCTTGCGGCATGGGCGCAGAGGGTAGGGTTGTTCCAATGTCGGGTCTAACCTCGCCCGGATTGTCATCTGTCGCAGCTTTCGTTTGATCATGTTCTTCTTCTTTTGCCTTTGCGAAGTCTTCAAGCGTCTTATGCCGTTTCTTTCTTTTGTTCTCTTTCATCTCATTGGTTCTCCGATCCAGCGATTGATCAAGAATCAGCAGGTTAGAAGGGGTATCTTGGGTAGTTCACAGGGGAATCGGGTGTGCCCAGTTTCGCTTCTATGTGGTCAAAGACAACGTCATCTTCAGCGCCCCATTCGCGGATCACTTTTTCAACGAGTTGTTGCACACCCAGCTTCTTGCCTTTTTGAATCATGCACGCCCAGACTTCTGAGGGGATCTTGTGAGCCCATGCAATCTCTGGCCACCAAATCGCCGCCTCGTCCTCGTTCAATGGGCACTCGCGCCATTCTTCCTTGATCGTTTCTTCGCCGTATAAGTTGACTTTTTGCTCATGCAGCGTTCTTTCGAGATCATTGTAGAATACTATAAAATCGCTGATTCCAGTCCAGTCGCAGAATTTTCCGCTTCCATCTCCGTATTTGGTTTTCAGAAGTTCGCCAATGTCCTTGCATATGTCACCCAGCTTGATGATGTCAGATTCTTTGCCAAAAAGCCAGTTGTCACAGGTTCCCAAACGTTGTCACCTCCTTCACTATTCCCCCTTTGGCCTACTGCCGGCTGAAGGAGCACGTAAATGACCCAACTTTGATAATCTGAGCCAAACGTCAATCTTAACGAGGAATTCGGCAGGGTCTAAAAGATCCGATTCACCTAGTACAATCTCCCGCAACGGGTTGTCCCTTGCAAGTTCGTTCAGTACGAATTCTTTCAATCTACGGATGCTTACTTTGCATGCTACTTGGCGATGATACTGCGGATTCGATACGATATCCTTGACGGGAAACTCTCTAGAATCTGTCACAACTTTCCTAGGCTTTTCACCGCAACAACCCCGCGGTCCTTACAATCCTCAAATTCCACTATGACAACGTATCCATTGATCTCTGGATTATAGGGACTTATGTCTATAACTTCAACATTTCCATGAATTGCGAACATCCTTTTTGCCTGCGCCGCCGCCATCTTTATCAGTTGCAGCTTGTCTCGCACAGGCCCCCCGAGTATCAGACTCTTCTGGACTTTTCGCGTTGCAGTATCTCCTACTCTTGTTTCTTGAAACAAGAACAACGTCTTCCTGCCTGACTAGATATTATGGGCGGCCTCATTTTATAAGTATTTTTGTGCGTTGACTACACATAAGTGGCGTTTCTCTATTTGTTGCCAGAATATGCAGTTTTTAGACAAAACAGTCAGGATTTCAGGACATTTTTCTCTACTGTCTAGACAAAACTTCAATATCCAGCGCGTTCAAAGTCTGAAGGGTGCCCCTAGCCTCGCGAATCCTTAACTGAAACGTGGCAGTCTAGAAAATCTGTGACTCATTCGTAGGTTGAATGATGAAGTCTTATGAACGTTGGCTCTTTTTGTCGATGGACGTGTTCAATTACCAATCAACGCTACATTCATTTTAATGACAACTTGCATTACTATGGGCATGATCACGAATCTCAGAGTCTTTCTATTTCCTGCAGATGACGCATCAGTTTCAGACCTTTGTCGGTGGGTTGATAAACAGTTCTTATCGGTCTAGAGTCCACAATCGAGCGCTTGACAAGGCTCATCTTTGACAAGCTTCGAACGATCAAAGTAACAGTTGCACGGCTCTGAACAATATCGTTGTCAAGGTCGTATTTTAGAATTTCAGCATAGTGGATGGATCCTCTCTCACATATAAGTTTCAATGTTTCATAGAAACCTTTCTTCGACATTTTCCTCAACATAACTGGAAAATCGTTATGCTTGTCTTTTTTCATCTATCCTGCCCATGACTGGGTATCGGAGCAGTCATCATAAGTTGTAGGCATTCATTCAAGAGTCTTAGGCTTTAATGTGAAATCTATACTTTCATTTCATAACCCTTAACCATCCAACGGGCATACAGAGTACGCAATGATGCCAAACTAGATGAAGGTGACAGCCGATTTGAGAGATTTAGTCTCTTCTTCGCCGATCAGTTGTCAATACAAGAGGATCCTATGGTTTTCTGTTCTGAGCATGTTACTCTTTGCATCACTGCCCGCTTACTGCTATGCTGGCACGCAGAGATTCACTTGTGATTTTTACGTCAATAACGGGTCTATATGGAACCCCTGGGAAAGACACACACTTTGTGTTTCTGTCACTCAATCACTGTATGAATATTATCAAGGCAATGACCATGGCTGTTATCCTATTGTCAGTGGTTATCCGAAATTCGTGACTCCAGACTTAATGACACCGATCGCTGAAAGAGTTTGGAGCGTTTGCCAATATGAAACTCACAGTGAAGAACAATTTGTCAACGCTGTTCTAATGTTTAGTCACCAGATTCCATACGTTGCAGGCAGCGATGTGAAATATCCTGTGGAAACTATCGCAGACCAATCCGGAGACTGTGATCTATTCTCCTTGCTCACTGCCTCCGTGTTGAAAGCAAAGAATCTTGATGTTATACTACTATACTGGGAAGGAAACCCGCCACACATGAATCTGGGAGTTTGTCTTCCAAACCCTCCTGTTTATTGCAGCCAACCTTCTTGGTATCTTCAGTATAACAACAAGACGTATTACATTGCAGAATGCACCTGGAACAATCTCTATGGTCAGCCTCTTTATGAAGGCTGGAAAGTTGGTGAATGCCCAGACGATTACAAGAACGTGGCACCTAAATGCGTAATCACTTTGCAGAATTGTGAAGTGAGTTCACCAAATCAGATTTCCGCAAGCGTTGACAGCGATTTGTTACCATCAAGTCTTGCTTCTAGCTGTTCATATCAGTCACCATTGCATATTGGTGAGCAAGTGCAGATTCAGGGCACAATTACTCCGAATCATTCCGGAAAAAGTGTGGTCTTGTATTGCAGAAAAGGAACAGCTTCCTGGAGTAAAATGCAGACGACTACGACAGATTACTCAAGCGCTTTTTCTTTCACGATAAGTTTTGACTCTGTAGGAATGTATTATTTGCGGGCAAGTTGGAGCGGAGACGCTGACCACGAAGGGGCTGACAGCACTACCTTCACTTTGAATGTGTCTCTTGCTGTCTCCTACACGTTCTTGGCCTTGTCCTCTTCAACAGTCTGTCTGGGAGATGCTGTCACTATTACCGGATACCTTTTGCCAGCCCATTCATGCCGGAGCGTAACCCTGTATTACCGCCAAGAAGGATACGAGTGGAATCCTTTAGTCACCGTTACTGCAGATCCTGTGGGCAATTTTTCATATCAATGGATCCCTAGCGCCGTTGGAACGTTTTATCTGAGAGCAGAATGGGTCGGAGATTCAGACCATCAAGGTTCTGTCAGCGACATCAACATGATCACCGTGTCAAAAGCCTTCTCATCCATAGCCTTGGCCACGTCTTCTTCGTCGAGCATAAATATGGGGGAAACCGTCACATTGTCGGGAGCTATCTTTCCTGCACACGGCAACGTAGACTTGGAGATATATTCCAGTTCAGATAATTATCACTGGAGTCTTCTTACAAGCGTGAGTACTGACATGCAAGGACAATACGTCTATTATTGGAGCCCATTATCGTCTGGAACGTATTATTTGAAAGCCAGCTGGTCCGGCGATGCAGATCATTTGGGTGCTGATAGCAGCATTTTCGAACTGACAGTGACTTATTCTCCTCCAACAAACCCAGATGACCACGGAACCCCCGATAATCAGAACCCAGGAATTAGCGTCCCAAACTACCTTCTAGTAGCTCTGGCTATCGTAGGAATAAGCATAGTGGCGACTGGAATTTGCCTACTGATAATAGTCCGGCGAAGACATACACAAACTAGGTTTTTGCCTTAGGCTTGTTTTATGGCTCTGCAGGATCGCAGTTATGATACATGCAGCGCACCTTGTGCCATGACTCATGGAACTACATCATCGACCGAATTAGGTTGTTGAGCTTTGGTTCATTTTGATGACGACTTTGTTGTTCGAGAGTTTGGCAACGTATTCCCAGCCTTTTGCCAAATAATCATTGGCTTCTCCAACACTTACCACCTTCTGGAAAGCCCCATTTGCCACTTGTCCACCTAGGAGCCTCTTCTTGACTATATTCTGCAGTTCCTCGTCACTCATGGAGGGCACGTCCATCTTGTCCAGTTCTTCTTGACTGAAACCAGCCACCAACAAAAGCTGCTTCCTAAAACTACCCCTAAGCCTCTCCTCACTAGTTTCTTCCTTCACCTTAGTCTGCAAAAACTCCTCGCTCCTCGCGTAAGCCGCCCGCATATCCTCCACAACAGATTCAGGCAACCTCTGTTTGTTAGTCGTATACCGGTTTTCAATGTCGCCTTTGTGACCCATCCAGAACTGGCGATAGTCCCTGAGTACCAAACCCTTCGACTCAGCAAGCATCAACTGCGTATCAAAATAACATCTTAAGACGTACGGTCGCCAAGGAAGCCCAGCGCCTCTAATTGCTACCCTCATCATGTCTCCAATGTTTACGGTGCGTATGAAGGGTTTCTGAGCAACCTTCGGCTTAACAACGGCTGAGTCAGCTATCAACTGTTCGCCGTCTCTCAATCGTTCTTCCAAGTAGTCTTTGACGTAGCTGCAGGCTTCTTCTGTCAGGAAAGTGAAGTATTGATGGCGTGTCTTGCTTAGGGTTGAGCGAACAACAACTATCGTTGGTATTTTCTCAAAGCTTACCTCGGATCCTTTGATCTTGAGTTCGGGTAAGTCGCGCATTCTTAGACCATCGTAACCGGTGTAGTTGCCTAGGCTCTCAAGTCTTAGGCCTGCATGGGCAACAATGGCGCAGGCCGTTCGGGCTTGTTTGCTTCCTGACAAGAAAATGCGTTTCAATTCTTCTTTCGTGGGGACGCGCTCGTCCTTAAGAGTTGGCGTCTCGTGGGCGCCAGTGATCCTTATTTTGCGTTTGAGCTGGATTCCGTTGTGGGAAAGCCAGGACTTGACGACCTTGGTCGTGTTGTGGATGTAGCTACCTGCATGTTTCTCCTGCGCATCAGTGACGTAGTCCATAAGGAGGTCTTCTATCTCCGTGACCGGCTTTTGCGCGAGTTGCCCTGGTGTTATGCCCATGAGCCCGGAGAAGTTTCCCAAGTTGCGTAGGTAAATCTCGGCGCAGGCAGGTGAACCGCGGACGAGATTTTCGTACCAGCGCCTCACATCCTTATCCTCAAGCAAATGACGGTACTTAGAGCGGGGATGAGCAGAATCAGACAAGTTCGCTCGCCACAAGTAAAGTAACATGCCTGCGCCATAAAAGATTTGTGGTTTTGAACCCTAAAATTGGTGCGGTCGCCGGGATTTGAACCCGGGATCGCAAGCTTGGAAGGCTTGTGTCCTAACCAGCTAGACGACGACCGCTCCTTACACATTTTCGGCAATACTTTACCATGTTGAGCTAGATAAGACTTCTTTCACACAAAACTACTTGGGCTTCTCATCAGGCTTAAACAAACGCTTCTCATACTTAGGCTTCGGCTTGAAACCGCCATGATAAATCGGCATACCAGTTCTCTGCCTTTCCAAGTTCTTTATCCTTGCATAAAGCTTCGACACCTTCGTCTTCGACGGCGTCTTAGGCTTCGGAAAACGAACTCTTACTGGCGTGAACGGCTTCTTAGCATGGCTTGCTTTTGAGGCTTTTGCTGGAACGATCTTTACTCTTTTGAAGACGACGTAGCCTTCTTTCAGATTGACTTCCCGCGTTTCCCATCCTGCCTCCAGCCAAGCCCTAGCATGCACGTTACTGGGCACGTTGTCCCACCACCGCACATTCTTGTACGCGTCCATAGGCAAGTTATCGCCAATGATCCCGTCAATCCGAGCGAAACCAAGCTTAACCGTGTCCGTGAAGCTCCCTCTGAACTTCAAGTAGCCTCCAAGCCCACCATACTTGGAAACGTTCCTAGGTGCAACGATTCTTCTAGCACAGTTGAGACACAATAAACTAGTCGGATCGCCAGTCGCCACATCCGGAGTCATGCAGTCCCTGCAATAGAGCTTGCCGCATCGTTGACAGCGTCTAAGATAGCCATACGAGAGAACCCTGC
>Ga0315279_10008555_pt1 | contig 12370 bp, 13 predicted proteins | sample YL17G06_20_MG_FD_203694 | JGI IMG/M metagenome (GOLD analysis project Ga0315279, IMG submission 203694) | Sediment microbial communities from Yellowstone Lake, YNP, Wyoming, USA - YL17G06_20 | ecosystem: Environmental > Aquatic > Freshwater > Lake > Sediment | place: USA: Wyoming | collected... | reverse complement strand
TATAATAAGGCCTATAACACCGCGGGGTAGAGCAGCGGTAGCTCGTTGGGCTCATAACCCAAAGGTCGCTGGTTCGAATCCAGCCCCCGCTATTAAAAGGATCGGGAGCCGAAAGGCTCCCGATCTCGATTATAATATGTCCTATAGGTCCTATATGGCCTATCCGACCTATTAAATGATTCGGTACGCGCTCAAAATCTTCACGATGCCCGCCAGGGCTGCGGTTTCGCTGCGCAGCCGTATTGCACCCAACGAAAGGGTTCGGGCACCGGTTTTTATAAATGAGGACAATTCCCGATCGTCGAGACCGCCCTCCGGTCCCACGATCAAAAGGATGTTCTTATCATCCGGCGGAACGTCTAAGCCGCCCGACGGGTCGGCCACCAGGACCGAATCGTAAGACGAAAACGTATTGACCAGATCCGTTATTTTAGGCCGGACATCGAATTCCGGAAGAAAATACTGTTGAGATTGCAGCATGGCCGATAGGCTGATCTTCCGATAACGCTCGATCTTGGCTTTGCTTAAGGTGTCGACCACCGAGTTTTGGGAAATAAAAAATATAAACCGCCGGACCCCCAGTTCGCTGCCTTTTTCGATGACCAGGTCGGTGCGGGTTCCTTTCAGGGGTGCGAGGGCCAGGTCGATATTCACCGGCGCATTCAAATCCATTTTCTCCTTTTTGACGATCTCCGCGCAGGTTTCCCGGCGGTTTGAATTTAAGATCCGCGCTTCGATCCGGTGCCCCAGACCGTCGGTCAGGATCAAAACATCGCCGGGTTTTTTCCGGAGCACGTTCTTGAGATGGTGGAATTCTGCTCCGGAGATGACCAGGGTGTCTTCCCGGGCCTTTTCGGGAGGGATGTAGAAGAGGTTGTGAGTTTCATCACGCATAATTACAAAATCCAAAAACCAAATGTCAAATCAAGCTCAAATGACAAATGATTAAAATGGAAATTTTGGGTTTTGGAATTTGGATTTGATTTGTCATTTTAAGTTTGAAATTTGACATTATTCGTCGGTTTCCCGCTTCTGGGGAGTCACCGGTCCTTCGTATTTTTTCAGCTGTTCGATCAGGTTCGTTAAATTCTTGTCCCCCGATTGGAGGGGTTTAAGACCCACTTCGACGAACAGGTCGCCGTGACCGCCGCCCGAACGGGGCATGCCTTTGCCCTTGACGCGGATCACCCGGGGTGCGCCGCTGCCCTTGGGAATAGTGATTTTTTCCTTGCCGCCATTAAGGCCGGGGATCTCGATCGAACCGCCCGTGACCAGTTTGGAATACGGCGCTTGGACCCGAAGATGAAGGTTGTCGTCGTGGCGTTGGAAGTATTCGTGGGGTTTCTCCTCGAACTGGACGATGATATTGCCTTTGCCGCCCAGGTCGTAATTACCCTCGCCCTGGAGAACTATGTATTGCCCGTGCGCCACACCCGCAGGGACCCGGATCTCTATGGTCCGGGTTGTTTTGATCTTACCCCGTGCGCCGCACTTTACGCAGGGGGTTTTTACCACGTGTCCTTTACCTTCGCAGCGGTCGCAGGCCTGGATGCTGGTAAAGGTGCCGAGGATGCTGCGGGTTTGGGCCTTCACCCGGCCCTGGCCGTGGCACTGGGGGCATTCTTCTTGGTCGAAACCGCCCTGTCCGGAACAGGCCGCGCATGGTTCAAGGCGGTTAACCTTGAATTGCTTCGCCGTCGAGTTCGCAATCTCATCCAGGGTCACCCGCATGATGATGTGGATATCGCCGCCGCGCCTTTGACGGGCGCCGCCGGAACGGGTTTGAAAACCGAAGAGATCGCCAAAGATCGATCCGCCGCCGAACAGGTTACCCAGGACGTCCTGGAGGTCGTCGAAATGCGTGAAGTCATCCCAACTGAACCCGCCGCCCCGGAACGTCTGGGACGCACCCTCGTGGCCATGGCGGTCGTAGATCGACCGCTTGTTGGGATCCATGAGAACCTCGTAAGCTTCGGATAGCTCTTTGAATTTTTCCTCGGCTTCTTTTTTGTTGTTCGGATTCATATCCGGATGATGTTTTTTCGCGAGGGCTCGGTATGCCTTTTTAACCTCGTCCGGGGTCGCGGTCTTCCCGACCCCCAAAACCTCGTAATAATCCCGCTTATTGGCCACTTAACTGATCGTCAATGGGTTACAGGTTGAGATGCTTGATCCGGCATCTCACATTTCTTGATTTTTTTTTCATCTGGTCTTTACTTTTTTCCGGTTCCAGCATCCCGACCTCAACCCAATCCCTATTTGTTTTCATCACCGTCCACGACCCGGTAATCAGCGCCACCTTCTTGCTTTGGTTCTTCTCCGGTCGGCGTTTCGCCCGGCGGAGGCTGGGTTTCGCCGCCGGTTTGGCCTTGAGAGGTTTGGTGGTATACCGCCTCGGAAATTTTATATACCGCCTGCTGGAGGTCTTCCATCGCCTGTTTGATGTTCGCGATGTCCGGAGAGTCTTTTTTGGACTTCAGGATATTCAATTTCTTATCGATATCATTTTTATCTTCGGCCGGGATCTTATCGCTATAATCCCGAAGGGTTTTTTCCACCGAGTAAATCAGGCTTTCCGACCGGTTGCGGATCTCGATCAATTCCTTCTGTTTACGGTCCTCGGACGCGTGCACCTCGGCGTCGGAAACCATTTTGTCGATCTCTTCCTTGGCCAGTCCGCTCGAAGCGGTGATCCGGATCTTCTGTTCTTTTCCGGTGCCGAGATCCTTGGCTGAGACATGGAGAATGCCATCCGCGTCGATGTCAAAAGTGACTTCGATCTGCGGTATCCCCCGGGGTGCGGGCGGTATGCCGTAGAGGTCGAACTTGCCCAGGGTGCGGTTCTGGTGAGCCATGGGTCTTTCGCCCTGGAGGATATGCACGGTGACCGCGGTTTGGTTGTCCTCGGCGGTCGTGAAGATCTGGGATTTCTTGGTCGGGATCGTCGTGTTACGGGGGATAATCGAGGTCATAACCTGGCCCATCGTTTCGATACCCAGGGTAAGGGGCGTGACGTCGAGGAGCAGAATGTCTTTTACTTCTCCGCTCAGAACCGCGGCCTGGATCGCGGCGCCGATCGCTACGACTTCGTCCGGGTTGATGCCCTTGTGCGGTTCCCGGTTGAAAAACTCCTTGACCAGCTGCTGGATGCGCGGCATGCGGGTCTGACCGCCGACCAGCACGATCTCGTCGATCTCCGCGGTCGTCATTTTGGCGTCCAGCAGAGCCTGTTTCATGGGCGGGAACGACCGCTGGATCAGGTCCTCGAGCAGGGCTTCAAGCTTTGCCCGGGTTATCCGCATCTCCAGGTGCAGCGGGGTTTTGTCCGCGCCCGAGGCGATGAACGGCAAGCTGATCGTCGTTTCCATGACCGTGGAAAGCTCGCATTTAGCTTTTTCCGAGGCTTCCTTCAGCCGCTGGAGCGCGGTCAAATCCTTGCGCAGGTCGATGCCGTTTTCTTTTTGGAATTCGTCGGCGATGTAGTTCATGATCCTTTCATCTAGGTCGTCGCCGCCCAAATGGGTGTCGCCGTTGGTGGATTTGACTTCGAAGACGCCTTCGCCGATCTCCAGGATAGAGATATCGAACGTGCCGCCTCCGAAATCATAAACCGCGATCTTCTGGGCTTTCTTCTTGTCCAGGCCATAGGCCAGGGAAGAGGCCGTCGGTTCGTTGATGATCCGGAGCACTTCCAGGCCCGCGATCCGTCCCGCGTCTTTGGTCGCCTGGCGCTGGGCGTCGTTGAAATAAGCCGGGACCGTGATGACCGCCTTGGTGATCTTTTCGCCAAGGTAAGCTTCCGCAGATTGTTTCAAATACTGCAGGATCATGGCCGATATTTCGGGCGGAGAATACCGTTTGTTATTGCCTGCTTCAACCCAGGCGTCGCCGTTCTCGTGCTCGATGACCTTGTAGGGAACCCGTCCTGATTCCTGGGGCACTTCGACGAAGCGCCGGCCCATGAACCGTTTTATGGAATATACGGTATTGGTCGGATTCGTGATGGCCTGCCTTTTGGCCAGCGGTCCGACCAGCCGCTCACCGCTTTTAGTAAAGGCGACAACCGAAGGCGTGGTCCTTCCTCCTTCCGGGTTGGGAATGACCACGGGCTGGCCGCCTTCCATGACCGCGACGCACGAATTCGTTGTTCCTAAATCAATTCCGATTATTTTCGGCATTTTCTTGTTCTCCTTCCGGTTTTGGCCGGGAGACTAAAACTTTAGCCGGTTTGATGACTTTATCTCCGACCATATATCCTTTGCTGATTTCTTCGATCACCATATTCTCCGGCTGGGCGTCGGTTTCGACCATGCCCACGGCCTCATGGCGCGCGGGATCGAATTTTTCGCCTAAACCGGAAAATTCCACCAGCCCGAGAACTTTAAGCGTATCCTTCAACTGGCGTTGGATGATCTCCATTCCCTTATAAAAACTTTCGTAATTGGCGTTCAATTCACAACCGCCGATCGCCCGGTCAAGATTGTCTATGGCCGGGATGATTTGAATAAAAAAATCGACTTTTGAATATTTCCGGTATTCCTCCATGTCCTTTTCCGTTCGCTTCCGAAAGTTATCGAGTTCCGCCAAGGCCCGCAGGTATTTATCTTTAAAGTCTTTGGCTTGGGTTTCTCTCTCCAGGAATATTTCCTTAAGCCGGGTTACCGGTCCCTTGATATCCATTTTTTTAAATTACTCCTTGCGGGCTGAACAATTGGTTTTTCAAACTATTAGACAATTTAGAAAGATTAAAGTTTATCATTAAAAACCGTCACTTTCCCAGGGATAATCTTTGCGCGAGGATCTCGGGTAAGCCGGCATCCATTATCTTCTGTTCGGTCAGGGGGATATTATATTCGATCCGGATTATTTCCAGAGCGTTCGTGTTCCCGTCGTAGATCGCGTAGCAAGCCCGGGGATCCAGGTCCCGGGGTTGTCCCACGCTGCCGACGTTGATGATAAACCGGCGTTTTTCGATCAGGGGAAACGGGGTCTCCCGGATAATATCAGTATAGCTGTTGGCATCCTGGAAGGCGGCGCCCGGGATATGCGTGTGGCCGATGAAACATATTTTCCCGGCGAACAAGCCGAATGCTTCCTGAAGATCGATGAACGAGGTCAGGTAATTCCATTCGGACGGGTTGTTGGGGGAAGCGTGCGCCAGGAATAAATCCCCCAGCTTTTCGGTCAGAGGTAGAGTTTTTAGCTTTTCCAGGCTCGAATCGGTCAGGCGTTTTTTTGTCCAGCGGATAGCTTCCGCGGCCATGGGATTGAAGCGGCCGATATCGGTTTTACCGATGGCCGCCCAATCGTGATTGCCGGCGATGATCAGGTCCGATTCCTTCAGACAAAGGTCAACGCATTCATTGGGGTTGGTGCCGTAACCGACCAGATCGCCCAGGCAGAGGATTTTTTTGATCCGGCGTTTCTTAATATCCTTGAGCACTGCTTGCAGGGCCTCGAGATTGGAATGGATATCGCTGATCACCGCGGCCTTCATTTTTTATTCTTCTCCCCGGACCATTCGGCCGCGATCGCGTCCAGGATACCGTTGATAAATTTACCGGAGTCTTCGCCGCCGTATTTCTTGCCGATTTCGATCGCTTCATTGATCGTCACCTGGAACGGGATGTCCTGGAAAAAAATTATCTCACAGGTTCCGATGCGCAGCAGGATCTTGTCGATCAAGGAAACCCTTGCGAATTCCCAATTTTTCAAGACCTTGATGATCGCCTGGTCGATCTCCGGCAGGTGGGCGAGGGTTTTTTCGGCCAGTTTTTTGGAAAAAGCGCGGTCGATCGCGGTCGATTTCTTACGGTCCGCGATCTCATCCATTATCCCTTCCAGATTTCCGCCCTTTTCTTCCTGGCAATAAAGTATCTTCAAAGCCATTTCCCGCGCCTGCCGGCGGCCCATTTACCTGACCTTGGTATAGAGGTCGGCCAATTCCAGGCCCGTGAGCGCGGCGTCCCAGCCCTTGTTGCCCATTTTCGCTCCCGCCCGTTCGATCGCCTGGTCGGTCGTATCCGCGGTAATGATCCCGTAAACGACCGGCGGTCCGGGTTCCAGGTTCAACGCCGCGATGCCTTTCGTAACCTCGCCGGCGATGTAATCGAAATGCGGAGTGTCGCCGCGGATAACGGTACCGAGACAAAGTAAGGCGTCGTATTCAGTCTTGCGCAGGCGTCCGGCTAAACCCGGGATCTCAAAGCTGCCGGGTGTCCAATAGACTTCGATGTCGGCTTCGGCTACGCCGTGCCGGGTCAGGCAGTCGATCGCGCCGTCAAGCAACCGGTGGGATATGAATTCGTTGAACCGGGAGACGATCAGTGCGAACTTTCGGCCTTTCCCGATCAAGTTTCCTTTGATCTCCTTCATGATTCCTCCTTACGGAAATATAACCTAACTGAATCCTTTTAATATCGAATCCGGGATCAGGTGCCCGAGCTTTTCCCGTTTGGTCTTTAAATAAAAAATATTTTGTTTGTTTGGCGCGAAGATCGGCACCTGTTCCACGATCCTCAAACCGTATCCCTCCAAGCCGATTATCTTTTTCGGATTGTTGGTCAACAAACGAATGTTGGTTAATTTAAGGTCGGCCAGGATCTGGGCGCCGATGCCGTAATCCCGAAGATCGGCCGCGAAGCCCAGCGCCAGGTTGGCCTCCACCGTATCCAAGCCCTTATCTTGCAGGCGGTAGGCGCGGAGCTTGTTGACCAGGCCAATACCTCTTCCTTCCTGCCGCATATATAGGAATACTCCGGATTTGTTGCGGGCAATGAGGTTCAAGGCGGTTGCCATTTGAGCGCCGCAGTCGCAACGCAGGGAACCGAACACGTCGCCGGTGAGGCATTGCGAGTGAACCCGGACCAGCACGTTTTTACGGCCCGTGACGTCGCCCAAGACCAGCGCCAGGTGGTGCAACATATTTATCGAATCCTCATACAAGTGAAGCCGGAATTTACCGTATTTGGTCGGCAGGTCGACTTCCAGGATCTTCCGCACCAGTATTTCTTTGCGGCGCCGGTATTCAATAAGGTCCCGGACGGTGATGATCTTCAATTTGAATTTAGCGGCGAGCCTTTCGAGGCGGGGCAGCCGCGCCATTCTTCCGTCATCGCTCATGATCTCGCACAGAACGCCGGCGGGATAACAACGGGCTAACCGCGCCAGATCGACGGTCGCTTCGGTATGACCGGCCCGGCACAAGACGCCGCCCTCCGCGGCCCGTAATGGAAAAACATGACCGGGTCGGGCCAGGTCTTGGGGTTTTGTTTTCGGGTCGATCAGGGCTTTGATAGTGCGTGACCGGTCGAACGCGGAGATACCGGTAGTCGTGCCTTTTTTCACGTCGACGCTGACCGTGAAGAGAGTGCCGTGTTTGGCCGTGTTTTCATTGACCATGATCGGTATGCCTAATTTTTCTATGCGTTCGGGAAGAAGGGGGGCGCAGATCAGACCCCGGCCGTGGCGAGCCATGAAATTGATGATTTTCGGGGTTATTTTATCCGCGGGAATGATAAAGTCGCCCTCATTTTCACGGTTTTCATCGTCCACGACGATGACCGGGTTGCCCTTTCTTATTTCTTTAATCCCTTCTTCGATCGAAGAAATCATAGACAATATATTAACGAAATTCCGGGAAAAGTCAACCCCGCACCTATGTCGCGGCGATAGATTGCCATTATATGCAATGAATGCCGTTCAGATTAGGTTATCTATATTTACTTGTCAGAGAGCGGTTGGCATAGGTGCAGGGCGGGAAAGGGCGCTATCGCGCCGGGTTTGGCGCTGACGCGCGGTAATAACCTAACGTGGTAAACATCATATCCAGCATCTCAACCCATGACCTGTTGACCATCTGGTAAAAATGGTTAATATATACCTATGCCGGCCAATTTAACACCCCAGTATTTTGACGCGGAGAAAAAATATAAAGAAGCCAAGACCAACCAGGAAAAACTGTTGTGTTTACAGGAGATGTTGTCGACCATCCCGAAACATAAGGGGACGGAAAAACTACAGGCCGACATAAAAAGCAAGATTTCCAAACTTAAAGATATGCCGGATAAAGTAAAAAAGGGCAGCGGTCCTTCAAGTGCTTGGTATCAGGTCGATAAACAGGGCGCCGGCCAGGTAGTTCTCTGCGGCTTACCCAATAGCGGAAAATCATCCCTGCTCAACGCTCTGACCAACACCCGCGTGGAAGTGGCCGACTATCCGTTCACGACCGTGAACCCGCAGATCGGTATGATGGATTTCGAGGACATCAAGGTCCAGATTGTCGATACACCGCCGCTCGCGGATACTGCCCAACCTTGGCTTTATGCGATATACCGGGCCGCGGATTTCTTGCTGATTCTGGTCGACGCGTCCGACGACGATCTCCTGTCCGGTTTTGAGAACGTAAAAGCCCGGTTAATCGAACACAATATCGACCTTAAGGGTACCGGAGAAAATTCGGTCAAGTCGTTGATCCTTTTGACCAAGATCGATAAAGGATCGGCTCCGGAAAACGCGAAAATATTCCGTGAAATGTACGGTACTGATCACTTTATCCGTGAAATATCGGTTACCGACGCGGCCGGGACCACGGGTTTAAAGCGCGAACTTTTTGATCGGCTCAATGTTATCCGGGTGTATACCAAGAAAATCGGTCATCCGCCCGCGAAACACGATCCTGTGATCTTGAAAAACGGTACGACCGTGCTGGAAGCCGCCGAACATATTCATAAGGATTTTAAGCAAAACCTGCAGTTTACCAAACTCTGGAACGACACCGGTTTTACCGGTCAGCGGGTTGAAAAAACACACGTCCTTAAGGACGGCGATATAATTGAATTCCATGTTTAGTAGTTCGGGATATCAGTGTATCGGGCGACCAGGATATCAGATGACCAGGGTACCAGATTATCAGGGATTAAAGATCAGGGAAGAAGTATATCAGATCACAGCATGGGGATTTTTTTAACATGCCCGTAAAGAGGATCGGCGAAATCGCCTTGATCGAGGAGATACGAAAAAAATTCCCCCAAAGGCGCCGGGAAATATTGACCAGCATCGGCGATGACGCCATGGTATTCAAAAACGGCCTGATCGTTTCCACGGATTCCTTTGTTGAAGGCGTTCATTTTGATTTGAGATACTTCAATTTTTACCAATTGGGTTTCCGGACCATGGCCGGCAGCGTGTCTGATCTTGCGGCCATGGCGGCCGAACCGATATGCGCCCTGGTTTCTTTGTACCTGCCGAGATCGGTCCGGAAAAGAGATGTCAGCCAGTTGTACCAGGGTTTCAAATTACTGGCCGACCGGTTCCGAATGGACATTTCCGGCGGCGACATCGTGGAGAGCCCGTATTGGGGCGTGACCCTTACCGTGATCGGCTATACTCGCAAGCCGCTGTTGCGCAGTACGGCCCGTCCCGGAGACGGATTGTACGTGACCAATTATCTGGGTTTGGCTGAGACCGGGCGCATAGTTCTCCAAAAGGGTTATCCGAAGAACCTATTTAAATGCGCGATCCGGCGCCATCTCTTACCGGAACCAAGGGTGAAAGAAGCGCGGGTGCTTATTAAATATACCTCGGCCGGGATCGATACATCGGACGGTTTGTCGACCGATGCCCTTCACCTGGCCGACGAAAGCGGGGTAAAAATCGTTATCGATGCTGATTCTTTACCGATCCACAGTGAATTGAGAGGACTATTAAAATACCGAAGGATCGATCCGGTGCGGTTTATCTTGTCGGCGGGAGAGGATTTTGAGATGCTCTTTACCGCGCGCCGGGTTCCGGATTTCAAATCCGTAAAAATATTCAGAATTGGCCGAGTTGATAAAGGTAAAGGGGTATGGTTGGAGCACAGCGGAAAAATAACCCCATTAAAACCAACCGGATTCGAGCATCTGAAATAAAAGGTAACCTTATGGCCGAAAAACCGTCTTTATTATCAAGTGAGGATATAAAAAATGACAAGCTTGTTGGGATCGTGGCGCAAGCGAAAAAGGGCGATGATCAGGCCCTGGAGATATTATGCCGCTTCGTATACCGCCGGATCTATGCCTATATTTATTATCGGGTACGTCACCGCGAAGACGCCGAGGACCTGACCACGGAAGTGATCGTGAAAATGGTCAAGGCTTTGGAAAAACAGAACGGCAATTTTATGGCCTGGATCTATAAGATCGCGGCCAATACGATAATCGATCATCAGCGTCGTCAGGTCTCCCGCCGGGAAACAAGCCTCGACGAATTGAAAATTGACCTGCCCGATAAGAAAGGCTCGATGCCCAAGAATATCTTGACCGTCGATAAATTGAAATTAGGGATCTCCGAATTGACGTCGGAACAAGCCGAGGTGATAACCCTTCGTTTCCTTCAGGAGAACAATATTGAAGAAACGGCAAAGATAATGGGCAAATCCGTCGGCGCGGTCAAGGTTATGCAGTTCCGGGCGATCAAGGCGCTGCGGGAGTTTTTTAAAAAGAGGGGATACGCGATATGAAACCGAAGATCGAAGAAATATTTGAGTCCCTGCTCATTCAGATCCAGCAGGGCCGCCGGGTGGAGGATTGCCTGAAGGATTATCCCGAAAACCGGGAAGAACTGGAGCCACTGTTGTTTTTGAGCTGCCAGCTGAACGGTCTACCCAAGACCGAACCCGGATCCCAAGCCATCGAATCGGCGATGAGCCGGGTACGCCGGATCGTTTACGAGCAGCGGGAACGGCCGAAACAGCCTTTCCTCAAGCGTTTCGCGACCGGGCACCCGGTCCTGATCCGGATCGCGACCTCGGTCATATTGGTCCTGCTGGTCGGCTGGGGCGGCATTTCATTCAGCGCCCAGAGTCTGCCCGGAAATTTTCTATACCCGGTCAAGCGGCTGGCGGAGAACGCGCGCTACAGTCTGACCTTTAACCCGGATGGACGGGCCGAACTTCATGTCGTTTTCGCTCGTAACCGGACCGATGAGCTGCGGAAATCGTTCCAGCCCCACGTTTCGCTCGATAAGGAATTGTTGAACGCGATGCTGAACGAATCGCGTTCGGCTCAAAAAGAATCCGAAAAACTTAAGGGGATCAGGTCCCAGGTACTGATTAATAAAATCGCGCAGTTGAACCGTCACCAGCAATCGGCCCTGGAAAATATCCAGCCGATGGCGTGCGCCGCAGATTCGGCGGTCATCATTCAGGCGATCTCGCTCTGCGTCCTGCGCGGGGATTGCCTGACGCGGGGCTGCTGTTCCGAATGCCAGTGCGGTCCCGAGCCCTGCGCCTGCCCCTGGGACGTGATCTGTTCCTGGCAATAGGAGATAAGGCTTTAACACCATGACAATGGCGTCCGACATCCAAGCCTGGATCGAAAAGGAATTGAAACCCAAGCCGGTCACGTCGGCCGAGTTATTATACGACCTCATGGACTCGCAATCCAACTATCAATTGCCCCTTATCTACACGGCTTTCGACGCCGCCAACCGGTATCATTGGGCCGACCGGGGTGCCATGTTCGATTATCTGCTCTCCGTCAACGGCGAGGGTAACCGGCTCCTCGATTTCGGCCCGGGCGACGGCTGGCCGTCCTTGATCGTCGCGCCGCACGCCGGCGAAGTGGTCGGAGTTGAAGGCTCGATGCGCCGAATCGAGGTGTGCACGGCGAACGCCCGGCGCCTGGGCATTACCAAAGCGAAATTCATTTATAACAAACCAGGCAGCCGACTGCCGTTCGCGGACCGGTCATTCGACGGCATAATGGCTGCTTCGTCCGTGGAACAATCGCCCGATCCGGAGGCAACCCTGCGGGAGTTTTTCCGGGTATTAAAACCGGGCGGAAGATTGCGGATTTATTACGAGGCGCTGGGGCGCTACCGAGGCGGTTCGGAAAAGGATGTCATCCTCATCGCGATCGATAACCGCCGATCGCGGCTGGTCATCTACGAGCGGATGATCGACGAGCAGAAAGTTCGTCACTACGGTTTGGACCTGGCGGTATCCGAACGCGAAGCAAAAAAGATGCTCGCGCCGGGCGGCAAATCGGCAGTCTCCAAAGTGCTGCCGGTTTCCCTGCTGGAGCGGATCCGGCCGACGATAACCGGCGCGTATGTATGCGACCTTATCCATCCTTCGGGCGTAACATATGTCCGATGGCTAGCCGATATCGGTTTTTCAAAGATCCAACCGACCCACAGCGGATCGTTCTTCGCGCTCCGATTATTCGATCAGCTGTACGAGAGCGACCGCCCAAAGACGATGGACGCGGTCGACCGGTATATAAGACCGGCCGTTAGCCTGGCGATCAATCTGGCGGCCCCGATCGATTCCGATCCCATGATCACGGCGGTAAAATAAATCCCGTTAGAGGACGTAGTTCTCTAACGG
>Ga0315279_10008554_pt1 | contig 12370 bp, 9 predicted proteins | sample YL17G06_20_MG_FD_203694 | JGI IMG/M metagenome (GOLD analysis project Ga0315279, IMG submission 203694) | Sediment microbial communities from Yellowstone Lake, YNP, Wyoming, USA - YL17G06_20 | ecosystem: Environmental > Aquatic > Freshwater > Lake > Sediment | place: USA: Wyoming | collected... | reverse complement strand
TGGTTGGGGCTTTGATGCTTTTTTTAGACTTGGGAAGGATGGATTGTTATGTTAAAAGAAAATGTTGTTATCGTGTTGTCTATGAGGTAGTCCACAAAAGTCGGGTCGTATTCGACGGTGAGTGTGAAGGTGACGTTGATTTTCTGGTTTGGCGCGATTCGAGTATCGTTACTGAGGCTCCAGTTAAGTCGCATATTGTTAACCAAAGACGTGGGGACTGATATGTCGTTGAATTTCCAGTCGCCGTAGCTCAGGAAGGGTGTTGTCACAGTGCTAGATTTGCTTGTGAGGTTGATTACACGGTCTGTAGATGTTCCAACGTAGATCGTGCCCCAATCAATGGTATCATTGTCGACTTTGTATCCAAGTGCGACTATGTTTCCAAGGCCGGGCATTAAGAGGTTGTGATTTGTTCTCAGCACGGATGCGACCAGAGTGGTTAGAGTTATCGTGTAAGCAACTACAACTATGATTATGAGTGTGGTTTTTGCTGAAGGAAGCAGGATTCTACGTTTCGGCATGGGTCTTCTCCAGAACTATGACATTTCCATCTTAAGTTTTGATAGGGCCTCACTTATCTGTAACGGTTTGTTCTTGAGCGTCTGTTTTGCTTTGTCAACGTTCAGTGATGAGTCTTTAGGTCTTTGGGCAAGCCATTGCATCTCTTTGGACGACGTTGGAAGCAGACAGTTTTTGTCGAGGTTGAAGGTTTCGGCGATTTTTTGAGCGAACTCGTGCCTGCTCAGGCGAGTTGCCCCTGCCAGATGGAATGTTCCGGTTATTCTTTTTTCAACGATTTCGAGGATCATTTCGGCAAGGTTTGTGTTGAGTGTTGGTGAGTTCCACTGGTCGGTCACTGTCTTTGTTTCCTCTTTCTTTTCAAGTTTTTCTATCAGCCATAGCGCGAAGTTGACCTTTCCTGCCGCGGGGATGGAGCCGTAAATGACGCTGGCGCGTGCGATGCAATATTCCGCTCTCGATCGCTTGACTTCTTCCTCGCCCTCGAGTTTGGTCAGTCCGTAGTTGTTGATTGGTGCCGTCTGTTCTGTTTCTTTGTAGTTTCCTTTTTCGCCGTTGAAAACGTAGTCTGTTGAAATGTAAACAAGGAAGCAGTTGTGTCTGTGACACAGTTGAGCGATGTTCGATGTGGACTCTACGTTTATTTTCCAAGCGAGGTCTCTTTCTTTTTCACACTCGTCTACGTCTGTCAATGCAGCCGAGTGTACGACCGCATCTGGTTTTGTCTTGTCGAATAATTGCTTGAGGGCTGTGCCGTCGGTTATGTCAAGCTTGATTGGAGTTCCAAATTGAGGTGTGTGTTCGCTGTGAGCAGAATAGACTTCGTAGTTCTGTTTGGTGGCCAGTTGGCAGATTCTTGTTCCGAGGAGGCCGCTTGCTCCTGTTACTAGTAGCTTCACTTTTTACCACTGGTTTTCCACGGTGCTGGACTTAGGATTTCGTTTGTTGCTAAGGGTTTCCACCACTTCTCATTATCTTTATACCAGTTAACAGTTGTTTCGAGTGCCTTTATGAACGTGAATTTGGGTTTCCATCCGAGTGTCGACCTGAGCTTTGATGAATCCAAGCTGTATCTTACGTCGTGTCCAGGTCGGTCTTCGACATGCGTAACTAAGTCTTCTTTCTTGCCTAGCAAAGTGAGGATTTTCTTAACGATTTCAGTGTTGGGGAGTTCGTTGCCTGAGGATATGTTGTAGATTTCGCCTGCTTTTCCTTTTGCGAGAACGAGGTCTATGGCTTGGCAGTGGTCTTGCACGTACAGCCAGTCTCGAACGTTTTTGCCTGTTCCATATATGGGGATTTGCAGGTTTTTTTGAGCCCTGATAATGGTCTTGGGTATGAGCTTTTCTGGGAATTGGTAGGGTCCGAAGTTGTTTGTGCATCGAGTTATTGATGTGTCTAGGTTGTAAGTTCTGCAGTAGGCTTGCACAAACATGTCTGCAGAAGCTTTTGATGCGGAATATGGGTTGGACGGTTTCGTTGCGTCTTTCTCTGTGAAGGAGCCTTCGCGGATGTCTCCGTAGACTTCGTCGGTTGAAACTTGGACGAATCGTGCTCGTTTGTTGTTTTCTCTAATTGATTCGAGAACTGTGAAGGTTCCAATAGTGTTGTTCTGGATGAACATGTTTGGGTTTGCGATGCTTCTGTCAACATGTGTTTCGGCTGCGGAATTGATTATTGCATCTGCTTTCTTGACTGTTTTATCGAGTAGTTTTGAATCGCAGATGTCTCCTTTGATGAAGCTGTATCGTTTTTCTTCTTCTAGGTCTTCAAGATTGGCAGGATTGGCGCCGTATCCTATCTTGTCAATGTTGACAATTTCATAGTCAGGATGATTCGTGAACATGTATCTGCATAGATTACTTCCAATGAAGCCGAGTCCGCCAGTAACAAGCACTTTCATTTTTTCGCCTTCAGACGTGTTCTGCTTGTTTCTTCTTGCATATCTCTTTTTGGCTAGATGGTCAAGGTCGGGAGATTTCCTCTCTTACTATTCTGATTATTCTTTGTGCGGCTTTGCCGTCTCCAAACGGATTTCTCCATTGTCTCTTTTTGCCAAGCATCAATTCCACTTTCTTGCCGATGCTATTTGGGTCTGTCCCAGCTAGCACATTGGACTCGACTTCTATTGTCTCTGGTCTCTCAGTATTGTCTCTAAGCGTCACGCAAGGAACGTGAAGGATACAGGCTTCCTCTTGAACGCCGCCTGAGTCAGTCAGAACAAGTCTGGCGTTGTTTTCAAGTTGCAGGAAACTCATGTAATCAAAAGGCTCCACCAGTTTGACTCCCTTCACCTTCAATCCGATTTCATTGAGCTGCTTCCTTGCTCTAGGATGAATAGGGTATACGACGGGTGAACCGAATTTCTCATGGACCTTTCTCAAACCTTCTAGAATATTGCGAAATCTTTCCACATTGTCAACGTTTTCTTGGCGGTGAACGGTAACCAGAAAGTAGTCGCGAGCTTTCAAGCCTAGGTCGTTGAATATGCCGGTTTTTCTTTCTGCGATATGCAGGTTTTGGTAGACGGCGTCTACGATTGTGTTGCCTGTCATAAATATCTTGTCTTTTGAGATTCCCTCATGTAGCAGAAGTTCTTTCGATTTTGTCGTAGGAGCAAACAGAAAGTCTGAAATGTGATCCGCAAGAATTCTGTTTATCTCTTCGGGCATTTGGCGATCGTGACTCCTCAATCCAGCTTCGACATGTCCTACCTTTATGCCAACCTTTGTTGCGGCCAGAGCCCCGGCAAGAACGGTGTTCGTGTCTCCTTCGACCAACACGATGTCTGGGTTCTGTCTCAGGAGGATTCTTTCTATTCCTATGAGCATTTTTCCCGTCTGTTCAGCGTGTGTTCCAGATCCTACGTCAAGGTTAAATTCAGCCTTAGGCAGCTCGAGTTGCTCGAAGAAAACTCTATCCATATTGTAAGAATAGTGTTGACCAGTGTGAAGGATGAAGAAATTCTGGCCACGTCTAACGCACTTGCGGATGATCGGCGAGAACTTGATGATTTCAGGTCTGGTTCCCAACACGATACAGATCATCATCAGTGGTTGGCTCCTCTTGATCAATGGGTGGTTCTATTGCTTGTTTCTACTATGCGAACGGAGTTGGCAAACTTTCTCTGTCAGAACAAGTGGGAGATTCACCAATTTTGAGACTATTCCGATTCCAGATAGCATAATTCTGAGATTGTCAAGTTCGCTTTGCGTAATTGCGCCGATCATAGGAGCCGTGAACAAGTAGATCGTCAAAAAGACAACCGCGCCAATTATGAGCCTAATCCATTCGGCTGTTGAGATCAGGTTCAGGGATGCAAATGTCGCTAGAGCCGCAACGATCGAGGCGAGTAGTATCCTAACGGATGATTTTAGGTCAGCGCTGGCTCTGTAGCGCTTCCATGTCCAGAAGATGGCCCAAAACATGCTCGGTAAACTGGACAGCAGGCTTCCAAGTATGACGCCTGTCACTCCAAAAGCTGGGATTAAGAGGAAACCTAAAGGGATGCCGATTGAAAGGTTCAGCATGCTCTGCTTCATAAGTAGCTTTGTTTCTCCCACACCTGTCAGAAAACTGGTTACGCTTACGCTTCCGAGGATTGTGAGTAGGTTGCCCATGACGGCCAAAGCCAAAAAGAAGGGTGCGAAGGCATAGCGTTCTCCGAACAAGGTGCTGATCATAGGACGTGCAAGAACGATCACGGCCATTGTCGCGGGCATCAGAAGTATGGATGCGTATTTGATGGAAGAGGAGTAGACTGTTTTCAGAAGTTCATGCTCGTTTTGGGGGTCAAGTTTTGCGAACATCGGAAAGAGTACAGTTCCTATTGGAATTGTGAAGAATGTTAGGAGCACAGAGAAGTTGGCTGCAGCCTGATAGTTACCTATCATCGAATCGCTGGCGTATATCGCCATCATAAATCCGTAGAACTGGGACAACGCGCCGCCTATAATGGTGGCGACGGAAAGCGGCACTCCGTACTTCAGCATTGCTTTCAGGATCCTCAAGATGTCCCGAATGCTTGCCTTATGCTTGGCCAAAGGCTTGAACAAGATGAAGTAGAGCACCACCAAACCTGAGATTCCTGCAACGACAAAAGAAAGCGTGTAGCCTACTATTGCCCCTAAGACTCCATAACCGAGAATAACTAGAACCGGTCCTGTGACGGTTTTAACAATTGATTGGCAAACCAATGTAAGACTGTTGAGCCTCATGTTTTCGAAACCAATAAAGCTGGATTGGGCAGCGGTGAGCAGCGATCCCGAGAATATTGTTACAGAGACTATAGAGATCAGTGTGACTAACTCTGGCCTGTGAAAGACTTCTATGGCGATGAAACTTGCTAGAACAAACGACAGAATTGAAAGGGCTAGGCCAGTAACAACCTCGAAGAGAACTCCGGCAAGGATTACATCGCGGGTTTCTGACGCTCGATTTGTCGCCCGGAGGTTAGCGACGTACTTTGTTATGGCAGAGTTCGCGCCCCAGTCTCGAAACAGACTTATCATGACTGAAGGAATGAGTGCAACTCCGTACAGCCCGTATTCCGCGGGTGACATGAGCCTAGTTAGTATCACTGTTCCAACGGCCATTATTACTGTGGACGTTGCGACGCCTAGTAGCAATTGGAAGCTTCCAGTGGCCGAGGTTTTGCCCATTTTGAACGCTTTTTCCATATTCTTCAGCCACTCTTTCTCAGATGCTTCCGAGGTTTTGCTTATGCGCCATGACTAAGATGTTTGCCTGCAGAGTCAGAGCACTCTGGGTAGGTCAGACATACGATGATTTGCGAAAAATCGCTGTCGATCGCATGTCCGAGCAAAATGTTAGGCAAACTGGACATTTGCATCGCGAATTTGGGCGTCTGAAAGTACCGTCTCAACTGACTGCTAGCTTTTTTCCTTTTCGGATGAACAGATAGGCTGTAAGCAGAACTATCGCTGTAGCTCCGCCGAAAATCACATTTTTGGTTGTAAGTATCTCCATCGTTGAATCTGCAGATGTTGAACCTAAGATCAATAGGACTCTATGGGTGCTATGGTGGTAGCTGAATGTGAGCAACCAAGATTCGTTTGTGGATGTAGCATTGTAGTTTGTCCGATTTCCGTCAATGAATACGGCCAGCTCGTTTATGTCTGTCACTAGCGTTTTTTGGATCGTAACGTTTGTGCACCCGATTGTACCTGAGGGGCCGCTTGCGGTGAAGCTCAGTGTCTTTGAAGTTGAGTCAAAGGCCAACTCCGATATGGTCGAGTTGGATACGATTGAGAAAGGTGAAGACCAAAGGCTCCAAACGGTGACCGTTTGGGATCCAACTGTATCCTTAGTGGCTGTAAGGTTGTATGAGTTGTCTTTCACTTTTGAGATGGCGATCGTTTGTGGACCCAAAGTGGTCGGTATATAGTTAAATTCCCATCGATTGTTGAGTGTTGACCAGAGCATTCCCGTGTCATTTGCGTATAGAACTCCGTTTGTTTGGTTGAAGACCTGTCGGCCATATTCAAAGATCGCTTTGAACCATATGGTCACGTTTTCTCCAAGGAAGGCCGGGTTTTTTGTAACACCTCCCTCAGTGATCTCGATGCGGTCCCAGATGATGCTCGGGGATGGAGCTGTCTGAATGAATTTTGTTACTCCGCCACAGTCTACTCCGGTGACGTTCCAAGCGTCTTTTTGTACTACCGACGCGTTCGCGATAACGTTTATCCATCCTGTGCTGTTTGTGAGATGTTCTGTGCCGTTCACGGAAATCTTGCCTCCGATAATATCTGAACTATTGTTCGTCCATTTGGCGTGGAAACCGACGGTTTGAGAACTGCCTACGTCTGCTCTCCCGTCACTTACAACTGTCTCGTCGATCGTGACGAAGCTGCCGGCTTCTTCGCTTCCCCAACTCCCGTGTCTCGGTGCAGGATCGACATATTTGCATACGAACAAGTCGTCGTAATGAACGTGTTCCGAAGAACCCGACCAACTGAAGAGTGATAGAGTGCCGTTTCTTAGGGTGCCATCAGTCCCGCTGATTTCGGTTGAGTAGATGGGGCTGATGCTGCTTTTCAACGTGTTTCCAAAGAGTTCAAAAACAAAGCTGTACCAAACGTTTCTTGATGGGTTCGTGGTTCCTTGACCAGCGATCGTCGTTTCTAGGCCACTTGACATTTTTGATATTCTTTGGCGGCTAGCGTAGGCCCACGCGCTCAGAAGAGTGATGTAGCCGTTGTTCGGTTCATTTGGAGACTGACCTCTCACATACGGCCCACCCTCAAAGTACGTTCCCGAGATCCACTCCAACTTAACATGTACACTGTTGTTTCCAAAATTGAGGTTATTAGCTCTGATGCGTTGTCCAAAAGCGTTTGTTTCGCCGCTGAGTTGCCCATTTTCTATCTTCCACGTTCCACCTATCACCGTCCATTCGCTAAGTGTTCCGCTAAAATCATCGAAAAAGTCGAAGGTCGCGTCGCCATTGCTTGCTGTGGTTGCATCATTTTTGCCATAGTAAACGTAGATTGTAGTGCTACCCTCACCTGATATTTCTGGGATCTTTACCCACAGAGACGCGCTGCTATTCGGTGTGAGTTCCTCAATCCAATAGGGACACGGCACTTCCGCCTCAGAGGAGAAGTTAAGCCAAGTGAAGCGGAGATCGCCAAAATCTGCTCTTGAGTGTTCATTGAGGTAAACGTTCTCACTGTTGTCCGATCCGTTTCCATAAAAAGCTTTGATTTTGATTTGGTAATTGGCAAGATCTGGTAATTGCGAAGCGGTTGAGCTGTTCAAGTAGGCTTCGCGCGTATTTTCGAGCCACGCTGAGCTGTCTTTGGCCGTGAACAAATAAGCTTGCGTCTGATTTGAGTCTAACAGAAGCGTTGGACAACTTTCATCGTCACTGATTATCGGCGAGTTGTAACATTCCTTAAACCCTGAGAAGGCCGAAGTGGTTGAAAAGTACGCAGCGACTTTCCAAATTCCGCTTTCCAAAACTTCTCCAAGCAACCAGTACTTGCCGTCACAAAACGCTATCGTCGGAGCTCCGAAAGGAACAGTTCTAGTTACAACTATTACGTCACTCGCTGCATCTAGGTCTTCGATTCCGCTAGTGCTTCTCACTTTGAAGTATTCGCTTCCTCCTGAAGCGTCATGACTGTACAGATACCATTTGTTGTCATTTGGGTTGTACCATATGTACGGGTTTTTGTACTCATTGCCGCCAGTCCTAACGTTTTCACTAAGCGTGTAGTGGATGCCGTCAGCGCTTGTCCATCTTTCTAAGTTTCCGTCGGTCCTGTCCCCAAGGAACATGTGAAATGTGCCGTTGACGTACGCCGTGCTCGGCCACCTGTAGTGGTATTGACTAGGCCCAAGAATTGGGTTCTGTGAATATGATGTCCAAATGCCGGAAGTATCGTTTGTATAGTAAAGCCTAACTTGTGATCCAGCTGGGTCGGAGTCATATGCAAAGTATTTCTGAATTCCTCCGTCAACGAGTCTGTCGACTTCTATCATAGCTGTATTGTGAACTGGTTGGAATGAATGTCTTGCAGGTGGATTGCCTGAGATTGTTGTCCAAGAAGTCGATAGATCGTAGAAGCTAACGACACCGTTCACCTGCTCCTGCGTAATATTGTGTGTTTTGCGGTATTGCCATCCGTCATAGAACCATCCGCTAGGTTGTCCTTCCACTATGCCAAAAGGGATGAAAAGTGAGCAATACGTATTGAGGAGATTGAAGATCAACAGAGTAAGAGTTATGCAGAGAAGTAGACTCTTCGCCTTCTTGTACTTCATATTCGCCACTTCTCCTTTCACATGTCATTGATTTCGCTCGTATCTTATATTTGTATACGTATTTCAGTTCTAGGACTCTCGAGACGGGTTCTGTAAACTATGGCGAGTATCTCTGTTCGGTTTCGAAAATCACATATCTCTAAGATTTTCCAGCAGTTTCTTTATTGATTGGACTCGTTCGTCCCAGGAGTTGTTGTTCGCAAATTCAACTCTTTTCGCTTTTGCACTTTCATCGTCTTTGGGCGTTGCATTGACCACACCTTCCACTTTCTGAATGAAATCTGCGTGATCTTTTCCGATTAAGACGACATGGGAGGCATTGTTTACGACTTCTGGCAAAGCCGTGGAGACCACGGGCTTTCCGGCTGCCAGATATTCGTACAACTTTATCGGGTTTGAAGCCAAAGTTAACTTGTTTATCTTGAAAGGAATGAGGCATACGTCCATGTAGGACAAGTATTGTGGCAGCGTTTCATACCTTTTGGTTCCGACCATTAAGATGTTAGAATGTTTTGCTAAGTCATTCTTTCCGAAATTTACAGGGCCAACGAGCAAGATTGAATAATCTGGGTGAGCTTCAGCCAATTTACAGATCAAATCGATGTCGATCCAATCGTAGATGGCTCCTATAAAACCGACTATTGGATTCTTGAGGTCTTCCATTTCCTTGGGTCTTTTCTTGATTTGTGTCGCGCTGTGAAAGTGCTCAAAGTCCGCAGCGTTCGGAACGTAGAAGCAATTCTTATTGATTTTTTCAGTCTTACGCAAAAGTCTTGTCGACGTAACGATGATTAGCGATGATTTCCGGATTAGGTTTTCTTCTGCTCTAATTATATCTGGAGAAACGTTAGAAAACCCTGAGCTCTCGTCTGCACAGTCGTAGACTATCTTTCCCTCTTTGATAAACGGAAGGACAAATGATGAATAGTAAGGTTCATAGAAAAGCCAGATGTCAATTTTGTTCGAATGGAAGTATAGGAGGTTGAGACTTCTGAGCATCAGCATGTTGAGGCTCAAGAAAATTCGTTGCAGTGTTCTTCTGGGTCCAAAGTAGTTGACGGGGTTGAATGTTATCAGTCGTCGGCTGATTAGGGCCTTTTTTTGAAATATCCCTGCTCTAAAATAGTAGGCAAGATCTGTTATGTACTGAATGGGTGGTTTTCGGATAGACACATCACGTGGCAAATTGTTTGGAGGGTTGAAGTAGATGACAGAGTATCCGTTTTCAGCTAACCCGCTCGCAATGTGTTGTGCTCGTTGGAACAGAAAGTCCCAGTCAATCGCTGAAAAACATACAATGATCATTCTTGTGTCTCCCAGAAACCAAAGGAATGTAAAGTAATTCAATAGAACGAGAAAAAACGTTATGGAGCATGTGAATCAAGGCCTGATTTGATCTTCTTGGAGTCTCGGCTCAAAATCAGACTGTATGCTTCCAGAGTTCTTTCTGCCGTTTTCTCCCAAGTGTAGTTGTTCAGTATATGCTCCTTCAGATTATCATTTTTGGGCTTTTCAAAAGCTTTCAAAATCTTCTGTCTGATGTCTTCTTTTGAGGCAGGGTTCACATACAAGGCATGGTTCTTGAAGTATTCTGTCGTCGATCCTCTATTCGTGATAACCACATTACATCCTGCCAGTCCAGCTTCCAATGCAGCCAGACCTGGTATTTCCAGCCAGCTTGGCAACACAAAGACCTTGGCAGCTGCATATGCAGAGACTAGTTCCTCTGATTCAGGTGGAAGGAAACCCAGAAAGTGGATGTTGCCTCTCTCTTCAGCTACTTTCTTACATTTCTCGAAATATTGTGGCTCCCAGTAGTTGTACCGTCCAATGATCACGAGCGGGACTTCTATATTTTCGTACGCCTCCAAAAGCGTAAGAATATTCTTTCCTTCATCTATTCTGCCTACATACAACACAAAGTCTTTCAAGCCATACTTCTTCACGAAAGCATCAGGTTTCGCGTCTGCAAAACTTTGTTCGACACCCAAATGAACAGGGAAGAACTTGTTTGATTCGATTCTAAACTCACGCGAAAGATCAGTAGCTTCCACTTCGGAATTCGGCAGTACAATGTCGGACATATCTAGGAAATCCTTGTGCGGATAAAGTGCCCTTACGGTTGGATATTTGTAGTTCTTCAAGTTCACATATAGAATTCTAGCCCTACTCAGGATTTCTTCCAATACTGATCCGTATTTAAATGCGCCAAGCACATCTCTAACTCCTGACCAATAGATCGGTGACAAGACGATTTTCAGTCCTTTGATTCTAGCTAACTTACAGATGGATAGGCAATCAGGGCGCATGTGAAAAATATGAAGAATATCGTATTCGACTAGCTTATCTTTGAAGATGTCGAACAGCTTTACGGTTATGTGTCTATTCTTTTTTTCCAAATACTCTTTTGTCTTCAACATATGGATTTCACCGCCCCCAAAAATCTGAAAAGCAGTGGGATCGGTGTAGTATAGCACTCTGATATCTTCCGCTACCATTCGTGGCACCTCAAAGAATTCTAGTGCGAGTGGAGATCACGTAGATCTATCTGGTTTTTGTAAGCAAGAAAGATCGCTTCCAGATCTCGAAGTCCATCTTCTCCTGAGGGTGAAGGGGAAATGTCGGAAGCTAGGCAATTTACAAAATACTGCATTTCTGAGAGATGAGGCTGGTGGAATCTCGTCGTTCCCGTTGTTAGCTTCTGAATTGCTGTCACTAATGGGTTCTGTCTAATTTCCTTCGAAGTGATATGTTTCGTGGTTCCACATAGTTTGATTTCAAGGCTGTAACTTTGTGAGAACCACCCTGTGGAGATTACAGCTCTGGTTCCAGATTCGAAATCTGCAAGGCAGATGGCACCGTCTTCGAGATCCATGTTAAGCCTGTATCCGAGCCAGCTCTTTATGTTCTCGATTTCTCCAAGATACCATCGTAGTAGATTGATTAGGTGGCTGCCAATGTCCATAAGTGCGCCGCCTCCTGTGAGTTCTTTGTTGAACCACCATTCAGGAACTGGTACTGGAGAATGGCTCTCGGCTCTATGGAAGAACGGCCCGTTGCTTATGTAAGTGGCCTGTGCGATTTCTACATCTCCGAGAGCTCCACTTTCAATTTCATATTTTAATCTGCGAAAGTCCGTTCTGAATCGCATAGGGTAGCCTATCATCAATTTCACGGAGTTGCGACGAGAGACCGAGATGATTTCTTTTGCTTCGTCAACGTTTTTCGCGATTGGTTTTTCCAGGAATATATGCTTGTGAGCCTCAGCCGCTTCTTTGGCACATTGAAGGTGGAGATGAGTAGGCAGCGCTATCACTACGCCTTCAACCTCTGGATCCCTCAATAGTTCTTGATAGCTCAGGTAGGTTTTTTTCACTCCAGACTCTTTGGCCTTTCGAAGGGCCCTTTTTGAGACATCGGAGGCTGCTACATAACGAGCATTACCGAGGTGTCGATTGTGTTGAAGATGAATCGTGCCGACATATCCCAAACCGATGATTCCGAGACCGATTGTCTTCACTTTGACTCATCCGCACCTTTCATCCTTATTCGAGTCCCAGTTTTCTCCCCAAACCTGACTTGGTTACGATGGTGAATGCTTTCGCTCTCAGTTTGTAACCTACGGTTTTTCGCGGAAACCTCTTCGCGAAGTAGTCTATGTCGGCACCTTTGGCTACAAAAGACAAATCCCCCAAGCCTTCTCTCTTCGCTAGTTGAAGATATCCTATTCTTTTCGGGTTGACTCCAGCTATTCGTGCAACTGCAGCATCTATCGCCACGAGATCTTGGCCTGCAATTGTCAGGCCTAGCCTGCGCGATTCAATTCCCGAAACAATGTTGCCATCAACCAAGCAAAGGTTGAATCTCATCGCCTTGTTGCATGCAACGATAACTCTTTCGAGGTCTGGGTGATATCGGAACTTCTTTGGATACGGGTTACACCCAAAAATGTTCTTCAAAGCACAGGTTATCTTGATGCCTTCGATCGCATATTTGATTTTCGGCACGTCGATCCTCATATCTGCTTTGAGGATCGTTTGGGGCACAATTATTCTGACCT
>Ga0315279_10008553_pt1 | contig 12371 bp, 10 predicted proteins | sample YL17G06_20_MG_FD_203694 | JGI IMG/M metagenome (GOLD analysis project Ga0315279, IMG submission 203694) | Sediment microbial communities from Yellowstone Lake, YNP, Wyoming, USA - YL17G06_20 | ecosystem: Environmental > Aquatic > Freshwater > Lake > Sediment | place: USA: Wyoming | collected... | reverse complement strand
AAAGGAGTTAAATTCCTAGATAACACATCCTTTGAAGTAAAGAAATCCCTCATTGAAGCATTTCCTGAATTGAAAAAATATTAAATAGGTGAATGCAATAGGTTCGTCTTGAGGTTTTGGAATCACTATGGATGATATCGAAGCTATCAGGAAGAAGAAATTGCGTGACCTTCAACAACAACAGACGTTCTCACAAGAAGACTTCGAAGAGGCACAACAGAAAGAGTTTGAAGAGAAGAAACTCATCCTGCGAGCGATCCTCACTGATGACGCACGAGAACGCCTTGGACGAATTAAAGCTGCGCGTCCAGAAATGGCAGAAAACCTGGAGAACCAACTTATCATGCTTGCACAATCCGGGCGACTCAAAAATAAAATAAACGATGAACAGTTACGGGAGCTACTCTCAAAGATACTCCCGAAGAAACGCGATATTACGATTCGCAGAAGAGGAATATAAATGTCAAGTCATAAATCGTTAGGAAGAAAACTCCGATTATGCAGAGCAACGAAAAGCAATCGACGAGTACCAGCATGGGTCATGATTCGTACAAACCGGCGATTTACTCGACATCCGAAAACACGCCACTGGCGGAGAAATAAACTCAAAATAGGTTGATGCGTATGGCTGAGAAAGATTCTGGAAAAGAACTTGAACGGATTTACATTATCCCACTTAGACGAGCAAAAATCGGACCAACATCCCGAGCCGCCCCCCGGGCGGTTGATGATATTCGTCATTTTCTCATGAAACACATGAAAGTCGAGCAGAAAAACGTCTGGATCGATGATTCTTTAAACAAAGAACTCTGGGCGCACGGGAAATTCTGGGTTCCAAGCAAGATTCGTGTGCGAGCCGTGAAATTTGAAGACGGTGTTGTTGAGGCAACGTTACCGGAGCTAGGCGAGAAGAAGTCACGACGAGAATTTTTAAAAGAGGAAAAAGGGAAGAAGACTCCGATTCTCCGACGAGAGGAAGAAAAAGCTGAGGAAGCAGTACCTGGTGCTGAAGGATACGATATTACTCCAACTGGTAAGGGTGAAGTAAAAATCAAGAAGAAGAAGAAAGAGAAAGCCCCAAAGAAAGAAGAGCCCGCGGAGAAGAAAGAAAAACCAATAAAATCAGAAGAAAAAGCACCTAAAGAAGAAGCTGAGAAAAAAGAAGAACCAAAGGGAGCAAAAAAATCGAAAACAGCGGCAAAGAAATCGACGTCAACAAAGAAAGATGAGAAGGAAAAACCTGTCAGTAAACGGAAATCAGCTTCGAAGAAAACGGAGAAAAAAAGTGAATAAGAATGCTTCAGCTCTTGGACTAGAATACGCTCTGTATAAAAATTCAATTATAGAATGAAAAGAGAAAGTATGAAATTGTAGATTTATCCATTGTCAACGATTAGCACAAAACATGAGTTTCTAGGGATATGCTTTTAAAGGGGATGCCTGATATAAAACTATAGATAGGGAGGAAACTCATGCGGAAAAGTCCTCTGATTGGGGTAAGTATCATTGCCGTGGTTCTGCTTATTCTCACTTCCATGGTAAACGTGATAGGCTTTCAGACTATTCAGTCTTCGACAACGTCGGAATCGCCTCTGTTCGCTGTCCAAACAACGCAGGCAATTGATGGAAGCAGACTACCTATCAAAACGGAGTATTTAGGGAAAGGGACTCCCAGTTCTTTTCGGTTTCCGGACATCAACACCAGAGGAGTTCTCCTTGATGAAGCGCTGGCGATACTCACGAAGATGACGCCTCAGCAAATAAAAAGACTCCAACGACAGCTGGTCTCATTAATCTATCAGAATACCGGCTCATCACAAGCTACCGCCTCCGCTCTAGCCTCTTTCAACAATGAACAGCAAGGACTTCAGGACTTGCTCAGGGTGAACCGCATGAATGGAAATGACTCAAGAAATGATCCTCCGACCTTCTACTGCCCGACTCTTTTTGGGTACTGGGTCCCCTCATGCATTGCTGAAGCAGTGCTACTAGTGCTCGCTTTCATCCTTGCTGCTTCTTTCTATGTCTTCGCCACGTTTTTCCTTTGTTTCTGGATCTATCGTACAGTCTTGCTTTGCCAGACCAGTACAGAGAATAATGAACTCCAGTACCTCATTGCGAGAGGATAACAAGATGTGGAAAACAACCGTCTCCGCCAAAGCGTGCGCCATCCTGTGTTTCTTCGTATTTTCATTCAACTTCTTCTCCACTGCCTCAGGAACATCCCAAACAATTAGTTACGACCGTGCATTGACTGCGACTATCTATGTTGACGATAATAACACGCAAGGCCCCTGGGACGGTTCTCCAGAGCATCCGTATCAACAGATCCAAGACGGCGTAGACCACTCCCATGACGGAGATACCGTCTTTGTGCTTTCCGGGATATATCACGAACATATCACCGTGAAAACAGTCATCTCATTGATCGGGGAGAAAAAGGAGACCACGATCATCGACGCGGACAACATCAGCCACTGCGTCTACCTGGTCGCCGGCACCGTCCGTATCCAGGGCTTCACCCTAAGCAACAGCGGCATGCACGGCGAGGAGGGGGACGGGGGCGTCGGCGTCCGCAACGATTACCAAAGCTCGCACCACAACATCATTCAGGATAATATTATGATGAACAACCATCAGGGCGTGGAGCTGTGGGGTTCAGACGGCAACCTCGTCGCCAACAATACCTTCATCAATAATACGGAAAGCATCGAGCTGTACTCCATCAACTCAGACAACCAGATCGTCAACAACACGATCACGGGGGGCGGCATCGGCATCTACCTCGGAGACAGCGGCTGCTCCGGCACTCTGGTCCAAGGCAACTTCATCCAGAACCACAACTACGGCATCATGTGCTATGAGGTGGACCACACTCTCATCACACGCAACGTCATCCGAGGTAGCCTCTTTTCTGGAATCTTCTTCGTTATCGGATGCAGCCGAAATACAATCTCCTATAACACCATCGAGGGGAACAACGAAAGCGGTATCTTAATCGAATACACCAGCTGCTCAATGACGACCATCGAGAACAACGATTTCATCAACAACACCATCTACGGGGTCGCCACAATCGGGCCGTGGACCACGGTCCTGCACAACTACATCACCGGCTCTGATAACGGGATTGCGATGCAGGGACGCTACAGCACCATCCACGGCAACAACCTGACGAATAACAAAAATGGTGTCGTGGTTGAGATGGCGGCACCCTGTGTGGTGACGGACAACGTTTTCATCGGGAACCTATTGGATGCGTACTTCTTCGATAAGTTCTTCGAGCATTTTCTGTATTTCTTCGTATATCAGCCCCGGTTAATACGGTGGAGTGGCAATTACTGGGAGGAGCCGCTGTCGCACCCTAAACAAATCAAGGGGAATATGGTCATTGGCGGCATACAACTCCCCTGGGTCAATGTCGATTTTCGACCTGCATCCCAACCGCTGGGAACATGGGGGGCACAGTAGCAAAAATACACATCCAACGAAGAATCATTATTATCAAAACAGAAGGGGTTTTTTTTATCCGTGTTTGTTAAATCCCAATAGGAAAATTAGTGCGATATTGAATCTTTTGCAACGAATCCCTCAGAGGGAGTTTCCGCCAGATCTACACTTTCTCTCTTCAGGGGAAGTGAACCTTTGGCACGTATTCCCGACGGGAGCATATCACCATACGCACAATCCTATAGAAAAGAGATTTGAACTTGAAGTTTAAGTCTCTTTCCCTACATTTATATTTTAAAACCTCTCATCCATGACAATATTTAACATTATTATGGAAGATTCCTTTTATCGGTGATTATTTGTTCAACAAACACAAGAAGAAGGTGGCAGTTGTGGTGTATATTCAAAAGGCCCCTTTCACGCCATTAGGTTATCTAGTAGAGGTAGAACAACAGAGACAGATGACAAAAATTATCGCTGAGGGTGGAAGAGCACAATCAGATTCACCCGAATCACAAATTAATCTTCACCACTGGTTGTTTGATTATCTGAATACACACGCCCAAGTAGTTGGTTCAAACGAAATGTTACAACACCATAGTCAGAGTGTCGCTTTCGAAACAAAGAGTGGTGGCACTATCAAAATGGATTTGTCTATGGGGTGGTCTGAAATTTCAACAGATGATAAGGGTGCTAATTATCTGAAGAACCTACTCGAAGAAAAAGGGTATAGTATCAATACAACCGAAAATGCGTATGGCGGATAGAGCTGCAGCTTTAATTTGGAAATAAACGCGATTTATACGCACGATAAGGCAATATCATATCGGTTTTGGTAGAATCACCCTATCTCGATGGTAAACACCGTTTTTTCTGGGGTGTTGGTGACGATGGTTAAAAATCAATTTAAACTACATTTTTCTCGGAGAAAAGTGAGGATTTTCCTCCTTATATTCTCCTGTTGAGGTCATTGAAAGTATTGATCTTATTTTAAACAAATCTTATAAATAACTATACAATTATTCCAATAAGTATGGCAGGGGCAGAACAAACTCAAGTAATACTTAGATTAGCTCAATTTGTTTTTAATAGACAGACAAACAATTTACGGAACGATTTACACGATTATTTAATCTTGATTTCTATTAATGAATTACAAAGTCCTCCAGCGATTAATCAAATAAAAGATTTCATTTCATTAAAATTAGGTATAACTGAATTTCCTCAACGAATTTTGAATGAGGGCTTAGCAAGACTAATCGAAAAAGGTCAAATTTGTACTATTCAGGAAGATGATGAAACTAAATATAAAATGATGATTACAACAGAGAAAAAAATCATACAAATTACAACGGAGTATAATTCAATATTAAATTATATTTTTAATTCTCTTTTTAGCATTTTGGAAAAAAAATTTAGAAAATTAACAGATGAAGAAGAAAAACAAGTAAAATTCGCTATTTTACTATCCTTTGGAATGATTTTTGAAAGTTTCGGTAGTGAAGTTGCTTCAATTCTTTACAAAGGAAAATTAAAAGATATCGATTTAATAAAATTTAAAGAATTTAGCCATATAATTAATATGCGTCTTAGTAAATTTCTCAAAGAAGAAAACATTAGACTTTGTATCATCGAATATATAAAAAGCTCCTTTGAAAATCCATCGATTGAATTTTCAAAATTTCTTTTTTCGCTTTCTCAAGCCTATTACTTAATACAAATATTGAATCTAGATCCAGATGGTCAAAAGTTAATTCAAGAAGAATTAAAAAATAAAAGATTATTTCTAGATACAAATGTAATAATCAATCTTATCTTTGATCTTGAAAAAGATAAGAAAAAGATCAGAAAAAAAGAATTAGATTTAGCTCATCTATTAAAGTACAATATTTATGTTACAGATAGAACCTTAAAAGAATTTTCTAATTGGATCTCGGAACAAAAATCCTTAGGGAAGGTAATTGATGGAATAAAAATTTCAAGATTTGAAAAATCAAAATCTATTATTGAAGATGGAGTCTTGAAAAATTTCCTTTTGAAAAAAGAGGCACAACCTAGTTTAACTTGGCAAGGATATTTAGCTAAATTTACAAAAATTGAAGATATATTAAAAAATGATTATAATATCCTAGTTGATAAATCATATTCGAAGATAATGGGGGAAGAAGAAGAAAATATTCAATTATTAGTACCGATTGTTAATAAATACAATCCCTATAAATCTAAAATGGTTGCTGAGCATGATGCTGGCCATATCATTTTTATTCAAAAAATTAGAAGTAAAAATGTAGATATTTTGGGACCGGATTGTTGGTTCTTAACTAACGATTCAACACTACATAAAGTTGAGAGACAACTTCAGAATGAAAAGTTTCCTTCGACAATTTTTGGAGCACATTGGATACAGATGATTTCGCCATTCCTTGCCCCAGATGTATCAAAAGATGAAGTAGCGGTAATATTTGCGAAAATATTTGGAAGTTCATTTACATCTAGTCAGATAATAAATGAAAGCATTTGGTTGAAAATACAAGGACCTTGGTTGGATACTGAAGGTCTATCTCCCGAGGTAATTGAAGAAATTATCTCGACTTCTTATATCCAAGATCTTCTACAAAAAAAGCATGAAGAAATTAAACCTGAAGAATTAAATATTTCAATTGACAAGGCACTTATGGATGTCTACAATAAACAAAAAGCTGAAAAATATACATTAATAAAAGAGAAAGATAACCTAGTCGAAGAACAAATAAAACTAAAGGATGAGATTCAGAGAAAAAATATAGAAATGGATAAAATTACTGAAATTCAACAGAAACAGCATAGAGAATATCTAAATCAGAAAAAATTATTGAATTTGCTTTTCTTTGTTTTTTTGTTTGGATTTATTGCTCTTGATTTTGCTTTATTTTATTTAACCGGTTCTTTTTGGACACAAGGCTCAACAATTATTATTCCTACGCAGATTGGAATAGTAATTTCTGTTTTTGGTATAAAAGAATGGATAAAGAAACAAATTAAACAATTTATTAAAGACTAAGGTATATGAATAATAAAAAAAAAATGAAATATCCGGATTTTTTGATTTTTTAGCAAAATATTCAGAACGTTAAATGATAATAATTCTCTCTTCTTTTTTTCTATATAAATTATCAAATCAATCTCATTAGCTCTCTTATCAGTTAATTCTGTAAATATCAAAAAAGTTATACATGAAAATAAATATATATTTTTATATGCCTCAAAATGGCCATTCAACAGAAGGAAACTCTCATCATAGATCATTTATTATTCAATAATTTCTCCTAATCGATTGGTCACTTTGTGATATTCATAGAAAAAATCGTTTTATCCTTTCGAATTCGCGCGGATAAACGAAACCTAGCATCGCACTGGTAGATTTCCCCTATCTCGTTGGTAAACACCGTTTTTTTAGCGATATTGGTGACGATGTTGTTAAAGCAATGAAACCATGTTTTTTAAAAAAGTAATGTTTTTATTCATTATAAACTCCTATTGCGTTTCATTTAAATCTATGATCAGATACGAAGGAATTTATTATAAATGATAAGAGAATTCATTATCTAGTATATTCGCTGAGTATTTATGAAAGAAAAAATGCAAAGAACGATTTTCATTATTATTTTAGCATCGTTTTTTATTAATTTAATTTTTATGACATTACAGACACAAGGGCAAGAAGAAGTACCAGTTTCTATCTACAAGAATGGTACTCGTTTTAGTTCAACAAGTCCTACAATTAATGACAGCGTATCACTTATAGTTGCAATAGAAAATAGTGGGAAAAATTATACAACAATATCAATCCATATCTATAGTAGAACTTTACAAATAATTCCCATGGAAAATCGAACACTAAATATTCCACCTGGTTATGGAACGACAAATTTTGAATATCAAATAACTTCAAATAAAACTGGAGAATTCCAGATTATTATTGATTTGTATTATAAAGGAGAGTTAGTAGATTTTCATACTCTATCAATAAACTTCAAAAATCCACCTGAACCAATAGTTCTATCATTCAATCACACAATATTGTTTGTTATTTATGCAGGAACAATTTTTTTAATTTTCATCATATATTTAAAATCCTTTTATGGCGTGAGAAAAATAGATTGGACTGTATTGATTATTTTGTTTGTTATTCTAGCATATGCATCGTTAGGTTATTTCAGTAAAATACCACAATCAGTGATCTCTTATCATCTCGAAAAGAACGCATCAATTTTAGCAATAATTGTATTTCTATCGGTAAGTATGTTAATATTACTATTTTTACAACAAAAAAAATACAGTTTCATATTTGCCACCATTTCTATATATATGATTGTTCTTTCCTTAATTTTAGATTGGTTAATTCCTCTTGATTTAACAGTACTCTATACGGTTTTCAGTATTTTTTCGTCCACCATAATTGGTTTTTTGATTGATAAAGTTTGGAAGATTATAATAGATAAACGAAATAATAACGAAACCTAGCATCGCTTTGACATGATTCGGTCAAAAAAAATTTTACTTCCTTATACTCCGTAAAAACCGCGATTAAAAGGAAAATTACACTCCCATAGTGTAGTTGTGTTTATCACTAATTGATTTTGATAATAACACCAGAGAAAACAGCCGATCGGTTGGTAATCTCATCTCTTCCCTTTTTAATGCGATTGAACACTGTTTTTAACGTGGTAAATCGATTCTTTTAATGAAAAGGATGAATGATATCACTGATATGTTTACCACATGTTAAAACGAGGTGAAAGTGACGCTGGGAAACCTTTTTACCTTAAACCAAGACAGTTTTTTCATTAATAACCTTCTTATAGGAGAACAGTGTTATAAAATTGTAAAGGGGCGGAAAGTAATGGATAAGAATCCTCTGATTGGAGTAAGTATCTGTGCTGTGGTTCTTCTTGTTCTTGGTTCGTTTACTAATGTTGTGGGAATTGAAAGTTCACAGGGTTGCGGTTGTGGTGACCCACCCTGTTGGCCTGTGCTATCAGGAACAATGGGAGATAACAACTGGTACGTAAGCTCCGTTTCAGTGTGGTTTAATGGTTCTTACAATGGAATCTCTTATCGAATTGATGGAGGGTCTTGGCAAACTTATACAGAAGAGTTTTCACTAACAGTAGATGGAATACATCTGTTAGAATGGACCTGTGATTATAATATGTCGAATATCTATTCTGTTAAAATAAAGATAGACCGAACAATACCTTTGATAGCACTAAATTATACATGGGATGGAAACCGTTGGCGTGGTTATGATATCATCTATACAGCAACAGCTAATGACGAAATGAGTGGTATGAACAGAGTAGAGTTTTATATTGATGATGAACTGCATGAAATCATTAATGGTTCTGGTCCTGATTATGTATCGACGTATCCTTTTTATTATGAAGGTATTTATAACGTCAGAGGATTTATTCTAAATCCAAAGATTACTGATGATTATGTGAAATTTTATTCTATACTGGTGACCATTTCAGTACTTTGTAAAGATATGAATGTTCCTCAGTGTGCTTATGCTTATGATAACGCTGGGAACTGGGATTTTGCTACAATTGTACCACCCCCTCTTCCAGCGACTATCGTTCCTGGTCCTTATCTATTTAAGGGAGTAATACTTCCAAATAACTATACTGGACGTATAGGGATGTTTTTTATCAAAGCAACATTTTATGATAATTGGGGGAAAATCAATGAAAAGGAAATGTTTGGCGGTTGGAATCATTCTTTTGTTCGTTGGAACCTGTATCATTCCATCTACTGCACAAGATACTGAGAAACCACTACCGACATCAAGAGGGAATTGGTTATACGTTGGTGGGAGTGGACCTGGGAACTATACGAGGATTCAGGATGCGATTAATGCATCTTCTGACGGTGATACAGTGTTTGTATATGATGATTCTTCCCCGTATTATGAAAATATAATTATAAATAAATCAATTAATCTTATTGGTGAAAATAAAACCAACACTGTAATTGTTGGTCTTGGTAATGAAAATGATTTTTCTATTTGTATCATGGCTGATAATGTAAATGTGAGTAATTTTAATATTAGAAATCCTAACGGGTATATAGGAATAGGTATCTATTCAGATTTCAACATTATAAAAAATAATATAATATCAAATTTTTCTTATGGTTATGGAGAACCTATCGCACTCGAAGATGCATTTAATAATGAAATATCTAATAACATCATAGAAAATAATAGACATAATATTGCTCTACACTTTTCCTCTAATAATTCAATTAATAATAATATTATTCGAAATTGTAATGATTTTTTCGAAATTGGTTATGATTCCAATAATAATAAAATATTTAGAAATTTAATAAAAAATTGCTCTGGATTATATTTGTTTTCAGATTACAATAATATTTATGAAAATTCTATTGTTCATTGCCAAAGAGGTATACTTCTAGTTGGGTGTTCAGGTAATCAAATTCTGCGTAATAATTTCCTTTTCAATCCTATAGATGCATTTTTTGGGGATTCTCTTTTCAATCATTGGTTAGGAAATTATTGGCAACGACCAAGAATATTACCTAAGGTTATTTTTGGTTATTTTACTTTTTGGCGGGGGCTCTATGATTTTATTCTAATACCTGTATTCAGATTTGATATACATCCTGCATTAGTTCCAATAAATATTCAATCTGAAGGATGGGATATATAATCATAAGAGAACGTATGAAATTGGAAAGGGAGAAAATGAATAGAGTAAATAAAATTTTGGTAATTGGAGTTGTTCTTTTATTCATCGGTGTCGCTATCGCACCAAGCATCAACTTTAATGTTGTGAAAGCATCTAATGACAACGACCTTGTAGAAGTAACCACCCAAGCGTGTGGCATCAATGGATATGGAAACACCACAGTGAAACTCACCAGACAACAGTATCAGAATCTGGAGCAGTATCTCGTGGATTTCAGAGCACGACTGAATCAGACCACAACGAGAGAAGAAGCAATACCTATCTTCAAGGAAGCAGTAATTGAGCTGAACAAATATGGATTGTTGCCGAAGGGGATGAGTGTTGAACAGGCACAGAAACTTGTAATAGGACAGAATCAAAATAAAAATATAGAAAAACTTAAGGAGAGATTAATGCGTAATCGCTTGCTCAGTCTAGATAATAACAGTAATCTTCTCTGTTTGATTGCAGGAGAAACAGCTTCTTTTGTTATACCTCCACTTGCAATGTTATCTAATAGAATGGTAATAACTTATGTTTATGCCCTAGCTTTTCTTCTAAAAACTTTTCCAGGGTTGATGAAATTTTGGGAGAATTTTCCAATTTTGAACTTATTGGTAATTGGTCCCATGATTGGCAGTGTTATTTTGTTTCTTATTTTATGGAATTTACATTTGTATATTCCCATTGCTTTCGGAAGTGGAATAGCTTTTGGTGCCTATGGTGTTGATGAGTGGGGACAAGCACATTATAATCCTTCGGATGGATGGATTCATACATTTGGGGCAATGGGTAAAAAAATTTGGGAAAATGGTTTATATGGGCAACTTTATTCTTTTTTTGCTCTGTTAGGACTTTTTTATATTGGTGTTATTGGTTTTACAGGTATTACTATATATAATTCCAGGGTGTTTTATTTGGGTTTTGCTCCTATTGTAAAGATAAGTCATGAGCCACTAGATGATTCTTCTTTTGTTGGTCAAAGTAGTCAACAATCTCAAAGCAATCCCAGTAGCCAACAAAGTAATCAATTAATTCAAAATCTCATAGTTCGTCAACAAACGACAAGATAAGCACTGCTAACTAACACCTCTTTTCTTTTTTTCATATTGTAAACTGAAAAAAGCAAAATCATCTATTAATTTATCTGTTGCCAATTACCAATCATTATTGGTTAATGGTCAACAGGAGAAAAAGTATATTTTCACCGGTAAACTGGGGTTCAAATCCCTTCCCCTGCACTTTTCTCTTTTTACAGGAGAAAGACATTGTTTTGATAACGAATTATCAACTGTGGTGAAAAAAAGAGATTTGAACCCAAAATAATTGATTAATTTCAACTTAATTGTTCTAAATATAAAATACAAAAAATAAGATTTTCTAATTTCCTAAGAGCTGCCTTAGTGTCGGGAACGTGTGTGGAAATCGCTCCATGAGTCTCTCAAGTAGTTCAAAGAATTGTGAAGGAATGTATAACGTTCCTTTTGGCATCGTCACTTCAAGTGTTCCCCAATCGCTTTCAAGACCTTTTGTATCTTTTACTTTCGCTTTAACAGTAAATGATCCTTTTTCTCCCCAACTGTGATTTACTATTATTTCTTCTCCAGAGCAATATGATCCAATCCATTCATCGACAGTACCATCCCCCCAATCAATGTAATAAAATAAATCGTTTCTAGAAGGATTTTCTGATACAAAGGTATATTCATATTCTATTTTGGGTTTTCCATTAACTGTGCCAGATATTTCAGGTACTTGTGGTGGTGGGTAAATGGTAACTATGTATGCATCGCCATCGGCATAATCGTTTAACATAATTTGTATTGTTTGATCAATTACCTCGACTATTTCATCAGAGACCCATTCTGGACCATTGGGCATAGGAAGTGCCCTTGGGGGATCTGTGTAGAAGTCGGGACTATTGTATATGATTTCGGTTTTAATACGAATATTTCCAGGTGAATAGTGATAATCCTGAATCGTAACCCCGACAGTGTTTGAGGATGTTTTCAAATAACGACCGAACAAGAGGGTAATAATATTTGTAGATGCGTTTCTTGTAGCGATCACATTAGTGTGAACATCAGAGGATGCACCATCAAGTTTAATTTCTTTTTTCATCTGAGCAAAGGTCTGCCATACCCAATAGGCTGGTTGAGGTGTTTCACCATCGTTCATCAGCATCCCGTT
>Ga0315279_10008550_pt1 | contig 12374 bp, 10 predicted proteins | sample YL17G06_20_MG_FD_203694 | JGI IMG/M metagenome (GOLD analysis project Ga0315279, IMG submission 203694) | Sediment microbial communities from Yellowstone Lake, YNP, Wyoming, USA - YL17G06_20 | ecosystem: Environmental > Aquatic > Freshwater > Lake > Sediment | place: USA: Wyoming | collected... | reverse complement strand
GTTCACAGCCTGGACAAGCACCAAATAACAAGCGCCAAAACTCAAACAAGGACCAAACAACAAGTTCCAAAACACAAACATGCAGAGAAGACAATCTTGTTTCCGCGTTTCGTTCCTGAATCCCCTGCGCGGGTGCCGCTGGCTCCAGATCTTGGCTCCTGCCGTTTGGAGCTTGGGTATTTCGTATTTGCTTCTTGTTTGCTATTTGGTGCTTGTCGTTTGGTGCTTCCAACCGCGTGCCAGTTTCGGATTTACTGAGCGGCAAACCGCCCATCAGTTCGCATCAATGCACTATCTGGCCGCGGCGTAGAGCACGACGTTGGCGGCCAGGCGTGCGGCGTCTGGGGCGGAGAGGCCCTTGCAGTTGTAGATCGTCTGGCCCTGGAGCGGCGCGATGACGGACATTGGGCTGAGGATCACGGCTGCCCGGCCGGCAATCTCGACCACCAGCAGTTTGGGCGGTCCGGCCCGGGCGGTGGTGGCGCCCGTCGACGCGCTAGTGCCTCCGGCGGCGCGGGTGTAGCTGACATTCGTCAGGTCGCAGCCGATCTGCCCGGCGAATGAGCCGGTCAGCAGGGGGTGGGAGGCGGGCATCTCGCGGACGGCCTCGGCGCCGAACATGTCCGCCAGCGCTTTCTGCGCGTCGGCGACGAAAGGCTCGGTCCCCATGGCCGAGTCGATCATCAGCGTCCCGCCGCCGGCAAGGTATGCCTTGATGTTGGCCTTCTGCGTGGCGGTGAGCTTTGCCGGGGCCGTGCCCGTCATCCACAGCACGGAGATGCCGGTGTCGATCTTCGCCGAGGCGTCAACCGCGGGGCTGGCCTCCAGGCCAAGGCTGACGGACTCGGCCAGGATGGCGCCCAGCCGGCCCATCGCGCCTATGCAGACGTTCCAGTCCCCCGCGTGACGAAGCCGCCCGACTCGGATGGTCCGCGCGACGGCCGGCGGCCTGGGGCTGGCCTGGCTGACCGCGAGCCTTCCGGTGGGCGCGGCAAGGTCGGTGGTGTAGAGCAGCAGGTTCGCCGCCAGTTCGAAGAGTTGCGGCTGGGCCTCCCAGCGGCTCTGGTGCCACGCCCCGCCGGCGTCGGTTTCCAGCACGAACACCCGCAGCCGGCACGTGTCGCCCAGGGCGAAGAGTTTCGGCCTGGCAGCCTCGGGCAGCTTGAAGCGCAGGGAGTAGACGTCGTGTTCGGCGGGCACCGCGCCGGCGGTGTAATCCGGCAGCAGTGCCGCCAGCCATGCCTTGACGGCGTCGGCGATATCCTTCCTGTCGGCAAATGGCTGGACGAGGACGGTCCCTCCGGCGTCGAGCGTGGCGCGGACGCTTGCGGCAAGAGAGTCGGGGATGACCCTGTCGCCGACCTGGACGTACAGCAGCGGCGCCGGGACGTACCCCGCTTTTGGCGCCTCCAGGGCCGCCTGCCGCCAGTTTGCCTTCCAGCCCAGGTTGTGGGACATCCATCGCACGAGGTTGGCCGCGTCGCGCGGGTCGTCGGCGGCGTGCGGGCCGACGGCTATCTTGTCGATCACCACCGCCCCGCGCGCCCGGGCAAGCGCCATGAGGCAGAAGCACGTGCGGATCGGGGCCATGTCGTCGACCTCGGCCGCCCCGGGCGCCGGCGACGGGTCGGTCCAGCATCCGGCGCGCTTCTGCCGCCGGCACAAGACCTCCGCCGCCCCCCTAGCCACGTCGACCGCCCCGAGGCGGTCCATCCCGGCCTCGTCCGCCGCCATGATGAGCATGTCGAGGTAGTATTCCTCGTATGCCTCTCCCGAGCCCCAGACCCATTTGGGGTTCTCGCCGAGGGTGATGTTGTCGGCCATCCATTGCTGGGCGCCGTCTATGGCCTTCTGGAAGGGCGAGGGGTTGGATCGCTTGGCGCCGGCGCTGGCGTAGTCCGGTTCGACGTACTGGGCGTAGCTGTCGGTCAGGATGTACAAGGCCGCTATCCCCGCGACCGTCATGGACCCGTAGCTGCTGCCGCGCAGGCGAAAGCCGGACAAGACCGGCGGCTGGTAGCTTATGCCGCCGTCGGCGTTGGCGTTGCGGGCCCAGTACGATCGCAACCTGGACCAGGTGACGGGGGCAAGCTTCATCCCGGCTTGTTCGGCCTCTCGCAGGGCGAGCATGGCAAGGAAGGTGTTGGAGTTGTCGACCCAGTTGGGGTTTTCCCTGGTGGTCCGGTAGCCGGGCCCGTAACCCCATCCGCCGGCGCGGTTGAGGTTGGCAATCAGCCAGTTGACGTCCTCGGTCAGGCGGGCCTCGTAGTCCTTGCCCGGCATCAGGGCGTAGACCATGGCCCTGACGGCCCGGACGTAGGTGGTCTTGGGCGCTATCTGGTCAATGTATTGAAGGGCCTTGACGATCTGCGGGCGTTTGAGGTCTTCCCCGGCCTCGATGGCGGTCAGGACGACCAGTGCCTCGACCCCGCCGGGATGCTGCGAGGCGTACTTGGTGTCCCACGAGCCGTCGGGCTTCTGTGCGGTGTAGAGGTAGTCCAATCCGGCGCGGATGGCCTTGTCGACGCGATGGGCCAGCACGGCGGCCGGCCAGGCCTGGGCGCGGCCCGGCGCGGCAAACGGAGACGATGCCGGCGGCATGGGCCCAGGCGGCATGGGTTCGGCCGGCTCGGCCGCGACGGCGACGGCAGATGCGCCGGCCGGGTACCCGCGAATCGCCGGGACATGCCCAAAGAACGGCGGCGGCTGATTTGCGTTGGGGTCGGCCGCCGGTTTCGGCCTGGCGGCCTGGCACCACGCGAGCGAAATCCAGGCCGTCATCGCAGCCGCCCCAATAGCCACTAGCAGCCGGCGCGCAGCGGCCGGCGGGCGCCGGAACAGGCGATTGCGGCCTGGCTGTGCGTTAGTGGCTGATCGCATGGAGAATAACGTTCAATGCAAGTTTCCCAGCGTCCGCTTCGGCATAGCCCCGGCATGAGCATGGATTACCACACTGAACGCACCACGGGGCACACGTCCAATCATAATGAATGTACAATAGAATCGTGCAACCTTCAACCGTGACGGCCTGGGATTTCCGCAGTCCCGAAGCAGCGGCCGTCCGACGGCGGCAGCCCCGCCGCCGCCGGCCAGGGCGCCACGGTGATGGTGACGTTGTCAAAAAAGGCGGCGGTCAGCCAATTGAAGCCCGTGCTGACCGTTCGGGATCGGATGCTGAAGATTATGTCGTCGCCGGGATCCAGCACGAGTTTCTCGATATCCAAGGCCGGCAAATCGATTCCTTCCTTGACGTCCGCCATCGAGCGGGATGGCATGCCCCGGCTTATTACCACCTGGAAATTCGTAGCTCCAAACCGCCTTGCCGGCCGCGTCCTTGCACGGATTGCCTGCCGAGTTGCCGTCGGCCGTGCCGGCCTTCCAGTCGGCCTGCCGGTTCCAGGTGAAGCCGGCATTGGGGGTGCAAGAGGCCGGCAAGGTCGCGATCAGGCCCAGCAGCGAAACCGTGACGATAGTTCTCGTTCTCGCGGATTGGGACAATTTCATGGGTGGCCGCCTTTCTTCACATTGGACGCGGGCCACCCCGCAAGGTTTCCAAAATAGCGGGAAAAACACGCGCCTCTGAGCCCAAGGCCGCTTTTGGGCCGGGGCGCGGCGGACCGGCGCCGCCCGGGTGACACGTTTTGACTTTTTCCCGGTCAGGCAATACTCTCTAGCCTAGAATGGAGTCAGCCGCGCCGGCCGGCAACAGCCCGGGCCCGCGGCAGCAGGATAATCGATCAACTCGTCATTCTAGCAAGGAGCGAAAGACCATGGCCGAACTCAAGGGCAGCAAGACCGAGCGGAACCTTCAGGACGCGTTTGCGGGCGAGTCGCAGGCCCGCAACAACTACACGTATTTCGCGTCGGCGGCGAAAAAGGAAGGCTACGAGCAGATCGCCGCGATCTTCCTTGAGACGGCCGAGCAGGAGAAAGAGCACGCCAAGCTGCACCTGAAGCTGCTGGAGGGCATCGGCGACACGCGGGCGAATCTTCAGGCCGCGGCCGGCGGGGAGAACCACGAGTGGACCGAAATGTACCCCGGCATGGCCAAGACGGCCCGCGAGGAAGGCTTCGACGGCATCGCCCGCCTGTTCGACGGCCTGGCCAAGATCGAGAAGGAGCACGAGGCCCGCTACAAGAGGCTGCTGGCGAACTTCGAGGCCGGCGCGGTCTTCGCCCGGCCGCAGAAGGTCAGGTGGCACTGCCGCAACTGCGGCTTCGTCCACGAAGGCAACAAGCCGCCGACGATCTGCCCGGTCTGCAAACACCCGCAGGCACACTTCGAGATCGCCGCGGAGAATTTTTAGCAGTTAGCCGTTAGCCGCCGGCAGTTGGCATTTAGCCGCCGGCGCCGAACCACAATCGGCACATCATTGACCTGAGGAGAAGAATTCATGGCATCGGTTCTGGTTCTTTACCATTCGCAGGAGCACGGCCACACCAAGGCGATGGCCGAGGCTCTGGCCGCCGGCGCCAGGTCGGCCGGGGCATCCGTCTCGCTGCTGAACACGAACGAGGGCCGGCTGGACATGGAGCGTTTCCGCTCAGCCGACGCCGTCGGCTTCGGGACGCCCGACTACTACAGCTACCTCGCCGGCGGGCTGAAGATGTTCCTGGACGACTGGCACATCGCCAAGCAGGCGAACCCCGAAAGCCTGACGGGCAAGCCTTATGGCCTGTTCTACTCCCACGGCGGAGGCGGGGCCGTCCGAGGCCCGCTGGTCAAGCTCTTTCAGGGAGTCGGCACGCTGGTCGGCGACGTGGTCGAGTCCAAGGGCGCCCCGGACAAGAAGACGCTCGACGCCTGCGGCAGGCTCGGCAGGGACCTGGCCGCGGCCGCGGCGAAGTAGATGGGCCAATGGAAACGATCTCCATAACCAAGGCCCGTGAACACTTGGCTGACCTGGGCAATCGCGTTTCCCTGCGGGGCGAGCGCCTCGTCGTCGAAAGACGGGGAAAGGACCTTTTCGCCCTGGTGCCCGTGGAAGACTTGGAACCGTTGGAGCGGCTTGAGGACAAACTGGACCTGGACGCCATCCGGGCAACCAAGGACGAACCGACCAAGCCGTGGGCTCAGGTCCAGAAGGCTCTGGGGCTCTAGGCTAAGGCTCCAGCGGGATTTCGAACCGCGGCGTGAAGACGTGGCAGTCGGGCCGGCCTGGATTCTTGACCAGGTAGTCCTGGTGGTATTCCTCGGCCGGGTAGAACGTCGATGCCTTCTCGACCTGCGTCACCACCTTGTAGCCCTTTTCGCGAAGCTGCTTGATGAGCTTCTCGGCGATCTTCTTCTGCCGGTCGTTCATGTAGAAGATGGCCGAGCGGTACTGGGTGCCGGCGTCCGGGCCCTGGCGGTTGACGGTGGTCGGGTCGTGGATCTCGAAGAACAGCCTGGCCAGGGCCTCGTAGGAGGTCTTGGCCGGGTCGTAGACCACCTCGACGGCCTCGGCGTGGCCGGTTCTGCCGGTGCAGACATCCTCGTAGGTTGGGTTCTTCGTCTTGCCGCCCGTGTAGCCGGAGGCGGCGCTGATAACGCCGGGGGCCTTGTCGAAGAAGTGCTCGACACCCCAGAAGCACCCGCCGGCGAAAATCGCCGCTTCGGTGGCCGGCCTGGTCGCGGACCCGGGCGGGGCGGCTTGCCTGGCCTTGTCGGCTTGGGCCGTGGCGGCGGCCTGATTCATTTCCTCGGCCGTGCGGAACACGAGCGAAGCGGAGTTCACGCAGTGGCGCGTGTTCTTTTCCGTGTAGCCCTCGCCGGTAAACACGTGCCCGAGGTGCGCCCCGCAGTGTGCGCAGATTATCTCCGTGCGCCGGCCGTCGGCGTCGGGCTTGCGAACGACGGCGCCGGGGACCTCATCGTCGAAGCTCGGCCAGCCGCACTCGCTGCGGAACTTGCTCTTGGACGTGTACAACGGCGTGCCGCACTGCCGGCAGAGGTACACGCCCTGGCCGAAGTAGTCCCAGTACTTGCCCGTAAACGGGGCCTCCGTGCCCTTGTCCCGAATAATGTGCGCCTCGTCCGCGGTCAGAGGCGGCATCGCCGTTTCCATGGCCTGTCCCTGCTGAGCCTTCGCCGGAGGATCGGTCTTCTTCTGGTCCATTCCGTTATACCCTATGCTGATTGCCGCAATCGCCACAGCGACCGCGGCAGGCGCGACATATCGTGTGGCACTCATAATATATACCTCTTGTCTGAGCACGTTTCATTATAGGTAACCCGCCGACGACGATAAAGCTGCGCCTTCCGGCGGCGAGCCGCTCTGTCGCCGCCCTTGCCCAGGCAGTCGCCCCGCGATAGCATGTGCACAAGAAATCCAAGGCGAATGTCAGAAGGAAAAGGCAAACACGGCGGACACGGCAAGCCGGAGGCCGGCGGGCCGGGCAAGGGCCGACCCAAGCCGCACATCGGCCCGCGCGGCGCCAGGCGGCGCCAGGGTCGTTTGGCGGCGCCTCTGCCCGCCGCGGCTCGTCGCGCGGAAATGCCTGGCGGGTGGGACCACGTCGCCGGATGGTACGAGGGACTCGTGGCCGGCAAACGCGGCGACTTCCATGAGAACGTCGTCCTGCCGGGCGTCGTGCGCCTGCTGGAGCCGCAGCCGGGCCAGCGGGTGCTGGACATCGCCTGCGGCGAGGGCGTGCTGTGCCGCCGACTGGCGCAGCTCGGCGCGGCATGCACGGGCGCCGACGCCTCGGGCCGGCTCGTCGAGGCCGCCAGAAAACTCGCCGCCCACATGCCGGCCGAGCATCGGCCGCAATTCGCCGTCGGCGATGCAAGGCACCTCGGCGCCGTGCCCGAACTTGCCAAGGCCAGGGGCGCTTTCGACGCGGCCTCGTGCGTGCTGGCGCTGATGAACATGGACCCCTTCGAGCCGGTCCTGCACGGAGCGGCCGCGATGCTCAAGCCCGGCGGGCTCTTCGTGGCGGTCGTCATTCACCCGGCCTTCCGCTCTCCCGGCCAGACGTCCTGGGGCTGGGACACCTCCGCCCCGCCTGCCCGCGCCACCGGCAGCGCCGCAAAACCCAGGCCCGCCGGCGCCGCATCAAAGGCCCGCCCCGCCCCGCCGGCTGAACCTGCCTCGCCGCCGGCCGTCAGACAGTACCGCCGCGTGGACGCATACCTGTCGACCGCCCGCCGCGCAATCGTGATGAACCCCGCACAGGCGGCCGAGGGCAAGCCAGCCGTGACGACAGTCACGTGGCACCGCCCGATCGAGGTCTACGTCCAGGCCCTCGTCTCGGCCGGGCTGCTCATCGACGCCCTGGAGGAATGGCCCAGCCACCGCGTAAGCGAGCCGGGCCCCCGCGCGGCCGAGGAAGACCGCGCCCGCCGCGAAATCCCAATGTTCCTCGCCATGCGGGCAAGGAAGGTCGCCGGAAGCCGGTAGCCCGTCACCGGTAGGAGGCCTGCTCGCTTCAGCGAGCAGGTTACGCGCAGCTTACCCGAGGATCTGGTGGTACTCGGTCAGGCAGCCGTCGACGTGGAAGAAGGCGAGCTTGACGCCTTCGGGCAGCGTCATCGGGCCCACGACGCACTTCTTGCCCTTGATCTCCTTGTCCAGGTCGTCGACGCGGAAGGCGACATGCGGCTCCGAGAGGACCGGCTCGGTTATTGGCGAGCCCGGCTCGAAGAAGAGGTACTCGACGCGCCCGTGGGTGTTCTCGGGGTTGGTTGCCCAGCACTTGATGCTCGCGAAGTAGCCCATCTCGGGCATCTTCTTTCCGACGGGGATACCCAGGTGGTGGAACTGTCTCACAGCGGGCTCCTTTCGCCCGTCCGGCCCAGCCGGGTGCGCCCGGGCCTCATTGCCCGGATGTACGCCCCGGCCCGCGGCCGTCGCGGGTCGTTGCGAAGATTGTACACGGCCCAGGCGCCCAGGCAAGGTTTGACAGGCTTGACAGGCTTGACTGCCGGCGCTCGGATTTGAAGGCCGGGCTTGCTGGGGCTGGAAATTCCCCGTCCGGGACGATAACCTTTCTCATCCCGCGAGCACCCGCGCCGGGGCGCGGCTGCTTATGGGAAGTGCATTACAAGGAATGAACCATGCTTACGCTTCACTGGAAGAACGCCACGGACGCATCCGTCGGGCCCAGGCACGGAATCACGAAGGCCGACCTCTCGGGGATATCGCGGGTGATGGGCAAGGCCCTCAAGACCGTCATCGCACAGTGCGTCGGCGGCAAGCTCGGCTATGCCGGCCTGCCCGCCCACAAGGCCTATCCTGACTCGGTAAAGGCCCTGGCCGGCAAGTTCCGCCCGGCCACGACGGACCTTATCGTGCTTGGCATCGGCGGAAGCGCGCTTGGCAACATCGCCCTCCAGGCGGCGCTTAACCCCTCGACGTACAACCTGCTGCCGGACGGCAAGCGGCCCGGCCCGCGGCTGTTCGTGCTGGACAACGTGGACCCCGCACTGGTCGGCGACGTGCTGGACTTCATCGGCCCGCGCCTTGCCACCACGTGCGTCAACGTGATAAGCAAGTCCGGCGAGACGGCCGAGACCGCAAGCCAGTTCATGATCTTCCGCCAGGCGCTCAAGGAGAAACTCGGCGCGAGCTTCGCCTCGCGGATCGTCGCGACCACCGACGCCAAGAAGGGCACGCTGCACGACATAGCCAAGGCCGACGGATACGCCGCGCTGGAGGTCCCCGGGGACGTCGGCGGGCGATTCAGCGTGCTCGCGCCCGTCGGCCTGTTCAGTGCGGCCATGTGCGGGATCGACATCGACAAACTGCTCGCCGGCGCCGAGGCCATGCGAAAACGCACCGAGAACCCCACGTGGCGCAAGAACCCCGCCGCAGTCCTGGCCGCCATCAAGCACTTGGCCACCGCCAAGGGCAAGATCATGCACGTGATGATGCCCTACTCCAACCGCCTGTACCTGCTGGCCGACTGGTACCGCCAGCTCTGGGCCGAGTCCCTCGGCAAGCAGCACGACCGCGCCGGCAAGGAGGTCTTCGCCGGGCCGACGCCGATAAAGGCCCTCGGCGCAACCGACCAGCACAGCCAGGTCCAGCTCTACCGCGAGGGTCCAAACGACAAGCTGACGATCTTCCTGGAAGTCGCAAAGCACCCGCGCGAGCTGGCCGTGCCGGATGTCTTCGGCGATGTCCCCGGCCTGGCGTACCTCCGAAAGGCCGACCTGGGCAAACTGCTCAACGCCGAGAAGATCGCCACCGAGTACGCCCTGGCCTGCTCGAAGCGGCCAAGCGTGACGATACGCTTCGACGAAATCTCGCCGCACACGGTCGGCGAGTTCATCTACCTCTACGAGTTCACCACCAGCCTGGCCGGCGAACTGCTGAACATCAACGCATACGACCAGCCCGCCGTCGAACTCGGCAAGAAGGCCGCCTTCGCCCTCATGGGCCGGGATGGCTACGAGGCCATGGCAAAGGAGATCGCCCCCTTCGCCCAAAGCGACGAGAAGTACGTCTTGTGAGCGGCGGCGCTCCCTGATGGACACTCTATCCGCCTGCCAGGGCGTCTCACATTCGGTCTGCAATCCGCTGGAGGATTGCCCGCCAGATGTCCGCAAGCCCCATTTGTTGGGCCCATTGCGAGACGTACTGACGATCCACCATGTCGGCGCTTACCTTCATGATTCCAGCGATATCCCGCAGATGCTTCTCCGAACCGCCTTCACGGTAATATTCCATCTTGCCCAGGATCACGTCCTCGGGCCGGGCGCAGTACCCTTCCAGGTCCGGCAGGATTCGCATCCGCTGCCGCCGCGACATCTCCGCTTGTCCCCAGGCACTGGCCGGCACGATCAACAGGTCGATCTTGTTGCCGGAAGTTGAATGAATGATGTTGAACTGCCCGTTGCGCCGGACGGCTTCCAAGGCCGCGCGCTCGCTGACGTAGAACTCGTCGGATGAGAACGCCTTGCATAGCCCGGGGACCTGTTGTTCCTTCAGATCGACGACAACGTCGATGTCCTGAGTCATCCGCGGCTCACCGTAGGCCGCGCTGGCCAGCGAACCGACCACCATGTAAGGAACGTCCATGCGATCCAGGACGCCAACCAGTTGTCTCAGCAGGTCAATCTGATCCAAGGAGCATTCTCCTGGCGATCTCAGCCTGGATACGCGCCGCGTCCCAATCCCCATGACGCGTCCTGAGATGCCCCTCAATCCGAAGGCGAACAAGGCGGTTGGCCGCCAGGGCCATTTCAACCCGCTGGGCGGGTGTCTTGCCCCGAAGGACTCGGGCCACGGCATCGTCCACAACTTCGATCTGCCCTTTGTCCAACCGCCATTTCACGTGGGTCTGCTTCATGGTAATCTGCACGAGTATATACCAAGTCGGCCGGAAATGGAACATTCGGCTCCGCTACACGCTGCAAGGCGGGCTCGCGGCACGGCGGGCTCCGGGCCGGAATTTGCGCCGCGGATCCGCAACAGGAATTCGTTCCGCCATTGCCCCACGCGCCTCCTGCCGCTAGAATGCCCGCCATCGAAGGCTGCTGATTCATGCGGCGGCCAAGGACGAAAGCAAGGCCAATGATTCATCGCATTGACATCCGATCCAAAGAAGGCTTCGGCGACCCCCATGCCGAAGGTGTGCTGGCGCAGATTCGCGAACTGGGCATCGACTCCGTCGGCAAGGTGCGCTCGGCGAGGCTCTTTTTCCTGGCCGGGGACCTCTCGGCCGAGCAGGCCCGCCAGGCGGCAGAGGACCTCCTGGCCGACCCGGTGATCGAGCAGTACCGCATCGACGAAGGCGACGGCGGGGCAAGCGGGCAGGCCCCCGGCGGCGACGAGGCCGAGGCCGCCAACCAGGCCCCCGGCCAGGCCGTCATCGAGGTTCACCTCAAGCCCGGCGTGATGGACCCTGTGGCGGCGTCCACCGAGCAGGCCATCCGCGACATGCACCTGGCGGTCACGTCCGTCCGCACCGGCCGGCGGTACGAACTGAGCGGCAGCGTCGACGAGGCGACCCGCGAGGCCATCGCCCGCCGCCTGCTGGCCAACCCAGTCATCGAGGACATCCACTACGCCGCGCACACCCCGCCGGAAGTTCACGGACACACCTACGAGCTCAAGATCATCGACGTGCCCATCCGCGACCTCGACGACCAGGCCCTGGTCAAGCTCGCGGCCGACAATGAGATGTTCCTGAACCTCACGGAGATGAAGGCGATTCAGGACTATTTCCGCCGCGTCGGGCGCGAGCCGCGCGACGTCGAACTGGAGATGATCGCCCAGACGTGGTCGGAGCACTGCGTTCACAAGACGTTCCGCAGCGACATTGCCTACAGGGGCACCCCCATCCCCGGGGACTGGGAATGGAACTGGCGCGTCGAAAGCGGGGAGCACCTGGAATCGCTGGATCCAAGCATCCGGCGCACGTTGAGTGACATGGGGGCGGAAGAAGAGACCCAGGTGCGCATCATGGAGGCGGTGAAGCCCCGGGTCGGGCCAGGGCCGGCGAACGTAGACCTAGTGCTGAACCCGGATGGCGCTGTCAGGCTGCGAGTGGACGGCAAGGAAGTCTGCGGGTTCATGCACGCGGACCTCGTGGGTGACAATGTCCTGTTCAGAATTCCCAACCTGATCAAGAGCACGATCTTCGCGGCCACCAAGGACCTTGCCAAGCCGTGGTGCCTGAGCGTCTTCGAGGACAACGCGGGCGTGATCGAGTTCGACGAGTCGCACGCGGTGTGCTTCAAGGTCGAGACCCACAATCACCCCTCGGCGATCGAGCCTTACGGCGGCGCGGCCACGGGTATCGGCGGGGTCGTCCGCGACCCGATGGGCACGGGCCTGGGGGCCGAGCCGGTCGCCAACACGGACATCTTCTGCTTCGGCCCGCCGGACATGCCGCTGGAGGCGGTGCCCAAGGGCGTGCTTCATCCGCGGCGTGTGATGCGCGGCGTGGTCAGCGGCGTCCGCGACTACGGCAACCGCATGGGCATTCCGACGGTCAACGGCGCGGTGTACTTCGACGAGAAGTACCTGGGCAACCCGCTGGTCTTCTGCGGGACCATCGGCCTGCTGCCGATCGACAAGTGCCGCAAGCGCCGGCCTGGCGCGGGCGACGCGATCGTCTGCGTCGGCGGGCGGACCGGGCGCGACGGCATCCACGGCGCGACGTTCAGCAGCGGCGAGCTGACGCACCAGCACGAGACGGAGTTCTCCCACGCCGTGCAGATCGGCAACGCCATCACGGAAAAGAAGATGCTCGACACGATCGTCCAGGCCCGCGATCTGGGGCTATACTCGTGCATCACCGACTGCGGGGCCGGCGGGCTTTCCAGCGCCGTCGGCGAAATGGGCGAGACCACCGGCGCCGAGGTCCACCTCGACCGGATCACGCTCAAGTACGCCGGCCTGACCTACGCCGAGATGTGGATCTCCGAGGCGCAGGAACGCATG
>Ga0315279_10008549_pt1 | contig 12375 bp, 10 predicted proteins | sample YL17G06_20_MG_FD_203694 | JGI IMG/M metagenome (GOLD analysis project Ga0315279, IMG submission 203694) | Sediment microbial communities from Yellowstone Lake, YNP, Wyoming, USA - YL17G06_20 | ecosystem: Environmental > Aquatic > Freshwater > Lake > Sediment | place: USA: Wyoming | collected... | reverse complement strand
AGCAAGGCAAGCTCTCGATGGTCAAGACCCTGAAGTTTGTGGGGCGTAAGGCATCCTGCGGATTTCAGATTTGCGATTGCCTTTTCGACGTTCGCCCAGTTGGTATTTTGGGTCAGGATTGCGCCTATAATTATCTCGAACTTACTCTCGCCGGGCCACCAGTGCTGACGCCCGAATCGCTCAAAGAGCAGTTGATAAATTTCGTCTAATTGTTCAGCTATCATTTCACCAAGTTCCCATCAGGTGCATAATTTACTTTCCGACAAGATTCTTCCGATTGCAGCAAAGAGCCGTTGTTGACTATTGTAATTTCAAATCTATTAAAGTAAACTCTGCACCACTTGATTATTAGTGACGGGTTCATAGTTGTTGTAATGATTGCAGATAAAGCGTCAGGGATTTTACGCAGGTGACTGTCGGCCAATGGAAGGCAAACGAAGATACGACACAAGTCAGCTCTTTAATTTCACTCGAAACTCCTATCTCGAACGGACGAGCCGCCCGATTTACGCCATAGTCTTTCTGATGCCGTTTATAGTTCTGTATGAGATTGGCACAATCCTGATAAATACCGATGTCCTGAACCAGTCTCAGGTTCGTGTGGTGGCGTTTGTATGGCTCCAGCAGTTGCTTGAATATCTGGGGGGCGGTGGAAAACTGGCGTGGATGGCACCGCCTTTGGTGGTCGTGATTATTTTGATTGGCCTGCAAATCACCTCCGGCAAGCGATGGACTGTCGTAGCGGGCGATTTTTTGCCGATGGCAATCGAGTGCATCCTCCTTGCGGTGCCGTTGATTGTGTTGAGCTTGTTTTTGAATAGGTCGGCGCAGCAGGGCGATGCCGGCCGCTTTGCTTATGGCATACCGCAGGGACAGACCGCCGTAGCACAGCAGTGCTCTTCGGCAGCAGGTAATTTCGTTTTAGCTGCGCGGACCGGCAGTGGAGCGGCTGCAAGCGGGTCGCTGTTGGCCGATGTTGTTACCGGAATCGGCGCGGGTATTTATGAGGAGCTTATCTTTCGGCTGATTTTGATTTGCCTTTTGATGCTGTTTTTCCAGGATGTCCTGCGCTTTACTCGCAAGAACGCAATCATACTTTCCGTTCTCATTTCAGCAGCGCTTTTCAGCGCGCACCACCACGTGGTCTTTGTGGAAGGGCAGTTCGGCCGGACCGGAGTTTTCGACTGGACGGAGTTTGGTTTCAGGACAATCGCCGGCGTTTATTTTGCAGTTCTTTTTGCGATTCGCGGATTCGCAGTCACTGCCGGCACTCACGCTTTTTACGATATTATCGCAACTGTTCTGAACGCCGCCTTTTTTCAGTACTGAAATCAATGGGCACGCCTGATTTTTTTAAGCTTTTTTCTGAAAAACTCCGCTGCTGTTAGTCTTTTGGGTTAGGCAGCTTGCAAAATATTCGTCCTATAAGGCGGCGAATACGCCTTATCAATACTGATATTGGGCTTGAAACGCCGCGGTGTTTTTTGTATAATAAAGACAAGATTGGCAAAGTGATTTTTGTATCGGGATATTTAGATGGAATCACCGCAAATCAATGTAGCTATCGACGAGTTGACATTCAGCCTTTTCCAGAGACCGTTGCATCCGGAGCTTTTCCAGATTTACGCCAGCCGGTGTCTCAAAACCGAGAAATACGAGGCGATTATCTGGGTTACCGGCTGCACCCACGTCGTCAGTGTTTTCGCAAACGATGCCTGCCTGTGCGAAGTTGTCAGCGCACCCGGGCAGATGCTTCCGCATAGGGGTCTGATTGAGCGTTTCCAGTTCCGCGGGCCGCGCAGCCACAAATGCACCTTGAGCTGCGGCATAAGCTATATGACCGATTTCCAGGTCGAAAAGATGAGCCCGAATCTGTACCTGCAGAGCCACAACGACCTTGAGCGCTTCGCACGCAATCGCGGCGTGTTCGTAAAATTCCCGGAGCTGGAGGTCGGCAGGTTGCAGCCGTTCTGCTTCGTTGACTTCGAAGCCAGACGCACCGAACTGCACATCCACACCTTCGCCGCTTACCCCGACCAGGTAACAATGATTAAAACCCAGTCATTGTTCGACTTCCAGTAACAAAACCCCGCCGGATGCTTTCATAGCGGTTAGGTTCTGGGTGCCCCTTATTTCTTTTTGAAACATAGCACGTGTTTTTTTGCGCCGCGCCGAACGTGCCGGCAGATAATCTCTGCACTAAGTTATGACCCCATCTGCCGGAATGTATCTGCAAGGGTTGACTTTAGCTCTGCTGCAACTGCACTTTTTGGCGGAGGATGTTTATTTTATCGCGGATTTCCTCGCACATCTTGCTGTTCGGGAAATCGCTGACAATCTGCTCGCCGACCTCCAGCGCCTCCATCCATCGCTTCTCGCTGACCGCGATGGAGAACTGTATACCGAGGTTGTGCAGCTTTGTGCGGAAGACGTCCTTCGCCGCCTCCTGCAGCGCCAGCGCTTCATTCGGCGTCAGATACAGGTCAAGCTCCTTCAGAATCTCCAGGCTGCGGTCGGTCTCCTGATTCTTGACGGCATCATCCCACGCAGCCAGCAGGACTTTCTTGCGGTCCTCTTTTTTGTCGAGCAGTTGCTGCCGCATTCCTTTCGCCTTTTCGTTGTCGGGATTGGTTTTGATTAGCGATTCAATCTGGGTGCTTGCCTTGGCCCACTCGTAGTTATCGAGGAGCTTTTCGATGTGCGCAATGACCTGGTTTATTCGTTCCTGCTCGGTCGCATCGCGGAATTCATCTGCCTGACCTCGCAGTTGCTCAGCGAGCTCTTTATAGTCGGCGTGCTCGGCGATTTCGTCGATTATTTCGTAGGCCGTATCGAAATTATGCTGCTGAAGCTTTTCGAAAACCGCATCGCGAAGCGACTGTTTATCTGCGTCGCGGAACGCAATCGACTTTGCCGTTTCAGTAAGTCGAGTGCTGTGATTTATCTGTGCCAGTCCTGCGTGAATCTTCTCCAGGGCGCTGGTGACCTGTTCGAGCTTCGCGCTGTTGTCCCGAAGCGCATCGAGCATCTTGAATAGCTTTGAGGTCATTGCCAGAAGTGCGCTTATAAACACCAGCGCTCCGAGCAGCAATACAAGCTGCCGCAACATACTGTCCTCGGATGTCTGGAATATGTTCGTGGAGATTGCTAACAGCGCCACAATTACCAGGGCTGCGCAAATGATGACGATGTGCCACTTAAACCGCCACAAAAAGCTGTCTTTTCCCGGCTCCATAACCTTGCTCTTTCAAAAAGGATTTTCTAACAGCCGATATGGGCTATATACCATAATATGCCATAGAGGCGATTTTGTCAACAATTGCTCCGGCCAAACAATCGCAGAAAACTTAGTTTAAGAAACAAGATGCCTTATTTGCCCTGATTTTTCAGGTTTTCCCCCCATTTTGACAAACAATGCAAACTAATCACAGTCTGCGCAGTTTGTGATATTGAGGCCGTGGCAATCTCATCTTCACATTTGCCTCAGGATAAAATCCATATCCAGAACCGTCATTGCACCATCACCGTCTAAGTCCCCTCTGTCTAATGTCTGAGCGCACTTGTGGCAATTGATAATGGTCTTCAGATATTTCTTTTCCAACAATGGTGGAATGAGGTCATAAAACTTTCGCTCGTGAGGGTATTTCTCTCTGTAAAACTCATACAGTCCCTTCGTCCCTTTGGAAGAATTGCACCCGCTGCACGCCCATATCTGGTTATGTATCCCCTGTATTACATCGCAAATCTGCAATCTGAAATCCCAAATCCACAATCCCTTTTGCCTTTTTACTTTTTATTTCTCAGCATTCCCCGTCGAAAAGAAGAAGTCTTTGTCCTCTCGGAATTAACGATTCTTCACACCCTTTTTATCTTATTGACCTCCACTATGATACCGTCTCCTTGTGCTTGCAAAATCGCTTCCTCTTGGTCTTTTGCCCTGTAAGTTCTCTTCCTTTTGCGCCCCGTTTTCTTGTCGAGCCCTTGAACCTCAAATTTCGGTAAAGCTGTTTGGAATATAGCCACATCTACTCTTAGACCTGGTGTCCCCTTCTCTCCAGTTGGTATAAACATCTTGGCAAGCTTCCCGACGAGTAGATAATCTCGCATCTTCGTCAATGCTTTTGTAATCTTCTTTGCATCAGCATTAGGAAGATACCCAAGTTGCGATTTTTGTTTTGTTTCTCGTTTGTCAATCCATTCGCCATATACAGCTATCGCATGTGGGTATTTTGCCATTGGTTCCTGAACCAATTGTATTCGACGCGAACTTCCGCCTATGAAATGCATAACATTTTCGACTCTGTATGAAATACCTGCCACCTGCAAACTCCATTCTTCTCCTGCCATCTCCCAGTCCTGCGGCATAGTCAATGGGTAACGCTGCTTGATTCTTATTACATTGTCTGGATCATCAACAAGTCTAAAGGGAACATCATCCCCCACATCTTTATAAGACTCACAGAGCTCTACGCGTAAGTATCCGAAGTCCTGTTTATTTCTTAAGAAATCAAAAATTCCCATTTCTTATGCTTAATCAAAATTTTTGCCTTTTACATTTTAACCTTTGAATTGCCTCTCAATTTTACCCCCCAAATCCGACAAACAAAACCAAAAAACCTTTATTTTCGCCTGTCCTGCGTAGTCCCGGCTGTCGGCGAAGCAAGGGGCATCCGTGGTCGGCTTTTAGAAGAAGAGGCGTTCCCAACGCATCTGTGGGCGAAGCGAAAGGATATCGCAGTCCCTTAGGGACGAGAATACCCTTAACTGAGAACGCCAAAGCCGACCAAATCCCTCTGTGGTCTCTGTGTGCTCTGTGGCAAAAATAAGACAGTGTTAATCCCGTGTGAATCAGTGTCAAAAAAAATCTCTGTGGTCTCGGAGTCCTCTGTGGCTAAATGAATACAGTGTCAATCTGCGTCTGAAAACTTTGTGTCTTCGCGTCTTTGTGGCTAATAAAATCCGTGTCTGCTTTGTTTTGGATTTTGAACTTGGGTCATTTGAATTTGTTTTGGATTTCGAAATTCGAGATTCGGATTTCCTCTGGTTACACATTCACCCATTCACCAGTTACGAGTATCGAGTATCCAGCATCGAGCATCTTTTCCCCTTTGTGCCCTTCGTGTCAATTTGTGTAAATTCGTGGTTAATAATAATCAGCGAAAATCCGCGTAATCCGCGATTAAATTATTCGTGTCATTTTCGTGTATATTCGTGGTTCAATTTCTTTTTATCTTTCCTCTGTGGACTCTGTGTTCTCTGCGGCTAAAAATTTTTTGAATTCTTTGAATTTTTCCTCTTGACTTTTCGACCTCCTTTTTTGCCCTGATTTTGGGGGTGGTTAAATTTCCGTGCAAATCCGCGCAATCTGTGATTAATTTCTGTTAAAAACTGCAAAAAATGACAAAAAACCGCTAAAAACCGTCAATTTTTGACATATCTGTAAAATCGCTCTAGCTATCTCTGTGGCAGTATGTTATAGTAATTTCCCCCAAAATTCCTACCTCACCAAGTGTCCAATTTGTGTGCCGTTTAGCTCTAACTTTGTGCCATTTTGGGTGTAAAACTACAACGCCCGTGTTTACAAAACTCAACAGTAGCTATAACCATTTCTCTACAGTGTTGTTGTGGCCCGCACAAACTTACAAATAATCCTACAGTGTTGATTTTCTGCAACATACAAGACTGACCATTATCTTGGTTTTTCTTCGGAAAATCGGAATAAAGCTCAAACTTGGTATGTAACATCAGGCTGGTTGCCATTTTAAGAGGGTCTGTCCTTCTGAGTGCCTGCAGTTGCGTTTTGGGGTGATTAGGTATGGTTTTTGCTGCCTATCTACACAAAGGGGGCTTCGGAGGAGTTCTAAAGTGGGGGTGATTGAAAAGAAGTTTCGTTTGAGAAGGGTGCGTTGCGATGGATGAGATGAAGTTGGAGGCAAAGCTCAACGAACTGGTTAAGGAATTTGGAGAAGGAATCGACACGCAGCACGACAAATTAGCCAAACTTGCAGAACAGGCCCAGGCCAACCATGTAAAGCTCGAAAAGACCATTAGCAGCCTGCAGGAACTGCTGGATTACTTACGGGTTTGCATCAAGTATCAGATATTCGACCTTGAGGCGACCCGGCGTGAGAACGATTACCTCAGGAGATTACTGGAAGAAACTAACAGCGAAGAGAAGGGCTAATCTAATCATCGGCTTTTGTGTGGGGCATCCGTTTGGGGGGTAGCGGCAGATAGCGTTCGCAATTACACATTTTGGGACGGTTTTTGGTTTCTATCCCATAAGTAACTGTGCACCATTTCAGAATCCTGCATTGCAGGTCAAATTTCCAGATAGACCGGGACTACAATAAAGTGCTATAAGTGCTTTCCAACGCCGATGATGCGGCTGGTTTTGGGCTGCGAATTGGAAAGTTACTTGCGTTTCTTGTCGATAAAATTAAGGGTTGAAAAAGGGCGTAGTTCCCTGAAACGAACATCCACGTAGCTTATGGCATATATATAGATAACAAGCTATTTGGGTGTGGAAGGCAGGTTTGCTTTGTTTCGGTATATTTGACAAGTTCGGCGAACCTGTGATATAATGTAAACAACGTGAGGGTTTTTAGTGAAAACAGGCGGCCGTTGTGGTCGCGGACAATTTGCAGTCAATCTTGGTGATTTTGAGGTAAAAGATGTTCGAGCGTTTTACCGACCGTGCACGCAAGGTTATGGCGCTGGCCAATCAGGAGGCTCAGCGGTTTAACCACGAATATATAGGGACCGAGCACATCCTTCTTGGGCTGGTGAAAGAGGGCAGCGGCGTGGGCGCTACGGTTCTGAAGAACTTCGACGTGGACATAAAGAAGCTGCGGCTGGAGGTGGAGAAGCTGGTCAAGAGCGGGCCCGATATGGTTACGATGGGCAAGCTCCCGCAGACCCCGAGAGCCAAGAAGGTTATTGAATATGCGATTGAGGAGGCCCGGGCCCTTAACCACAATTATGTGGGTACCGAGCATATCCTGCTGGGCTTGCTGCGTGAGACCGAAGGAATAGCGGCTCAGGTTCTTATGAATAATCTGGGTTTGAAGCTGGAGGACGTGCGCCAGGAAGTGCTGAACCTGCTTGGAGCCGGCGTGGACGATGGGCCTTCCGCGCTCGGGCTGAAGATGAGCCCTGTATTAGGGCGCAAGCCGAAGAGCAAGACACCTGCGCTGGACAGTTTCGGCAGAGACCTTACCGAATTGGCAACCAACGGCGAGCTTGACCCGGTAATCGGCAGAAAGAACGAGATTGAGCGATTGATACAGATACTTTGCAGACGAACTAAGAACAATCCGGTTCTGTTAGGCGAGGCCGGAGTCGGAAAAACCGCTATTGTGGAGGGGTTGAGTCAACAAATTATCAACAGGCAAGTCCCTGAAATTCTCAATGACAAGCGCATCGTGGTGCTCGACCTTGCTATGATGGTGGCCGGCACAAAATACCGCGGGCAGTTTGAGGAGCGAATAAAGGCGGTCATAAACGAGGTCAGGAGGGCAAAGAACGTTGTCTTGTTCATTGATGAGCTTCATACGCTGGTGGGGGCCGGCGGGGCCGAGGGCGCTATTGATGCATCTAATGTGCTTAAGCCGGCGCTTTCAAGAGGAGAGGTGCAGTGCATCGGCGCTACGACTCTGGATGAGTATAGAAAGTACATTGAGAAAGACGGCGCCCTGGAGAGGCGATTCCAGACGATAATCGTCGAGCCGCCTTCAAAGGATGAGACCCTGGATATACTTAGAGGCCTTCAGGACCGCTACGAGGCGCACCACAGGGTCCGGTTTACCGATGAAGCGCTCTTTCAGGCGGTCGAGCTGTCCACGAGGTATGTTACCGGCAGGTGTCTGCCTGACAAGGCGATAGACGTGGTCGATGAGGCGGGGGCGCGCGTTCGACTTAAGAATATGACTCCTCCGCCTGATTTGACCGAGATAGAAAGGAATATAGAGCGATTGCAGAGGGAGAAGGACGAGGCGGTCAGAAACACCGACTATGAGCGGGCCGCGGCGCTGCGCGATGAGGCCCAGCAGCTTGTGGACCAGAAAGCGGAGCTGCACAGGAAATGGTACGAAGAGCACAAAGAGGTGGTCGGCGTCGTGGATATTGAAATTATTGCGGAGGTCGTCAGCAATATGACAGGCGTGCCGCTGACGAAGCTGGAGAAGAAAGAGACGCAGCGGCTTCTGGAGCTGGAAGGCGAGCTGCACAAGACGGTCGTTTCGCAGGACGAGGCCATCACTGCCGTGGCGAAAGCCGTCAGGCGCAGCAGGAGCGGTATGAAAGACCCGAATCGGCCTATGGGATGCTTTATCTTGCTTGGCCCGAGCGGAGTCGGAAAGACCTTGCTTGCGCAGGCCCTGGCGGAGTTTATTTTCGGCGACAGGAACGCGCTTATCCGGCTGGATATGAGCGAGTTTATGGAGAAGCACAACGTGAGCCGGCTTGTGGGCGCTCCGCCGGGGTACGTGGGATATGAAGAGGGCGGGCAGCTTACCGAGCGGATAAGGCGGCGGCCTTATGCCGTGCTCCTTCTGGACGAAATAGAGAAGGCGCATCCGGATGTCTATAATATACTCCTGCAGATTATGGACGAGGGCAGACTCACCGACAGCTTCGGGCGCAGCATCGATTTCAAGAACGTGATTTTGATTATGACCAGCAACATCGGCGCGGATTTGATAAAGAACCAGACGGGCTTTGGCTTCAGCAAGAAGACGCCCGAATCGAATTACGAGAAAATGAAAGAGATTCTCCACAAAGAGGTTGAGCGACAGTTCAGGCCTGAGTTTTTGAACCGCGTTGACGATATAATTGTCTTTAAGGCGTTGACGAGAGAAAACCTGCAGACCATTGTCGAGTACGAGCTGGCAAAGGTATTCAAGCGGCTGACCGACCACGGCTTGAAACTGGAGCTGACCGAGCAGGCCAAGGAATTTCTCATCGATAAAGGTTATAATCCCGAGTTCGGGGCAAGGCCGTTGCGAAGGGCCATCGAGCACTATATCGAAGACCCGCTTTCGGAAGCCGTGCTTTCAGGAAAGTTCAAAGGAAAGAACATTGTAAGGGTTGACGTGCAGGATGAAGAGCACCTGAAGCTCGAAGGTCTGGAGGCGAAAGAGCCTGAGAAGCAAAAAAGCGAGCCTGTCGTGGCATAAGTTGCAGGTTTTTTGCGGGAGAATTTTTTGTAAATGCTGGGCGGCAGTGGGCGGCCTTAATCGGCCGGTGAATTGCAAATCTATCTACTGCCGCAGCATATCAATTTCCATTTTGCTTTGCTGCTGGGCCAGCAGTTTCTCGAACTTCTGCTTGTCCATCCATTCCACGCGTCCATCCAGCCGCAGCACTATGTATCCATCCTCCAGCAGCGATGAAGGATATTTTTTCTCCGTGTAGGCGAGTATCTCGTCTGATGTCGCGTCAAAGTCAATCCATTGGGCCCTGTACTTGAGGTCGCCGAGCCGGACCCATCCTTTCAGTTCCTTTTTGATACTGGTGACATAAGACTCCGGCGGCACCGCACCGTACTGTTTTCGGTAGTCGAGGGCCACCTGGCCAAGCTGCTTCATTGCTCCCATCGCTTCCGAGCGGTTGACCCAGTCTTTGAAGTGAATCATCGCGACGACGGAAATCACCGTGATGACTATTATGGTTGTGAACTCCGCTAATATTGCCTTCTGTCGTTTGTTCATAAAGTGCCACTCTGTAGCCGGTCGTTTACGGTTCGCAATTCAATCTGCAGCAGGCTGTTCACGGTTTTATTTTTACTCTCCCATCCTGGATAACGAGCTTGTCTTCGGCGAAGAGTTTTATCGCCTGTGGATATGCAATGCACTCCTGCTGAAAGACCCTGGCGGCAAGCGTTTCCGGCGTGTCACCATCATTGACCTCGCAGGTTCGCTGGACGATGATGGGCCCTGTATCGTATTCATTGGTGCAGAAGTGCACGGTGCAGCCGCTGACTTTGCACCCTGCTGTGAGGACCGCCTCGTGGACATAGTGTCCCCACATACCTTTTCCGCCGAAGCTCGGCAGTAGCGCCGGGTGTATGTTCATCACGCGGTTTTCGTAGCGGGGCGGGATTTTCCACAGGCAAAGCCAGCCGCCCTGGATAACAAGCTCGATGTTTGCGGCGACAAGCTCTTCTTCGATGCGTTTGCTGAACCGGTCAACATCGGGGTAATCCTTTGTGCGGATAATTTTCACAGGCAGCCCGGCGTTGGCTGCCTTTTTGACCCCGGTGACGGTTGAGCGGGAGCTTATTACGACGGCGACTTGTGCGTTTAGCTCGCCCCCTTTGATGTAATCGAGGATGTTCATCAGTGTTGTGCCGCCGCCGCTTATGAGCACGCCGAGGCGAATCGGCCTTGTGTTTTGAGCCGCTGACGGGGCTTTGTCTTCAATATCACGTTCAAGATTCAGGGCCTGGTTTACAAGTTTGTCGGCTTCCTTGTTTTTGTCCCGCATAATGTGCCGGACCTTCCAGTTTTTGAATTCGGCGAGCCGGTCAACAGCGGCACAAAAGAGAGGTCTAATCTGGTCGCTTTTTACCTTATACTCGCCGTTAAGATGTTTTACAAGAAGCTCGCTGTCGCTGAAGACCGTCAGCTCTTCGGCGCCGATTTGTTTTGCAGCTTCGAGGGCCTTGACGACGGCGGTGTATTCGGCGACGTTGTTTGTGGTCCGGCCCAGGAAGAATGCCTTCGCCTGCAGGCGGGCGCCGTCGGAGTCCAGCAATATAAATGCGGCGGCAGCAGGTCCCGGGTTGCCTCTGCTTGCGCCGTCTATACAGGCGATAACCTGGCGTTTTGTGTCTTGCATCTTATTGTTCGAGTTTGTGAGCTGCGGATGCGCAACGGAAACCAACCGATTCAGCACAGGCGCTTTTGAAAGTTAGAATTCCAGCTCCGTATCGCCGAGCACCAGTATCCTTGTGCAGTTCGGGCAGCGGATGAGGTCGTCTTTTGTCATAAGCAGATTGATGGACTCGGCGGTGATACCCATAAAGCAGCCCCCGCAACTGTAAGTTCCCTTTTTGTCCTCCTGCTGCTCAATTTCTGCGACGGCCTGGCCGTCGTATGTTTCGGCGACGCGTTTGAATACTTCCAGCACTTCCTGAGGTACGGTCCTGGCGACATCGTCCCATTCGGCCTGGATCTGGTCGATTTCGGCCTGGTATTTAGTTGCCAGTATCTCGGATTCTATTCGCAGTTTCTCGAGGTGCTGCTTTTGCTCGTCAATTTGTTTCTGGAGGGTCTTGCACTCTGTTTCGTCGGTCTCGATGTCTTTCATCAGTTCGAGGACCAGGGTTTCGATTTTGGAATTGTCGGCTTTGCTGGTATTGAGTTGAGTGAGGACTGCGGCGTATTGTTTGTTGGTTTTTGAGGTGTTCAGCGCCGCGCGAAGTTTGGCAATCTCCTGGTCTTTGGTTTTGAGCTCCAATTCCAAACGCCCGAACTGGACTTTAGTTAGCTTAGTCTCCTCTTTTTTAGCTTCGAGGGCATTTTGAAGGCTTCTAATCTGATTTTCCTGGATGATTACGTTTCTTCTACACCTTGTAAGTTTTGCCTTTGCGGCCCTTAAACGATTTTCAACGCTTTGAAGTCTTATCAACCCACTCAGTACAGGTCCCATTTATACTCCTTCGGTTGACGTCCGAAATTTTTGAATCTCTTATTATATACCTGCAACGGTTCGACCTGCAATAAAAAATTTTTGGCTTTTCATTTTTTTTAGTGCGGGATTGATTTTTTCGCTGTAAAAAGGTCCATAAAGACTTGCGTCCGAAGTAAGGATATATTCCGGCGGCAGGGTGCAGGCTTGGAATTGGCCGGGGCCCTTTTTATAATTACCTGATATGAAAGAACTATTGAAGAAGCTTGTTCAGGCTGATACGACCGTCCAGAAGGGTGAGCTGGCTGCGGCGCAGGTAATCTTGGATGAGTTTGGCCGCTATGGGATAGAGGCCCGGATAGATAGCTGGGACCGGACCAGGGCGAATATTGTCGCTCGCGTAAAGTCCGCGGCAAGCAGGGCCGCAGTTTTGTTTGCCTGCCATCTCGATGTCGTTGGGCCGGGCGAGGCAAGCTGGAGGTATCCGCCCTTTGGCGGGATTGAAAGCGGCGGCAGGATTTACGGCAGAGGTTCGGCTGATATGAAGGGCGGAATTGCGGCGGCTGTTACCGCCATCGGGCAAGTTGTCGAGGCCGGTGCGAAATTACAAGGTGACATTATATTTGTAGCGGCGGCAGGCGAAGAGACCGATAGCTGCGGGGCAAAGAGATTTGCTTGCGATTGTAGCTGGCTGCCAAAGTTGGCCGGCGTGGTGATTACGGAACCCACAGATTTTGAGGTTGT
>Ga0315279_10008547_pt1 | contig 12376 bp, 13 predicted proteins | sample YL17G06_20_MG_FD_203694 | JGI IMG/M metagenome (GOLD analysis project Ga0315279, IMG submission 203694) | Sediment microbial communities from Yellowstone Lake, YNP, Wyoming, USA - YL17G06_20 | ecosystem: Environmental > Aquatic > Freshwater > Lake > Sediment | place: USA: Wyoming | collected... | reverse complement strand
CTCACCTCATTCTCCCCTTCCCTTCACTGTCAAAGATCTCGACGCGGTACTCCGCGTCATTCGCACTACGTCCGCGCCGCCCTTCCGGGCCCTGCACGCACGTTGCCCCAGAGACGGCACTCCCCCCCTCGCATTCAGGTCAGAGGTTAGAATCCACGGATTGCCGTGGCGTGCACTTCCCTTGAGGCAAGTGTGTTTCTATACCCATTTCGCAGGCCTGTCAATAGGCATGAAACCGATTTCTCACCGTGCCTCAACTTGACGCTCCACCGGAGCGGGGACTACTATCGCTGCAAGAACAATCAGACGGTGCAAGAACAATCAGAGGAGAAGGAATGGAGAAGAGCAAGATCAAGGATCCCGGGCTGGCGACCGCCGGGAAGCTGAGAGTCGAGTGGGCCGAGTCACGGATGCCCGTCCTCATGGCCCTCAGGGAGAAGCACGGCCGCGAGAAAACGCTGAAGGGTATGCGCGTTGCCGGCTGCCTTCACGTGACGAAGGAAACTGCCGTTCTCGTGAAGACAATAGTCGCAGCGGGCGCTGAGGTCTCGTGGTCGGGCTGCAACCCTCTTTCGACGCAGGACGACGTGGCGGCGGCCCTCGCGGCGGACGCCATCTCCATCTACGCGTGGCACGGCCAGACACGGGACGAGTTCTATTGGGCCATCGACAAGACACTCGAGTTCAAGCCTACCCTCACGCTCGATGACGGCGCTGACCTCATCTTCAGGGTGCACAGCGCCCGCACCGAGCTTGCGGGAGGAATCCTCGGCGGCACCGAGGAGACGACCACGGGAGTCCATCGGCTTCGGGCCATGGGCGATGCGGGCAAGCTGATGTATCCGGTCATCGCCGTGAACGATGCTGAGACCAAGTGGGACTTCGACAATGTCTACGGCACGGGGCAGTCCTCCATCGACGGGATCCTCAGGGCCACCTCCATCCTGCTGGCGGGCAAGACCTTCGTCGTTGCCGGCTACGGGCATTGCGGCCGCGGCGTTGCCGCGCGGGCGAAAGGTATGGGCGCCCGTGTCGTCGTCTGCGAGGTCGACCCGGTGTATGCCCTTCGGGCGATGATGGACGGCTTCGATGTCATGCCGATGGACGAGGCGGCCGCCGCCGGTGATGTGTTCATCACCGCCACGGGCGTGAAGGACATCGTCGTGAAACGGCACTTCGAGCGCATGAAAGACGGGGCGGTGGTGTGCAACACCGGCCACTATGACTGCGAGATCAACATCCCCGACCTTGCCGGGCTGGCGAAGTCGGTCCGCGAGATGCGCGCGAACAACGACGAATACACGATGAAAAACGGACGGAGGATCTACCTGCTGGCCAAGGGACGGCTGGTGAACCTCGCCGCCGCCGAGGGCCATCCTTCCGAGGTCATGGACATGTCGTTCGCCAACCAGTTCCTCTCCCTCGTGCGGCTCGCACGGGAGGGAAAGTCCATGGGAAAGAAGGTATATACCATCGACCGGGCGCAGGACAGGGAGATCGCGGCCGTGAAGCTCTCCACGATGGGGAGGAAGATCGACACGCTGACGCCGTCACAGGTCGCCTACCTCACGGATTTCGCGAGCGGGACGTGACGGCCTACGCAGTGTGCCGCACATGCGGCAGGTATGTTCCTGCCGCGGAGCTCGTCAACCGGGCGTACTGCTCGGAGGAGTGCACGCTGGCCTTTTCCAGCTGCACGAACTGCGGAAGGGTCTTCCCGAAAGGAAAGGGCTATGACGCCGAGTCCTGTACGCGCGAATGCACGGTACGCTACCAGATCCTGAGAAAATACGGTCCCCAGCCGGTGACCGTGGTGACAGAGGTGTAAAGAGATGAAGCTGATTTTTCTCGGTCCTCCCGGGGCTGGCAAGGGGACGCTCGCCGGACTGGTGAGCAAGGAGCACGGCATCCCGCAGATCTCAACGGGCGACATGTTCCGAGAGGCGATCAAAAAGGAAACGCCCCTCGGGAAGAAGGTGAAGGAGATCCTCGGTCGGGGAGACCTCGTGCCGGACGAGCTCACGGTGGATCTCGTGAAGGAGAGGCTTTCCCAGGGCGACGCAGCCAAGGGGTACATCCTCGACGGATTCCCCCGCACAATCCCCCAGGCCGAAGCACTGGAGAAGTTCCAGACCCTCGACGCGGTGGTCAATTTCGCTATCGATGACGATCTGGTCGTGAAACGGCTCTCGGGGCGGGAGATCTGCAAGAGCTGCGGAGCTATCTACCACGTGACGAACATGCCGTCGAAGGTGAAGGGCGTCTGCGACAAGTGCGGCGGCCCCCTCTACACCCGGCCCGATGATTCGCTGGAATCCATCACGAATCGGCTCGAGGTGTACCGGAAGCAGACCGAGCCGCTCATCGAGTTCTACCGAAAGCAGAAGCTCCTCAAGCACATTGATTCCTCGAAATCCCCTGAGGACACGCACCGCCAGATCGAAAAGATGCTCGCCTCCTACAAGTAAGCCCGGGATCCCGTCAGGGCGCCGGGGCCGGTTTCGTGTCCGGTGCTGCGGGCGTGGTTGCGGGCGGCGGGGCTGCGTCTGAGGGGGTGGCAGCCGGTGGGGTCGCAGCCGGCTGTGTTGCCGCCGGTGGGATGCCCGCGGACGGCTTCTCGGGCGGCGCCTGCTCGGGCAGGAGGCCGCGATCCTTCAGCGCAGCCTCCACCTTGTCCCGCTCCAGGAGCCCGGGTGAGTCGAGCAGGGCTTTCACTGCTTTCGTATCTTTGAACCCCGCTCCGAGTGCCTTCCCCAACGCATCCAGCCCCCGCTGCGGGTCTTCGACCACTGTCAGCAGAAGCCGTGTCTCCCCGAACCACGCGTCGCCCTGAGCAGGGTCGATGGCCAGGATCTTGTCGTATGCTTCCAGCGCGCGTGAGTACTTCTTCAGACGCTCGGCGCCCGCTGCCAGGAGGTACCACCCCTCGGTGTCAGTGGGCTTCTTCTGCAGGTAGCGCGACAGCATGTCACCGGAAGCCGCCGCTTCATCCAGGGAGAGCAGCAGGGACCCCGCCGCGTACAACGCATCGGTGTCATCGGGCGCTATTGCCAGCAGGGCGGTGAACCGGTCCATGGCGTCGTGCGGCCGCTTGAGCTTCCAGAGGATGATACCGCTGTTGTAGAGCGCATTCAGGTCCGCGGGAGAAAGACCGATGACGGCCGTGTACTGCGCGAGCGCATCCTCGTCGCGTCCTGCGAGATGGTACGCCCAGCCCAGTGCGGAGAGGAGCAGCGTGTTCTGCGGATCAGCGGCGAGAAGCCGCTTCAGAACGCCGATGGCGTCGGCGGCGCGATTTGTGTGAGCGTATGCAAGAGCGAGATTGTAGTCCGCCTTGACGAATCCGGGATCGATCTTGAGGGCCGCCTCGAACTCCGTGATGGCCTTGTCGTATTTGCCCAGCTCGACATAGGCGTTGCCGAGATCATAGTATCCCGAAGCCACGTCACGATCGCGCCTGCTGGTGACGCACCCGGAAAGCGTCAGAACGCCAAAAATCACCAGGAGAACGGCGGGGGCCATCTGCCTCACGCGCCCCACTATAGGATGAGAGCGTGAGGTTGACAAGCCAAATCTACCTTTGTAGGATGAAACCGTCGGTTGGCGAGGAAATAAACAGTCAATGGCGCAAAACCTGGTCCCGCCGAACGCTCCGGCAACGCTGAGCAGGGAAGCGAAAATCACCGCTCTCGCCCTGCTGAAGAATTATTACGATGAAGAGACTTTCACCCTCCTGGTAAAAGAGATCTACAATGCGGATCTCGGGATCAGCGAGGCGGCCATCCGCGCCTCCGGGTCCCTGGGCAATGAAATCGCGATCCCGCACCTCTACCAGATGGTGGAACGGGGCAAGCAGCCGCAGCGTGTGGCTGCGGTCCAGTCCCTCACGGCAATCAGGGCGCCCTCGTCGACGGGAATGCTGGTGAAGTATTTTGGCCACTTCCCCGAAGAGGAGCTTCGCACGGAAATCCTTCGGGCGATCAACACCATCTCGCCGACCGCCCAGCAGGTCCTGGAGCTGAACCAGGCCGTCTTCGCCGACCCCAAGCAGAGCGAGGCGGTGAAACGCATCGCCGCCGAGGCCCTCGTCGAAGCGGAACGCTACGTCTCCCTGAAGGACGCGCTGCCCCGGGCGCTGCCGGGAGTGCAGCAGGCGGCCTTCATGAAGATGCTGCAGACCGGCAGCCAGGAGGTCCTGGAGCTGCCGACGGAGACGCTCTCCCCTCCGGCGCTGGGCAGCTACCTGTGCGTCTACACCCTCAAGGCGAAAAACCCTCAGGCCAACTACATCCTCGAGTCGCTTCAGAAAGGTGACCGGCAGACCGTTCTTTCCTTCCTTCTTTCGCTCTCGCAGTTCCAGGGTCGGCTGCGCTTCCCCACGCGGGTATTCCGGCTCCTGCTCGTCACGCCCTACGTGGATTCGGAGACCGAGGCCCTTGTGGGGGATTTTCTAAAAAAGATCGTCGGGGAAGTGAAGAGCGCCTCCCCCCACCTGCTCAGCGAATTCTCGGTAATCGCCTCCGCGCACATCGACACGGTGTTCGGGAAGGTCCGAAAGAACTACATCTCCCTGCAGGGCATCACGAACAAGGACGTGCTCCTCGCCACGGTGCTCGCCACCCTGCTGGAAAAGCATGCCACCCCGTCCGTTCTCGCCGACGTGCAGGCGTATTTCAAGGAGGACGGATACTCGGACAGGACTCCTCCCATTGCGCAGATCCGCTCCCTCCTTTCGGGCAGCCCGAAGGAGGAGCAGAACCGGTTCGAGGCCTGCATCCCCCTGTTCGCTCTCAGGGAGAAGAAGGACAAGCTCACGGTTCTTCAGCAGATCTCACGGGTAGACCTGAACCGTCCGTTCTTCCTGCGGCGGCTGAACAGGCTGATCAGGGTCGCGGGAGCACTGGAGATCAAGACCACGTCCAAAAAGATCCAGGAGATCCTGGAGTTCTCCAGGGCCGAGCGCATTCACTTTCTCGAAGAGACGAGCATCGTCACCCTCTGCCAGCTCCTCACGCGCTCCATCATCGAGCTGTCCCGCGAGTACTTCAAGGAGCCCTCGCGGAACATCCGAGCCCTCAACGGCTACATCCGGGGCGCTCGCTTCATCCCCGCAAAGATCCTCGTCGGGCCGCTCATCCACATCGCGCAGACTCCGTCGCTGAACCCTCCCTCCCGCGCGCTGGTCGTCGAAACCCTGGAGAGCATGAATCTCTCGGGGCTGCAGAGGGTCCTCCATCCCCTCCTGAAGATGCTCGACCTCCACGACGTCGCCGAGACGCTGAAGATGAGAATGGGGGATCTCGTGGCGCGCTGGGCGGATGCTTCTCTCGGGCACATCGCCCTCGATCTCACTTCGCATGGGAGCCCTGTCGGCCGCAGGATCGCCATCCGCATCGTGAAGTCACTTGCCGCGCGCGGCGCGGGCGCGGCGGAAGAGATCGTCACCAACCGTCTCTACCTCCTCCTGGAAGACGCGGACCGCGGCGTGCGCGTGGAGGCGCTCCTGGCCCTCCTTTCCATGGGCGATGACTACGCGTCCCAGATCGTCAGCGACTATGTCAGGGCCGGAGACAGCCAGATCGTCGCTGAAATCCTCGCCGGCCTGTCGAAGCCGCTCACAAGGGAGACCTTCTCGCTCGTCCTCGACATGATCCGCCTGGACAGCCTGCCGGTGCAGAGGGCGCTGCGTGCCCTGCTTCCCGAGCTGAGCCAGGGAAGCTTCGCCGAAGAGCTTCGCCAGGGACTGCTGTCGGCGCTGACCCAGATGCCGGGGGAGGGTCTGAAACCGGACCTCCCCGTTCTGCGCGAGGAAGAAGCCTCCGCGGGAACGGAAAGCACGCTCGGCCAGGCGAAGCTGGAGTTCAAGTTCCGCCGGGAGAGCATGCAGAACCTGACGGTGTTTTTCATCGACATTGCCGGCTACACCGAGAAATCAACGGCCATGAAGTCCACCGACCTGATGAAGCTCATCAAGACCTTCGAGGACATCGTCGTGGCAACGATTGATGAGTACCAGGGCAGGATCGTGAAGAAGATGGGTGACGGAATCCTGGCCTACTTCAAGTCACCGGTCGGGGCGACGGTCGCGGCACTCATGGTCCAGAAGAAGATCGCCGAATACAGCTCCTTGAAGGTGGAACAGGAGAAGTTCCAGACGAGGATCGGCCTGAACACGGGTTCGGTCATTCGCAAAGGCAAGGACATCTTCGGAGAAGTTGTAAACGTCGCGTCTCGCATGCAAAGCGCGGCTACCCCTGGTGACATCCTCCTGACCGACGCCACGTACCAGGAAATCCGGGAATACGTGCGGTGCACCGAGCTGGGGAGAATTCAGGTGAAGGGAATCAAAGACGCCATCACCGCGTACTCTCCCCAGGAGCTCACCGCGGACCCCGCAAAGATTATGGATACCGCCCCCGAGCCGGGGCTGCAGAAATTGAAGGAGTCGATCTTCGTCCCGAACTTTCAGATCCCCGCTGAAGCGGCGGGGGAAAACAGGCTGCCCTTGCTTCTGAAGGGTATTTTTTCAGAGATCTCGCGCGCGATCGAGGAGCTGGCAGCGGATTACCACGACGAGTACGAGTTCAAGAAGTATCTTCAGGAGAAGTGGAACGCGCTGATGGGCAGCCTGTAGCCGCCGCGTCCCCGTACCGCCGAACTCCGGACGGCTCGCGGCATTTGACCTTTTCCAGCCCTGATGCTATAGTGCGCAAAATCCCCACTCTGCGGGAAGGAGGTATATTGGCCGAGAAGGATCTCAGGATCAACGAGGGCATTCGGGTCCGCGAAGTGCGACTGATTGACGCGGACGGGAATCAGAAGGGAATCGTGCCGACATTCGAAGCGTTGCAGCTGGCGCGGGAAGCCGGCGTAGACCTCGTGGAGGTTGCTCCCCAGGCCCAGCCGCCGGTGTGCAAGATACTCGACTACGGGAAGTACAAGTTCGAGCTCGAGAAGAAAACCCGTGAGGCGAAGAAGCACCAGAAGCTGATCCGGATCAAGGAGATCAGGATGCAGCCGAAGATCGACGAGCACGACCTGGACTTCAAGACGCGGCATGTCAGGGAGTTCCTGGACGAGGGCAACAAGGTCAAGGTCACGGTGCGGTTTCGCGGGCGTGAGCTTGCCCACACGGAGCTCGGCAAGGATGTCCTCGACAAGATCCTCGAGATGCTCGGAGACTCCTTCTTCGTGGAGAAGCCCGCCCAGATGGAGGGTCGGACGATGTCGATACTCCTCAATCCAAAGGGAAGCAAGGCCAAGAAAGGATAGACAATGCCAAAGATGAAGACGAAGAAGTCCGCTGCCAAGCGCTACCACGTCACCGGCACGGGGAAGGTGCGCTACAAGAAGCAGGGCCTCCGCCACATACTCACCAAGAAGAACGCGAAGCGGAAGAGGCGTCTGCGCCTGCCCGCCATCCTCAGCCATGTCGAGGAAAAGAGGGTGAAGCAGCTCATGCCGTACGCCGGCAAGTACTAGGACAATTGAGAAGGAGATTCTGATCCATGCCGAGGTCAAAGAACGGTACGCGGAGGCGTGAACGCCGACGCAAGATAATGAAGCTCGCAAAGGGGTACTGGGGCGGCAGAAGCCGTCTCTTCAAGACCGCCAAGGAAGCGGTCATGAAGGGTCTCGCCTCCTCGTACCGCGACCGGCGCCGCCGCAAGGGCGATTTCCGACGTCTGTGGATCGCCCGCATCTCTGCAGCGGTCCGCGCGGAGGGGGTCACCTACTCGCAGTTCATGCACGGCCTGGCCGAGGCGGGCGTGGAGCTGAACCGCAAGGCGCTGTCCAATATGGCGATCGAGGATCCCGTTGCCTTCAAGGCGATCGTGATGAAGTCCAAGGAAGCCCTCGCGGCCACCGCGGCCACCGAAGGTGGCATTCGGGCGGCCACCGCAGGTGGCATTCCGGCAGGTGGCATTCCGGCGGCGGGTGTCGGCGCGAAATGATCACCCTCGAGCAGATCCGGCTGCTGGAAAGCAAGATCACTCGAGCAATCGACCTCATCCGTGTTCTCAAGGAAGAAAACTCGACGCTCCGCAAAGGGCTGGAGTCCGCCCAGAGGCGGATGAGGGAGCTGGAAACGCTCGTGGACGGCTTCAAGACTGACCAGAAGGAAATCGAGTCGGTCATCGTCCGTACGCTGCACAATCTCGACGAGCTCGAAGAATCAGCGGCCACCGCCGCCACCGAAGGTGGCGTTCGGGCAGGTGGCAGCCCGGCAGGTGGCAGCCCGGCGGCCGCTCCTGGCGGCGTTCCGTCGGCCGCAGGCAGCGTCGGGGCAGCGGTCCCGGGCGCGTCTGCCTCCAGACATGCGGAGCGCGCGGGCGGGAACGCCCCCGTGATGACGACACAGAAAGACACCGAGCCCGCGTCCCCCAAGGAAGAACTGGACATATTCTAGGTACTCATGGAGAAACGCCAGCTCCGCATCGATGTGCTGGGAACCTCATTCGTCATTCAGTCCGATGAAAGCCCTGAGCACCTCGCGCGCCTCTCCTCTTTCGTGAAGGACAGGATCGAGGAGGTGAAGGCCCGGTACGCCTTCGCGGACCCCCTGACGGTCGCTGTGCTGGCCGCGCTGAACATTGCCGACGACCTTTTCAAGGCGCGCGACGGCAGGGAGCCCTCCACCCAGATCTCGGAGATCGAGAATGTCGCGGAACGGCTCATCAGCAGGATTGACGACGAGCTGTTGAGTCACGACCCCTTCAGGGAGGGGCCGGCGTGAGAGAGGAGCCCGTACTGCACTAGGGGGTGTAGCTGCAGCCCTCCACGCTGACGATCCGCGCGGCAAGGGCATTCGCGAGTCTCGCACAGTCGAGGGGAGACGCGCCTTCGAGCCTCCCGTGCAGGAAACCCGCGGCAAATGCATCGCCCGCGCCGGTGGTATCCACCACTTTGACCGACACACCCGGCACGGTCTCGTATCGCCCCTCCCATCCCACCATGCACCCCTTCTCCCCCATCTTCATCACCACGATGGGAGCCAGACCCGCAGCATCGGCGACGCAGTCCTCGTCGCACGAGCTTCCGGTGAGCAGGGAGAGCTCATCCCTGTTGCCGAAGAGCACGTCGACCCGGCCCGGGATCCACGCGCGGAACTTCTCCCCGTATCGTCGAACGGCGAAGGAATCCGCAAGATCGAAGGCGACAGTGATTTCCCGTCCGTCGTCACGGGCGAACTTCGCGGCGCGTTCGGCGGCCCGGCGCTGGTTCTCGGTGTCCCACAGGTAGCCGGTCAGGTACAGCATGCGTGATACGGCCAGCCGTTCCAGATCCAGGTCCTCGACCTGGAAATCGCGACAGGCGCCGAGGAACGTGTTCATCGTCCGCTCGCCGTCCGGCGTCACCAGGATGACGGAGGTACCGGTCGGGGTATCTTTTCGCACGAGGGCCGCGTGAACGCCCGCGCCGGCAATGCGGGAAGCGAACTCGTCCCCTCGGGGGTCACGGCCGATGGCACCGTTGAACACCGGGGCGTAGGGCGCGACGGACGGCCGCGCCGGGCGCCCCAGGATGGCATCGCGGAGCGCCCGGCCATTCCCGCCGGCAAGCCATGCGATTCCCCGCGTGGTGTTGGCCGCGCTGCCGCCGGGAGAGGTGCGGAAAGAGCCGATCTCTGCGAGGAGCCGCGAGACCTCCCCGTACTCCACCAGGTGCATTGCGCCGGGGGCTTTTCCGAAGCGTTCCAAGAAGCCGTAGTCGACATGGGCGATCACGTCCATCAGCGGATTTTCGACTCCGTAGAGGGAATGCACCAGGGACCTCCCGTTCCTGCAGAATTGACACCCGCCATTTCCGCGGGTAGAGTGCTCAATACTAAGGAAGCGGCGCGCCGATGTCCATCGTCACAAGCCAGCAGCTCACGCGGTACTACGAACAGTACAAGTCCACCGACGTCACGTTCAACAAACAGGTGAGCACCGCCCTCGGCCTGGTGGCGAAGGGGGTGTACCTCAAGATCCAGGACCGGCAGCTTCCCTGCATGGTCTTCTCCAGCTCCATGGCCTCCGCCCGTGTGATCGCCAGCGTGCCCAGCGCGGTGATGCTCGTCCTCAAGCAGGCGAACAACCGCCTGGCGCTGCGGTGGTGCTTCAAGCTGCCGGAGAAGGTCGAGCCCATCACCTTCTTCGTGACCTGCCGGCCGACGGGGTTCACGCACTACGCCGTGCAGGGTCCCGATGTGCATTTCGTCACCCTGGAGTTCACGCAGAGACCGCCGGACGACCTGATCCAGATCCTCGGATCACTCCTCGAGGCCAATTCGAACGCGCAGCGCCGGAAGGACGAACGCATCATCGTCACCCCTGAGACGATGAAAAAGCTCGGTCTCGAATCCCGCGAAGCGGCGCTGCTGGTGGAAGGTCGCAGCCGCAAGTGCGTCCTGCGGGACCTCTCTTTCAGCGGGGCGCAGGTCGTCGTCTCGGGAAGCGCAGAGGCGTTCACCAACAGGAGCGTGAGCCTGAAGTTCTCCCGCAGCGACCAGGTGCCCGAGATGACCATCCCCGCGACGGTTCGGCGCGTGGAAGAAGCGGGCGGCCGCAAGGACATCCTTGCGGTCAGCATGGAGTACTCCTCTACCCCACCGATGAGCTACAAGCTGCTCATCAACTCCTACGTCTCCACGATACGCAAGGCCGCACAGGACGCGCAGAAAGCGCAGGGACAGACCGCTCCAGAGGCCTCCGCACCGACCGCGCCGGCAGAATCAGCCGCTGCAGAACCACCTGCTCCAGCATCGCCCGGTCCAGAGTTCCCCGTGGAAGGCGACATCACTGAAGACGCTGACGGGAAGAATCCGACCGATGGCTGAGTTTCCCCGGCTTGCGAACGTCGCCTACGTTTCCATCGCCCAGACGAAGCAGCGGCAGATTGGCGACTTCATCCTGGACCCCGACATCCTTCTTCCCGTCGAGCTTCCCCCCGGCGTCCGATCCCTGAACGCGGGGGAGCTCAGCTGGGAGGCGATCGTTGCCGGCACGCTGAAGGTGCTGGCATGGGACCAGACAAATGCACACACCGAGTACTACCGGCGGTTCGTTCTCGCGGTGAAACCCGACATCAAGAGCGAGTTCACCCATGTCGGCATCCTGAAGGCACGCAATGGGGAATCGGAAGTCGCCATCGAGATCTTCCGGGCATTGGAGGGTCTGTTCCCCGATGACGCGGTGACGCTCATGAATCTGGCCCTCGCATACGAGGAGCGCGCCCGGCAGATGGAGAAGCTCGAGCGCACGGACCAGGTGGACGAGTTCCAGGCGCTCGCCTTCGAGGCCTACAAGGCAGCCCTTGCGGCGGATCCGACGGAGCCCACGATCCACTACAACATGGCCTATTTTTACCTGCACCAGCGCTCGTTCGAGAAGGCCCGGGAGCATCTACAGTTTTTCGCGAAGTCGGGCTCGGACGAAAAGAGAGTCCGCGAGGCGAAGCGCATCATCCGGGAAATTGACGATCAGGGATTGATGGACGGCCTGTTTCAGAAGGCATTTGACAGCATCCGCATGGGAAAAGAGGAGGAAGGGATCGCCGCGATTACTTCGTTCCTCTCCTCCCGCCCGGGCGTCCCCAACGCCTGGTTCCTTCTCGGCTGGGCCAACAGGCGCCTCGCCCGATACGCGGAGGGCCGGGACGCGTTCATGAAAGCCCTCGATCTCGGCTCTCCGCACGCGGACCTCCTGAACGAGCTGGCGATCTGCTTGATGGAGCTCGGCGAGCTGGCGCAAAGCCGCGCGCGGCTCGGCGAGGCCCTTGCGCTGGAGCCCGAGAACACGAAGGTCATCTCGAACCTGGGCATCCTCGCGCTGAAGACGGGCAACAGGGAGCAGGCCCTTGGATTCTTCCGGACGGTGCTGGAGATCGAGCCCGAGGACCGCATTGCCGCCCAGTATATAGAACGACTTTCCGAAAAATCCTGAAATATCTTCCTAATATTTAAACTTCCCCCTGTCGAAACAAGGAGTGAGGGTAGCTCCGGCCGCCGTCCGAGGGCCTGCTCCCTTCTTCCGCTACTCTGTGTATCGGCCTGCCTGGAGGGCTGTTCAAGGGAAATCGGAGGGGGAGAAAGCCTGGAGCGAGGTCGAAGCCCCATCGAAGAGCCGTGCCGGTGGCACGGCAGGTGAGGGATCCCCAGGCATGGATGCCTGGGGCCAGTCGTTTCTTTCAGGGAGGATGACATGATCATCAATCACAACATGAGCGCGATCTTCGCCGACCGCCAGCTGAAGGTCAACACGGGGAGCGTCGACAAGAACATGGAGAAGCTCTCCTCGGGCCTGCGCATCGTGCGCGCCGGCGACGATGCCTCGGGGCTCGCCGTCTCGGAGAAGATGAGAAGCCAGATCCGCGGCCTGCGGCAGGCAAGCAC
>Ga0315279_10008544_pt1 | contig 12378 bp, 12 predicted proteins | sample YL17G06_20_MG_FD_203694 | JGI IMG/M metagenome (GOLD analysis project Ga0315279, IMG submission 203694) | Sediment microbial communities from Yellowstone Lake, YNP, Wyoming, USA - YL17G06_20 | ecosystem: Environmental > Aquatic > Freshwater > Lake > Sediment | place: USA: Wyoming | collected... | reverse complement strand
TTCCGCTTTTCCCGGTCCCGCTGTTCCGCTTTTCCCGGTCCCGCTGTTCCGGGTTCCCGGTTCCGGGTTCCCGGTTCCGCTTTTCCCGGTCCCGCTGTTCCGGGTTCCCGGTTCCGCTTTTCCCCTATTTGGCTACCGGCTACCGGCTACCAAGACATGGCAAGAGAGAAAATAATATCCAAAGAGTCCCTGGGTCCGGAGGACGAGAAGCTTAACGTCGCGCTTCGGCCACGGACTTTGGACGAGTGCATCGGGGCGGGCGATCTGATGGAGAAGCTGCGGATCGCCATTGCCGCGGCGCGGCGGCGGAACGAGCCGATGGAGCACGTTTTGCTTCACGGCCCGCCGGGGCTGGGCAAGACGACGCTGGCCTACGTGATTGCCCACGAGATGGGCGCGAACATCAAGGTCACTTCGGGACCGGCCCTGACGCGGCCTGGCGACCTCATCGGCATTTTGACGAACCTTGAGGACCGCGACGTGCTGTTCATCGACGAGATTCACCGGCTGCCGGCGGCGGTCGAGGAGTACATCTACCCGGCGATGGAGGACTACAAGGTGGACTTCGTGGTGGACAGCGGCATGCACAGCCGGACCATCAACCTGCCTTTGAAGCCCTTCACGCTGATCGGCGCGACGACCCGTGCGGGGCTGCTGAGCCCGCCGATGCGGACGCGGTTCGGCATCGCCCACCACCTGGAGTTCTGGTCGGCCGAGGACCTGCTGGCCCGCTGCCACATGTCGGCCAGGATGCTCAAGATATCCTACGACGAGGAGGCCCTCGCGATGCTGTCCGGGCGTGCCCGCGGCACGCCGCGGATCGCCAACCGCCTGCTGCGGCGCTGCCGCGACTACGCCCAGGTCCGCGGCGACGGCGAGTTGAACATCGCCTGCGTTGAGGCGGCGCTGAAGCTCGAGGGCATCGACGAGACCGGCCTGGACGAGTTGGACCGCAAGTTCCTCCGCACGATCATCGACGTTTATCGCGGCGGCCCGGTCGGCATCGAGGCCGTCGCGGCCACGCTCGGCGAGGAGACCGACACGCTGGTGGACGTGGTCGAGCCGTTCCTCCTCCAGGTTGGCATGCTCGCCCGCACGCGGGCCGGCCGGCTTGCGACCATCAAGGCATACAGGCACCTCGGCTGCACGCCGCCGGAGAAGCCCGTCGACGCCGCCGGAGAAGAAAACGGGGGGACCTGAAACAGCGGAACCCGGAACCCGGAACCCGGAACCGGAAGCCGGGACAGCAAAAGCAAACGGCGGAATCGGGAACTGAGAAACCCCTCGATCAACCGGCGCCAACAGGATCAGCCCCCCGAAACTGCGGGCAGACGGTTGCGGATGCCCTGATCCGCTTTTTGCTTTGCCCGGCTCGCCGGCGCAGCATCGCCGCGGCGCCCAGCGCCAGCAGCAGCACGGAGCCGGGCTCGGGCGCCGCCTCCACGCCGCCGATGGGCATGGCCCCGCCGCCGCTCAGGGACCCCATGACCAGAGATAAGTTGTATCCCAAGTTCGTCTCGACGGCGAGCAATTCAGCATAACCAATCAGGCCATCACCGTTGCAGTCGCCCTGTTTCCAGGGCAGGACGGTCTTGCCGTAGTTCGCCTTCAGCGTCATGTAGTCAACCAAATCGACCCTTCCGTTGCCGTCGAGGTCGCCCGGCAGCATGTTAGCAAGCCAGGTGGCCCCGGGACCTGGAGGGGTCTGGAGGATGGTGGACAAACTCGCCGCGTAGGCCGGGATGCTCGCCGGGTACAAATACTTCCATAGGTCGGGGTGGTTCTTATCTACCGGCTCGCGGTAAAGGTTCAAGCCTGCAAGCTTCCACGTGCCGTTGTCGTTGACGAACACCCCGCCGCCGCTGTCAAGCTCGCCAACGCCGCTCTCGTGAACGGTGTTCGCATCATCTAGCTTACTATACACCATCTTAAAGCACCGCGTGCTGTGGGACGTATACGGGTAAGGGTCGGCGAGGGTGGAATCGTACTTGTTGGTCCCCCAGTGCCGAACGCCGTACGTGCCGGGCGTGTCGGTGTAGTAGTTGTTGTTCGTTGTCACGCCGGTGTCGCCATAGCCGACGATGACGCAATTCTTTTCGGTTGTCGTCGAGAACGTGCCCGTGTACAGTTCGTAGAAGCCTGGCAGCGGACGGTACTTGTTGGTCAGGTTCTCCAGGTGCAGGACTCGCATGTCCGCCGTGGTGTTGTCGGGGTTCTTCACCGTCTCCGTCCCCCCGATGCGGAACCAGTCGGTGCCGACCTTGAAGGTGTCGCCGACAACGTTGATGCTGTAATGATCCGCCGTCAGCATCGTGAAATAGCCGATCGCGACGCTGCTGGCCTTGGGCTTGTAGACGTAGTTCAAGTTCATGCCGTAGTACGGGCTGGCGGGATTGGAGAATTCCGTCAAGTCGGTGATGCCCCCCACTACCGCCAGCGACGGCGCCGCCGCCAGAGTCAGGGTAACAAGGCCGGCCAACAAGAGCATCGAAGATGTGCGTGTGAACCTAAGCATTTCTTTCCCTCCCGCCGGCGGCGGAGCGATCCGCGGCGAAAGGGCTCCATTGCGGGCCAGAAAGCGCTGACCCGGCGAACTCATGGTCTCCTCAGCCAACGCCTATACTATACACCCGACTGGCTCGCGCGTCAAGACCGCAATTGAGAATAAGCCTTCCGCCGATCTCCTACAGGCCCCAGGCCTTGGCGAAGTTGTCAAAGCTGCGGTCGTAGGTCTTCTCGGCCTCCGGGGGGAAACAGCAGCCGGGCAGTTGTTTCTTGGCCAGGTGGTATTGCAGGCAGTCGCAGCAGGCGCCGCGACGGTCGCAGGACAGGTACGTGCAGGCGCAATCCTTGGCGTTCCGGGCCTTCTTGCAGTCCATGAAACATCTCCGTTAATGCCAAATGCCAAATGTTAAATGTTAAATGATAAATGTCAGGAATGCCAAAGGCCAAATGCGGATTAACCGCAGAGGCGCAGAGACGCTGAGACGGGAAAAAGGAGAAGAAGAAAGGCAGGGGCGCCGGGCGCAATAGTTCCTTCTTCTTGACCTCTGTGCCTCTGCGCCTCTGCGGTTGGTCCTTTGAATCCGGTCAGGCATTAAGAACCGGGCATTGAGCATTTGCCTTCAGCCCTTGGCATTCTTGGCTTTTATCAATTGGCATTTTCTCTCCCGGCCCGCTACAACGGGGCGAGGTTTAAGGCAATGGCGGTATTTTCCGGTATTCTCCGATAGGCTAAGGGGTTAGGGGAGAAAAAGGGAGGAGTCAGCAAAATGGCAGTAGAAGGGGATAGGCTACGGAAACGCGGCACTTATGGCGATTGCTGGCGGGGTTTTGGCGGGGCGACTAGAAGGTCTAAGTTTGCCAGTCATACCGGCGAATTATTCCAAATGGGGCGTCTTTGGGAGGTACGAATGGTATCTTATGGGCGGGAAAGGGGGAAAAGTGGGGCGAGTTAGGCGGGAATTAGCTTGGCGGGCGAGCAAAACCGGGGGCTCGCGGGGCGGCGGATCGGGCCTGGCGGAAGGCCCGGAAGGCGACCGGATCGGAGCCGGCCAGGCGGGGGCCGGGCGGGGCAAAAAAAACTTAGACAAGGGGGCTTGACAGGGGCGGCGGGGCGCGGTAGGGTATGGCTGGAAACGTTCCATCGGGTTCCCAACCCGAAGGCAAAACTTGGCCCCGTCGCCAAAGGTGCTACACCCCCCGGTGGAGCGTTTCCAACCTGCGGCGCGGGGCCTTGCTATGAGGAGATTGCGTATGGAAACCGCAATCGGAAGTAGAGCAAAGCGGGCCGTGGCGAGAGCCACGGCAGGGATCGGATCAAGGCAGCCAGCCGGGGCCGTCACCCGGCAAGAACGACTCGCGGGGGCGCGGGAGATCGCGGCGATAATCCGCGAAGAAATCCTTGGCGACCTGGACGCCGTAATCAAGATCGTCCAGGCCGCCGACGACAGCACGGAGGCGGCGCGCCGCGTGTATAACGCCACGGGCGACCTTCTCGACAAGTGGCACGGCCTGGCCGACGATCTGTACACGGCGACGGGGCTGATGTTCATGCCAGGGCACTTCACCGGCGGCAACTTCGCGGAGTTTGAGAAGCTTCGCGACGAGATCGGACTGCCGGAGACCTGGCGTCGATTCTGGCAGGGCGACAGGATGCTGATCGAGCCGGAAGGCGTCAAGGATGGCCGGCTTGAAGTGGCGTAAAGATTTTCTGGAAAACAGTTGTTGACTTGCGAATCGGCTTCCCCTAAAAAGGAGGCCGATTCGTTTTTCTATCTCGATTTGAGGAGTCTCGTCGGCGACACTTTCAGGCGGTGTCGCCGAGATACGGAAGCCTGGGGCCGGCGGGCGAAGGCGCACGCGCCGAGGCAAGGAAGCACGAGACTCCGTACACGCGGCATCATTCCAAGAGTAGCACACCCCGCGACGGTTTCTCTGCGAAGGCGATGGATCGCCATGAAGAAGACGACCGCAAAAAACAGACCGATCCGGCGTGCCACGGAAGACATGCTGGAATTCGCGCCGATGATGACGCCGGGGCAAGAGGCGGCCGCCTGGCGGACATACTGGGCGGCGCGGGACGCGGGGGATGTTACCGGGGCGATAACGGCCCGAAATCACATCGTCGAAGCCAACCTTCGGCTTGTCACCTTCAGCCTCAAAAAGTTTCCGGGGATCGCCCGCGCGTACGCGAGCCGTGACGATGCTTTCCAGATCGGCGCGCTTGCCCTGATGCGGGCGGTCGATTGCTTTGAGCCGGACAGGGAAAGCGGATTCCCCCACTGGGCGATTACGTGCATACGGCGGGGCCTGCAAGCCGGCCGAGAGAAGCCGGGGGCGGTGGGGCGCACGGCATTGGCAATCATTGCGAAAGAGTCAGGCTTATTCTACGCCCTAAAAGGCTACCGGCCCAACGAAGCGGAACTTCTCAAGATCACCGGCCTATCCGCCGATCACGTGCGGCACGGCCTGGCCTGGGGGCGGAAGTTGCACGGCATGAGTCTGGACATGTCGATGGGCGACACGGACAAAGCGAAGGGGTTGGCGCAGTTGGTGGCGGACAAGAGGGCCGTGGGGCCGTGCGACTTCCTGCGCGTCGCGGAAGCGGAAGTCTTCCTGCGCCGGATCATGGCGGGGCTGAAGCCGCTCTATCGCAAGCTGCTCTGGCTGCGCTTCGCGGCCGGGTGGAGTTTAACCGCCCTGGGGGACCTGTGCGGGACAAGCCGGCAGTACGTCGAGCAGCTCGTGCAGACGGCCATATCGAAACTCCAACGAGTCTACACGCGGGCCTATCGCCTCTGGGCCGGCATCGAGGCGCCAACGCGCGAGCAACGCGAGATTGTATCGAGGTGGCTGCGCAATGTCTGACGACGTAAAAATTCCAGTAAGCACACCCGGCGCGAAGGAAGCCGGCGCGGAGTTGAAGAACCTTGCAGGCGGACTGCGCGAGGTGGGGCAAGCGTCAAAGGTGGCGAGCCAGGACGCGAGCCATGCGACAAAGAGCATAGGCGACGACGCGCACAAGGCGGCGGCGAAGGTCAAGGAGGGGGCGAAGTCTTGGGATGAATGGCGGACGGGCGGCCTGGCGGCGGCGGCGGCAATCGGGGCGGCGATTCGTCGCGTCATAGCCAACATGGCGGAAGCATCGGAGCGAATCCGCCAGGACTATCAATCCTTTGTCGGCTTGACACAGCAAAACGACACGCGGGCACTGGCGCAGATTCGCGGGGCATCGGAAGCCAAGACGGCATCATGGATGATGAAGCAATCCGCCGCCTACGGCATCGCGCCGGAAGAAGCGCGAACCGCCGCTTTCCAAATTGAGTCCGGATTCCAGCCGGAGCAAGTCGGGGGCAAGGCGGCGCTGGCGAGCATGGAGCAAATGGCCTTTCAGACGATGCGAGCCACAGGGGCCGGCGGGCAGACCGTGGCGGGCCTTCAGATCGCCGCGTATGAATCCGGCCTGGCCAAGACTCCCGCGCAATTCGGAGCATTCCTGGCGAAGTCTACAGCCTACGCCGGGGCAAGCCGGATGACCTTGCAGGACTTCGGCGGGATCATGTCGCGGCTCTTGCCGATGGCCGTGAATGTGGGCATCGACCCCGATGAGTTTCAGTCGATGGCGGCGGCGATGAGCTTCCGCATATCGGACCCCGGCCGGCTGGCGACGAGCCTTGAGCAGCTCATTCGTGCCGCCGGGGCGGGGCCGGCCGGCATGGCGGCGTCGGAAGTGATGGCGTTTCAGAGTCAAAAAATATCCGCGGCAATGCAGGCCGGCGGGCCGCAAGGCGCGAAGGCGGCGGCAGAAGCGCTGGGCATCGCGCCGGAGCTGGCACAGGTGTACGGAGTCGCCTTCGACCCGACAGTACGCGCCCGCATGGGCACGCTGCGGGCCGGGGCGGCAGGCGCGACGTTCAAGGACGTGATAGCGGGCCGATTTTATCAGAGCCTCGACACGCCGGAAGGCAGGACTTCACGCGCAGCCTTCGAGAAGAAATTCCAAGAGTCGCGACGGGCGGTGGGTGAGGAGGATTATCAGTCGGCCCTGGCGGAAGCGGCTGCGGGACAGAGGGAGTCAGAAGCCAACCGGGAAGGCGGCATGATGGCCGGCGCACGGGAGGCGGTATTCACGCCGGACCAGTTGGCCAGGCGGGCGCTCCACCAGAGCCAGGAAGCACAGCTTGAAATGTTGATCGGCGTGTCAGCGGACCCGGCGGTCCGCTCGCGGGCGCAAGCCCTGTTGAGCGGAATCAGCGCCCGGCCGTTGATGCAGGGCATTACCGGAGTAGGCCAACGCGACGCCGAGATTGACGCGGCGGCCTTTCTCGCGGAGCAGCGCGGCGGCGGGGGCGGGCCGACGTTCAATTTCAGCGGCGGGACACACTACCATACCGGCAGCAAGAGCGACCCGGCCGGCAAGCCACGGCCGGCGATGTTCCGATAGGGAGAATGCGACGATGGAACCTATTCTGAAAACCGGATATGTCAGGGGCGTCGCGGAGGAAGGGCGCGGTTGGGACATCGAAGTCATTTGCTCCACGGGCGCGGAGGACCGCGACGGCGATGTTCTTGACCCGGCCGGCTGGCAGCTTGATTCCTTCAAGCAAAACCCCGTCTTCCTGGCGGAGCATCAGCATCGACTCGACAACGGGCGATCGCCGGTCTTGGGTTCCTTCAAGCAGATCGACGTGGTGCCTGGCGTCGGGCTTTGCGGGCGGATCGCCTTCGCCAACACGGACCTCGGCCGGGAATACAAGAGCCTCTATAAAGAGGGCCATATGGCCGCCGTGTCGGTGGGATTCACGCCGCTTGCCAGCGAACCTTTGCCGGGGGGCAAGTCGCGGTCGGGCAAGCGGTACACCAAGATGGAACTGCTTGAGGTGTCGGCCTGCCCGGTGGGCGCGAACCGCGAGGCGCTTACTGTCGTGCGCGGCGCGGGCGGCGGCGCGGCCGGCGGCGGGATCACGCGCGGCCAGGTCCGCTCGGCCGTGTTGGAAATCAAGTTGAATCTCTTATCCACCATAGAGGGAGTCGCGGCGGTTGCCGGCGATAGCGAAACCCTGGCGGATTACGAGCGAATGTCGGGGGAAATACGGGGGAAAATCGGGGCGATGGAAAAGGGCGGGGTTGACCTGGCCACGGAAGCGGACCTGCGCGACGCCGTGTCCGACATCGGCTGTTTCGTGGCTGATGAGGCGACGCCGGCAATCGAATCCCGGAACGGCATCGAGGGGAACTGGATCGGCCGGGCGGTCCTGTCGGGGCGACACGTCGGGGATGACCTGGCGGGGGAACTGGAGGCGGAAGAAGAGAGGCAAGGGCGCTGCGGCCAGGGGGAACGGGAAGAAGAGGACGCGGAGGAAGCGAAGGATTTTGAGGCAGCCTGCAAGGCCCTGGCGAGCCTGGCTGCCGGGCGAACGTAACAAGACAAACATCCTCGCCCGGAGCGCGGGCGAAGAAGGGATAGCGTTTTATGTATGCAACAAAACTGATGGGTTCGGCAGAGCGGACGGCGGAACGTCCGGCCTTCTGTTTCTCGCGGCCCGAACTGGCAAGGGATTTCGGCCTCTTTTGCCAGAAGCTATACACCAGCGACAAGAAGGGCCTGACCCCCCTGACCGGCGGCGAAGGGGGATACTTGGTTCCTTCGCCGGAGATCGCGGCCGAGATCACGCGCATGGCGATGCTGGTGGGGATCGCGGCCCGGATCGGCCGGCCCGTGCCGATGGGGGCGGGCGGCTTTTCGCAGACGCGCAGGCTTGGCGGCGCGATCGCGTATTGGAAGACGGCGGGCGCCGCCGGCACGCCGTCAGCGCCGACGTTCGGACGCCTGGACATGCGCCCGGAAACCCTGATGGCCCTGGTGGACGTCGACATCGAGCTTGAACAGGACTCGGCGGCGGACCTGGGCAATTACCTGGCCGGGGAGTTTGCCTACGCCCTGGCCTACAAGGAAGACCAGGCGGCCTTTGTAGGCGACGGGTCGCCGACATACGGCGGGATCACGGGCATCCTCAATTCGGACCGCGTTACCATCGTCGATATGGACGCCGCCGACGATGCGTTTGCCGATCTGTCCTACGCCGATCTGACCAACATGGAAGCGGCCGTTTGGGAGGGCGGGCTGGACCGGGCGGCCTGGCTATTCCATCGGACCGTCAAGGCCCTGGTCAAGCAGCTTGAGGACACGGCCGGGCATTTGATCTGGCAGGCGGGCGGCATGGGCGAACCGCCACAGATCATGGGCTATCCGCACCATGCGTCGGGCCTGATGCGCGGCACGGCCGCCACGGCGGCATCGACCACGTTCATGGCGTTCGGCGATTTCTATTCAGGGCTTTACGTCGGCCGTCGCGGCCCTGTCGGCATCGACTACAGCCCCGCCCCGAACTGGACGAACCTTCAGAACTCCTGGCGGGCTTACGAGCGCGTCGCCATTGCGGTGAACGGGTTCACGGCCGCCGAGATCGCGGCACACTCGGAGCTTGCCAACCCTATCGCGGTCCTGAAGACCGGGGCCGGGGCATAGTCGGCCCGGCGGTGACGTAACAGGCAGACAGCGGAAACAAGAGACGCCCACAGGGGCGAGAAAGTTAAGGATAAAAAAATGGACGTTGGAAGCGAACTCAAAGCCGTGCAGACCATCGAGGCCGATGAGCACGGCATAGGCAACGTGGCAGGCATCGCGGTTGACACCAAGGGCTTTAAGGATGCTCTCGTCGTCTTCAACTGCGGGGCCGTGGAGACCGGCGGGACGGCGGCGGTGAAGATGCAGGAGTGCGCCACGTCGGATGGAGAGTATGCCGACATCGCCGGCGCGGCCTTTACCGGGATCACGGCGTCGAACGACAAGGCCATTTATCAGGGCCGCGTCCGGATCACGCCGACGCGCAAGCGTTACCTGCGCGCGTACGCCGTCATAGGCACGGCGGCGGTGTCCCTGGCGGTGTCGATGGTGCTTGGCGACGCGCAGAACCTGCCGGCGGCGACGCCGGTATTCGACATCCACGGCTAGGGAATGGAGTCTCGAACCGTGGTTGGATGGCGAGAAGTGCGGCCTGTCGTCCCGAGCGCCCCACGTTGCGCACCGTCGGGCGGCAAGACACAGGCCGCGCTCGCCAAACCTCGCCAGGCCGAAGAACTCAAGGCGAAGCTTCTGGAACTGGGCGGCGCGGCGGTTGAGGCCGTGCTCGTGCTCGACGATTTCAAGCTGGCGCTGGTTGTCGGCAATGTTGACATGCTGGCGCGGGTTGTGCGGGAACTTGTCCTGGCACAAAAGGAGTATGACCGTGAACAAGCTAAATGAACTCCTCGCGGACCTGGCGAACGAATTGGCGACCGTCCGCACGGCCCCGAACTTTCCGGGGATCACGCGGGCCTTGACGCGGTTGGAAGCCTACGCCGCCGACGCGCCGGGCGATGAAGCCGGCGTTGTCGAGCGGACCGAACTTGCCCAACAAGTCAAGCAGTTGCAGGCCGACGTGTCGAGCATGGCCAAGCAGCTTTCCCAGATACGTTCGATGGGCCTGCGCATAGGAAGCCCCGTGCGCAAGGGGCAATACCTGCCTGACGGCCGGCCCCTGATGGGATTCAGCAACGAGGCCGACAGTAAAGACTTCGCGGACTTTTGCATTCGGCTGATGGAAGGCGACAAGAAAGACATGACGCCGATGGGCGGCGAGGATGGGGGATACCTTGTCCCGACGCCACAGATCGACATGGAGATTCGCCGGATGGTGATGGCTGTCGGCCTGGTGGCCCGGATCGGTTTCCAGCAGCCCCTTGCGGCCGGCGGATCACTGGCCGTTCATCGGCTGGCGGGGCCTACAGCTTACTGGAAAGCCGCCGGGGCGGCCGGCACGCCGTCAACCCCGACAGTGGGCGGGATTCGTCTTTCCCCCGAGACGCTGATGGCCCTTGTCAATGTTGACTTGGAGCTTTTTCAGGACTCGCAGGTGAAGCTTGGCGATTACCTGGCAACGGAGTTTGCCTACGGGATGGGCTACCGCGAGGATGAAGCGGCCTTCAAGGGTGACGGCTCGCCGACGTATGGCGGCATCGTCGGCATCCTCAACAGCGACCGTGTTACCGAAATCACGTTGGACAGCGGGCTGCAAGTCGCCGCCCCGTTGTACGCCGATCTAGCCAACATGGAGGCGGAGCTTGCGGACCTGGCGTTTGACAAGGCCGCCTGGCTGATGCACGCGACAATCCGCGCTCGCCTGAAATCCTTGACGGACGACAACAACATCCCGCTTTGGCAACGGCCGTCCGAAAAAGAGCCGGCGGAACTGATGGGATACAACCATCACATCACGGGGTTCTTTCCCCGCGTTAACGCCGTCGGGGCCGACGCGCGATTCATGGCCTTTGGCGACTTCTCGCAAGGCTTGCTGTACGGCGTGCGGTCGCGCCTGGCGATTGACTTTTCCGACGCGGCCCGCTTCGAGTACTTACAGCGGAGCTTCCGTTGTTACGAGCGGATCGACATAGCCGTCGCCGGGTTCACGGCGGACGAGTTACTCGCGCACCCGGAACTTCGCAATCCCATTGTGTGCTTGAAGACGTGCGAGGCCCCGGCCTAGCACGTTGCCCCTTGCAAGGCCCTGGCTGGCGTCCACGGCGGCCACGGGGCCGCCAGGGCGTTCCGGGGCCGGCTGTCCGCCAGCGGGCCTTGTAGATGATCCTGGCGGCTTCCAGCCGGGGCCTTGCGGCGGGGCGGCGGGAATCGCGCCGATAGCGGCCCGATAACGGGCCGCAAACGAGCGGCAATCCGGGGCCGGACAAGCCGGCAGGGATCGCCAGGTTAGTAGACATACCGCCTGATTCTGGCGTGTTTTTGAGCGGTATGACGCCGCCGGGCACAAGCCGCGAAACCGCCTGTTTTACAGGGTTTCGGGCTTATCCTATCGAATCGTCCCGTCGCGCAACCCCTTACTTATTATCATTTTGATGCACGTTTTGCCATTTCGCCCGCGCGGCTGTACCCGCCTAGCCCCGCGAAAAAAATCGTATTTTCTTGAACTTTCCGGCGAGTTGTGGCAAAGTACTTTGTAGGACAAAGCAAATGCCGATGGGCAACCCTGTTCGAGGGCCTGGAAAATGAATGCAGACAAAGCGGCGCAGGAACTCAAGGTCATCCGCCAGTTGATGGAAAGGCCCGTGCGGTACTCCACGATGAGCGGGCTGTCGGGCATACTCGCCGGCCTGGCGGCTTTTGGCGGCTTGGCGGCCGACTGGGCCATAAGCGGCGCCTGGCAGGACAAGCCGCACACGGCAATGAAGATCACCTTCTTTGTCTGGGCGGGCGTGTTCGCCGTCGCGTTCGCCGGCGCCGTCATCTGCACGCGCCTGCGGGAGTTGCGACAGAACATGCCGTTCTGGTCGGGCGTCAAGAAGAAGATTCTTCTGACGATCCTGCCGCCGTTCATCGCCGGCGTCGGCCTGACGCTGGTGGTGGTCTATCGCTGGCATGTCGGCTGGGGACCAAACCAGTGGGGTCTGATCCCGCCGATATGGATGCTCTTTTACGGCCTGGCGTTGTGGCAGGTGGGGTTGCTGAGCCCCGTCGAGGTCCGGCTGATGGGAGCAGCGTTCCTGGCGTCGGGCCTGGCGACGGCATTGTGGCTCCAGCCGCACCCGTACTGGTCGCTCGGCGTGACGTTCGGCGGGTTCCACATCGTCTACGGCCTGGCCGTGTGGGTCCGCCACGGCGGATGAAGTCGCGGCCTCCGGCCGCAACTGATTGCGGATTGCGGATTGCGGATTGCGGATTGCGGATTTCCCCTTCGATGCTCTTGGAAGCCGGGGAAAACGAAACGATGAGGCAACGTGAGAACGAAAGATCACGCGGTATCGCCAGGTGCGGGCGTCGTC
>Ga0315279_10008543_pt1 | contig 12378 bp, 11 predicted proteins | sample YL17G06_20_MG_FD_203694 | JGI IMG/M metagenome (GOLD analysis project Ga0315279, IMG submission 203694) | Sediment microbial communities from Yellowstone Lake, YNP, Wyoming, USA - YL17G06_20 | ecosystem: Environmental > Aquatic > Freshwater > Lake > Sediment | place: USA: Wyoming | collected... | reverse complement strand
AACGACGGCAGGAAACCTGTTTGAATTGGATGCCATCGCGGCGGCTTATGTCGGCGGTGTATCCGCGGCCGGTGGCGTCGGCAATGTTGTCGGGGCGATCATCGGTGCGTTGGTCATGGCGTCACTGACGAACGGCATGAATCTTATGGGCATTGACATATCCCTCCAGTACATCGTCAGAGCGGCTGTGCTTGTGGCGGCTGTGATATTTGATGTGACAACCCGTACTCGGAGAGAATGACATTGACCGTACTACACCAGACTGCGGCACTGCCTCCGTGCCGCCCTTGACCCTTCGGCCTCCCGCAGGTTGATCTAAACCTGCGGGAGGTTGTCTTTCAAGTCAAGCTCCCCCCTCCCCCGTTTCACGGGGGAGGGCCGGGGAGGGGGTCAAAAGGGAATTCCTATTAACTCCAGTTACACGCCGGGCTTGAGGTCAAGAAATACGACCCAGCCAAGTACCTCCAACCGCTGGATAGCCTGTATGCCTCCGAAGGCTGGGACAAGGTCTTTCCCAAGGACCTGATCTCGCTGCTCAAGTACCAGGATCACTTCTGGGGGCGTGCCGGTCAACATCCACCGTGCCAACGTGATGTGGTACAACAAAAAGATCTTGGCTGACAACAACCTCCAGCCACCCACGACCTGGGACGAGTTCTTCAAGGCCGCCGACGCCCTCAAGGCCAAAGGCATCATCCCCATCACCCTCGGCACCAAGGACAGCTTTGTGGCCGGCCACACCTTCGAGACCATCCTGATCTCGATGCTGGGCGCCGATGGCTACAAGGGCCTGTGGACCGGCAAGACCGCCTGGACCGATCCCAAGGTCACCGATGCGCTCAACACCTTCAAGAAGCTCATGACCTACGTCAACTCCGACTATTCGGCATTGACGTGGGACGGCGCGTCCCAATACCTGGTAGATGGCAAGGGCGCCATGAATATCATGGGTGACTGGGCGGCATTGATGCGCTGGCCCACGCGTTGAACGGAAACCAGTGGCACCGCTTCACATTGCAGGAGGGCACCAAAGGCCCGTTGGTCGCCGACATCGCGGCGATCCGCGTCACGGTCGTGGAAGACGGCTGGCCGGGGCGTGACGAATGGTTCGTGTTCCGCCAGAGTGTGGGGTGCCAGCCGGTCTTGAAAACCTATCGCTGCAATGCGCCGGCTGATACCTCGCTGGAAACACTCGCCCGCCTGACCGCCATGCGCTGGCCCGTCAAGCAAACCAACCAGGAATGCAAAACCGAACTGGGGATGGATCATTACGAGGTTCGCAGTTGGACCGGGTGGCATCATCACCTGACGATGACCATGCTCTCGCATCATTTCTGGGTCAACCTCCGTGTCGAAATGGGCGACCAAGCGCCCGCCTTGACCGTGGCGCAAGTCCGCAAGCTGCTCAGTGTCACCTGGCCCAAGCAGCGGTTTGATGAAAAAACGATCCTGGCTGAAATTCAGAAAACTCAACAAGCCAATCATGCGGCGTACCGTTCACACCGAAAACGCAAGCTACGCGAGTTGAACGCACTGTCGCTCAAGTAACGTTGTAGTACTAGCAGGCTCGCTGAAGGGATAGTCTTCTCCTGCGTTTCCCCGCTGGGAACAACCCCGACGGCGCGGGCAGCGCGAGTATGCAGAACGCCCTGACCGGCAATCCGGCGTTTGCCGCCGATGGCGATCACTTGACGTCAACACTGGCGGACCAGGCGCGCAAACAGCAGCGCGGCCATCAGCCGCCCAATGCCGGATAAAACAAAGATAGCCATGTATCCGAAGCGAGTGGCCACCAGACCGCCCAGCGCGGCTCCGCCCGCCAGCGCCACCGTCACAACGATTTGGTAGACCGCCGAGTAACGCTCACGGCGGCCTTCGGGGATGAGCCGGAGGAGAAAGTTGAACGAGGCCAGATCATAGCCGGCCCACAAAAACCCGGAAGCCAGGTTGATCGGCACGACATGCCACGGCGAGCGGACCAGCAGCCACGCAAGCGGTAACACCGGGATGAGTAAGCCACAGATAAGCTGCACGCGGCGCGGATTCAAGCGATCAACCAACCGGCCAAACAAGCGCTGACCAGCCAATGCAGTCAGAGCCGTGATCACGTTCAGCGCCCCCACCGTGCCAGCGTCCGCCTTCAATCCCTCGACCAGGTAAGGGTTAAAGAACGGCCCGGCGATGTTGAGCGAAAAATTCCACAATGCGGCTGTCGCGCTAAAGGCCAAAAAGTTGGGATGCTCGCTCAAGATTTGCCAGACAGATTCTTGAGGGCCACGGCTCGACGCCGGGCGGACTGAGGCTGGCGCTTCCTCCAACCGGTTGAAGCTGAACGTGGATATCAGGCTGATGGCAAAGGCCAGCCCCAACACCGTTTGGTAGCCAGCCAGTCCACCGATGCGAGTGATGAGCAGCCCCGCCGGGTAGAGGATGACTATGCCGATCACCGTCATTGCCATGTTGCGGGCTGAAAGGTAACGACCTCGCCATTGCAGCGGCACAATGTCGGCGGTGAGCGAAACCCATGCGGGGAGAGAGAGGTTGGCAAAGGCGCTGCGTACGACGGCCAAGCCAATCGCAATAGTGATGGCCGCCGGGCCGGAGAACCCCAGGGGCAGCAGCGCCAGCATCAAAATGATGAGGCGGGCCATGCCGCCGCCCGAAAACACGACCAGGCGCTTGCGATGTCCCCACCGCTCGACGAGCGCCGCTCCCGGCAATAGCAGCGCCGCCGCGCTCAAGTTCGACAGCGCATTGATCAGACCGATCTGCGCCGCCGTCGCGCCCAACGCCAACACAAATAGCGAAAGGTAATTGGTGAGGATGACTTCGCTGGCCTGGGCGAATACGCCGTCGAACCAGAACCAGCGCAGGTTGCTCCGGATTCCCCTGGGCAGTTCGTCGGTCCAGTAACCGCCCGCCGTGACGCGCGCAGCGTTCCGCCGCAGGTGCGCCCAGGCCAACTCCCAAGAATTATTACGGCGCGAAGCGGCTCGCCGGAAAATCGGCGGCTTGGCTGCCGTCGAAGGTGGCTGAGGTTCAGATTTGTTCAAAGTGACGCGCATCCAAAACAAAGAGGGTCGCACGGCGTTGCCCGGCTTCGGGCGGGCAACACGTGTTTCGGAGCAGGTCAATCACCGTCTGCTCCCGTTCATCCGGCACGCCGATGAACAGCGTGACATTCCCTCGCCGCATAAAGCCGCCCGTGCTGGCGACGCGCGTGACGCCGTAGCCTTCGGCCGCCAATCGCTCCAACACCGGAGCGTCACTCCTGTCGCTGACAATGGCAATCACCATCTTCATCTAGATCTCTCCTTGCCCTGGCTCGGCCCATCAACGCGCCTCCCTCGCCTGACACAAACGAGCCGCTCGCTCCAGGCGCGAACGGCCCCCTGTGATTCAGCGTTCGGTGCGCTCTGCTGCACGCACACCGGGCGTACATTCAGCATGTCATCGTCACAAGATTTGCGAACTTACCCTCTTCACCCGTGATCACCTCACCAGGTCCTCGTCCCGCATGGCGCTCCAGCCCTCGAAATCGCCAATGTGTGCCGTACCGTACCGGGCATGCATCTCTTCCAACTCACGACGCACATCCTCGGCCATGGCATGTCGCCGCCGGACGGCCCGCCGGGCGGCCAACAGCCGGTTGAGCGCAAACAGATAAGCCTTGGCGCTGGCGACGATAATGTCCGTATCGGCGCCGCGTCCCAGGAACACCCGCTGCTCCACCTGGCCCGTATCGCCGAGCGGCGCCTCCCCCTGGATGCGAACCGTCACCTTGCCCAGGGCATTCACGCCCTCGGTCATCGCCTGCACCGCATATTCCAGCAACGTGTTGGGCACACCCACGACGCTGTCAATCGCTTTGAACACGGCATCCACCGGGCCGTTGCCATAGCTGGTGACCCACTTGGCTTCTTCCTCCGGGCCTTGCAAGCGAACCGCGGCGATGGGCAAAGCATTGAGGCCACTCATCACCTGCATTTCTTCCAACTGGTAGGTCTCTTGCATAAACACCGTCGTCTCGCCGCTGACGATGGCTTCCAGGTCGCCGATTTCCAGGTTAGGCTTTTTCGCGGCCACAGTTCGGAATCGGCTGTACACTCGCTCGAACTCGTCGTCCTTCAAGCTAAAGCCCAGCTCGTTCAGACGGCGGCGCAGTCCTTCACGCCCTGTGAGCAAGGGGATCGTGTTTTCCGTCCCCAGCAAGCCAATGTCGGCCGGGTCCAGAACCTCGGCGTCCGTGCGCCCGCGCAACACGCCGTCTTGATACATGCCCGAGGTGTACGCAAAAGCTTTGGCGCCGACGACGGCCTTGTTGAGTGGCACAGCCAGGCCGGTCAGATGGCTGACCAACTGGCTGGCCGGATAGATCAACCGGGTATTGATGCGGTGAGTCAAGCCCAACACGCTCTGGCGCGCCTGAAGCGTCATGGCAATTTCTTCCAGGCAAGCATTGCCGGTTCGTTCGCCGATCCCATTGACGGCGCACTCGACCTGGCGCGCGCCGTTGACCAACGCCTCTAAACTGTTGGCCGTCGCCATGCCCAAGTCATTGTGGCAATGCACGGCAATGACGGCTCGATCAATGTTGGGCACGTTCTCGCGGATGCCCCGGATCAACGCTCCCCACTCTGAAGGAATGGAGAACCCGATGGCATCCGGGATATTCACCGTGGTCGCGCCAGCCTGGATGACGGCCTCCAACACGCGATAGAGATATTCGACGTCGGCCCGGCAGGCATCGGCGGCATAATACTGCACGTCGTCCACGTAGCGGCGGGCGTACTGGACGGCTTGGACGCCCATCTCCAATGCGGCCTCGCGGGTCGTGTTGAGCTTGCCGACCACATAAGAATCGGACACGCCCAAACCGATTTGGATCCGCGGGTGGGCGGCGTCTTTGAGCGCGGCCACGGCTACGTCAATATCGTCCTCTCGAGCGCGGGCCAACGCACAGACCACGCTATCTCGAATCTCGTGGGCCAGTTGTCGCACCGCCTCGAAATCGCGGGGAGAGGAAATGGGAAATCCCGCCTGGATGACGTCAATCCCCATCCTCTCCAATAACCGGGCAATCTCGATCTTTTCTTCGATGTTGAGACTCGCGCCCGGTGATTGTCCGCCTCCGTAGAGCGTCGCATCAAAAAACTTGATCTGCTCCATGTGTCATCTCCTCATGCTTCATTCTGCTTGCGGTTGATTGCGTGGTCAATCACGTCCCAACCGATCTTGGCCGACGCGAACAACTCGGGGACCTCTTAAATCTGACGCGTGTTCAGTATATCATCGGCCACAAGAATTGCAAACCAAGACTTGTGTATCGCCGCCATAAACGAAACGGGGGCCGCCCCACACAAGAGCAGCCCCATTTACTGATCACTGATCACTGATTACGGATCACTTTACTACAATCTGCACCTGCCCCGTCATTCCGGGACGCAGCGAAAGATCGCTTGCGTCCAAATCAATATGTACTGCGAAGGTCGCCGCGTCGCCCACCGGCTGACCGGACAGCGGCGCGATGGCGACTACCTTGCCGGTGAGCTTGGCATCGGGAAACGCCTTGAGCGTGAGGTTGGCAACCTGGCCCAGCGCCACGCGACCCAAGTCGCGTTCACTCAAGTTGTTCGTCACAAACCGCAAATGGCTAATGTCCACCAGCGTTACCGCCGGCACACCACCCGCTTGCGAGCCGGGCGCAATGTCCACCGTAGCGACCATCGCCTCCCACGGCGCTTTCAACTCGGCGTTCGCCAGGTCCATCTGCGCCCGCGTCAGCGCCGTCTCGTTGAGCATCACCTGCAACTCGGCCTGCTTGACCGGGTTGCTGTTCTTGAGCGAGTCGTAGGATGCCTGCGCCGCGAGGTAAGCCTGCTGCGCGGAGGCGATGCTCTGCTGCGCTGCCGTCACATTGTTCTTCGCGTCCTGCGTGATTTGCAGCATCCGATTGTGCGCGTTGGCCGACCGCGCCCCGGCCTCCTCGTACTGGATACGCTTCGAGTCACTGTTGGGGTTTGCGTCGAGAGCCAGCCATTTGTCGCCCAGGTCGCTCGCCCAATAGTCGGCCCAGAACTTGGCCATCTGCACATCGCCCGTCACATCAGCGCGCAACTGCGTGGACGCAAGGTTGCCCTGCGCGTTGACCAGGCCCAGCCGCGCCGCCTCCACAGCCTTCTCGGCGGCTTTCAGGTCCGCGCCGGACTGGTCGCTCCGCTTGGCCTTGTCCAGATCAAAGCGCGACTGTTCCAGCCGCGCCTTGGCGTCGCGCACGGCGTTCTCCAGCGTCAACGTGTCGAGCCGCGCAAGGACCTGGTCGGCCTTGACCGTGTCGCCGGGGCGCACCAGCACCTCGACGACGCGCCCGGTCACCTGGAAACCCAACCCCAGCGTGGGCCGCATCGAAACGAGCGCCCCATCGGCGTTGACGACGGTTTCCAGCACCAGGGTCGCTTCCGGCGTGGGAACTATAAAGGGTGTGGGTGTGACAGTCACTTGCAGCGGGCCGCCTATCGCCAGCTTGCCGCCCTGGCAACTGACGACCGAAATGACGATAAGGATGCACATTCCCATGAGAGTGATTCTGCGAAGCATGTTTCTCCTTTAGATCTCTCGAAGAATCTGAACGGCCTTGCGACGGAGAACCGCGCGCGAAGCCAGCGCCGCCGAGATGATGCTGGCGACGACGACGAGCACCACCGTCAGCGGGGCTACGAGCGTATCCATAGCAAACGTGACCGCTTGCTCCGACATAAATGCGTTCGAGTACTGCAGGAAATAGGCCAGGACTGCGCCGGCCGTGATCCCCGTCAACACGGCGCTCACGCTCATCACCACCGCCTCCAGCATAAACGTCAACAGGAGATGTCCATTGGAACTGCCCACGGCCTTCATCATCCCGATCTCGAGTCGGCGGCTGTTGACGGCCACATAGATCACCGCAAACACGCCAAAGATCGCCGTGACGAACGAGATGACGGTCAGGATAATCATAAATACCTGGCTCTGCTGGAGCGCCTGGGCCACCATCTTGATGTCTTCTTCCGTGACCGAAACCACCATCTTGTATTTTAAGGTGAATTCGGTTCGCAACGCCTTGGCGACCTCTTCGGGCTTGGCGCCAGGAGCGAGCGTCGCCATAAAGCGCATCAGCAGTGCCGCGTTCGGGTCCGGCTTGCCCAGCACCGGATCAGTTACGATCTCGCGGAACGTATCCAGCGACACCAGCGCCGCGGCCATCCCCATACTGGCCATCTGTTGGTTGCGCCCGATCTCCTGAGGGAACCCGGCCAACTTGCCCGCGATGCCCACCACGCGCAACTCGACGGTGTGATCTACGCCCTTACCAGTGACGTGAAGGACTCCACCCACCGGCAACTGCAAGTGTTGCGACAAGCCCTCCGAGATGATGACGACATTCTTTTCGCGGACGACACGGTCCAGCGCCTCCGGCCCGCCGCCCGTAAACTCGATCAGGTCGGGGAAGATGACGCCGTTCAGGCTGTCCGTCAGACCGACAAAGCCCACCTGGGCCGTGCGCACATCCACCGCATCGGCGACTTTGGCGCGATAGGAATACGTCAGTCCCACTACACGCCCCACACCAGGAACAGCCTTGAATTCGTCCATCACCTGCGGCTTGAGCTGCAGCGACTCGGGTGTGATGCGCGGCCCCATCTCGAACACAAAGCCCTCCATCTCGCTGGCCGTGCTGACCGTGGCCTCAATCGGAGCGCCATTGCTCAACTGGGTCGAGTTCGCCACCCCTGCGCCTTGCAGCGCCATCTGGGTCGCCAGGAACACGGGCAGCACCGCCGAAAGCACAATCATCAGCGAGATCCACGTATTGCGTTCCTTGCCGCGCCGGACGTAACGGTTGACAAAGAACGCCCGCTTGGGAGCAAGCCATGCCAACAGCGCCATCAGCAATCGCTCGAAGGGGACCGTCAGGACGGAAAACATCATGCCCATGCCGATCACCAGCGCCAAGATGGATCCAAACGTCAGCGCCGCCAGCAAAGCAATGTTGCCGGACAAGACGGCATACTGAAAGCCGACAAACATGATCAAGAAAGCCAGCACCAAGGACAGGCCGATGACAAAGAGGCGGCCCGAGGGACGCCGCTCGCGGAACTTGGCGATGTCGTCCAGCCCGATATTGTCGGCAGCGCCGGGATTGATCGCGTGCATCACTTTGGTGGCCGAAGCCTGCTGCGCCGGCATCAACGCACTGATGGCCAGCATGCCCATCGCCATCAACACTGGCGGAACAATGATGTCCAATGACACCCGGGGCCGGAGCGCCACACCGCCCAATTCGGTCAGGCTCTTGAAAATCTGGGGCGCAATAACATAGTTGTTGAGCAAGATACCGGTCGCTACGCCAATTCCCGCGCCCAGCACGCCCAGCATGGCCACTTCGACGATCACCATGCCGAACAGCCGCCGTCTCGTCGCGCCCAGGATGCGCAGAACGGCCATGTCGCGCCGGTTTTCGATCACATTGTTTTGGATGAGTGTGCGCACCAACAGCCCGACAATGCCCAGCGACATCAGGCCATACACGTTGATGAGCGACTGCTCCATCGTGAATGAAGTCCGGTTGTTGTCGAGCGACTTGGCCTTGCTGAGATCGTAGGCGTAATCGTCGCCTAACGCCGCCTGCACTTTTTCCGCCATCTGGCGCGCTTTAAAGACAGCTACTTGTGGATCGGTCGTGGAATAGATCGCCGGGTCCCACTTGACGAGCAACTGCTGCGAGCGGCCCGGCAGTCCCAGCCATTCCTGCACAAAACCCAGGTCGGCGATCACAGCGTTCTGTGTGCTTTGCGAAAACAGCCCTTGCTGGGTCACCAAACCGGCGACCGTGACGACGGTATGCGCACGCGACGAGCTGGCCCCGACGCTTCCGGCGTAACCTTCGCGGCGCGGCGTGGGCAGCGTATAGTACAAGTCAAACGAATCGCCCACATGCAGGTCAAACGAGCCCGCCGTGCCTTGCAAAATCACCACACGCCCCGGGCCGATGTCCAGCGTGCCGGAAATGACCTTCAGGTATCCCAGCTTGTCACTCTTGAGATCCAGCGCCAGGAACGTGACTGTGCCCCGATGCGTCCCATGTACGATGTCGGCGTTGCCCTGGAAGCGCGGGGCGAGTGCTTCCAAGCTAGGGATTGCCTGGCGCACCGACGCCTCGGTCTTGTCCACCTGAACGAACTGGTCGCTGGCAATCTCTGTCTTTTTGAGCAACAGGTCATAGCCACCCGTGCGCAGCGCGATGGACTCGACCGAGTACTGCCGGTCGGTATCCACCACCGCGCTGAGCGTCACCACCATCCCGACGGCAAAGATCAACGAAATCAGGATGAGGAGCGTGCGCACCTTGCGACGGCGGAAACTGCGGAGAATGTACTTGAGAGTCATTTTGTTGCCTCACGCAAAAACGCCAAGCTGCAAAGGGTCTAGTTTTCTTGGCGTCTTTGCGGCTTTGCGAGCACTATTTCTTTCCGCGATCCACGATCAACTTACCTTCGTCGCTGATGACCAGGTCGCCCGGCTTGATGGCGAGCGCAGGGCTGTCATGACCATTGCCATTCTCGGCAACAATCTTGCCGTCGCGAAGTTGGATGCAGCGATGCGCGTATTTGGACATGCGCGGATCGTGCGTCACGTAAACGACCGTGGTGCCATGTTCCTTGTTCAGCTTTTCCACCAGGCCCATGATCTCAAAGCCGGTGACGCTGTCCAGGTCGCCCGTCATCTCGTCGCCCACCAGGATGGCCGGGTCATTGGCCATCGCGCGGGCGACGGCGACGCGCTGCTGCTGGCCGCCCGAAAGCTCGCTGGGATAGTGATGGGCGCGGTCAGCCAGGCCCACCAATTGCATCAATTCCTTGGCGCGTTTCTTGCGCGCGCCGTTTTTCATCCCGGCCAACACCATCGGCGCCTCGACGTTCTCTTCGGCGGTAAAGTTGCCCAGCAGGTTGTAGGCCTGGAAGACAAAGCCCATCTTGTGCAGGCGCATCCGGGCCAGTGCCTCTTCGTTGAGTGCGACGACGTTCGCACCGTCCACAATCACGTGGCCTCGGCTGGGGCTATCCAGTCCGCCCAGGATGTTGAGCAGCGTCGTCTTGCCGGAGCCGGATGGCCCCATCAGGCAGACGATCTCGCCGCGATCCACGCACAGCGACACGCCGCGCAGCGCCTCGACAGCTTCCCGGCCCATGATGTACGACTTGTGGACGTTGTCCACGCAGATGATTGGCTCTTTTGAAGATTCTGACATGCCTGCTTCGCTCCCTCAGTTTGCCATTGCCAGTTGTAAGTAAGACGGGTAAGAACCGCCAACAATGAGCATCACCCAGGCAGTTCGTCGTAACGGAGCCGTCACGCTCTGAGAACGGCTGAAGCCGTTACTACAAGCTGAAAATCCTGGGTGATTCTACCCCATCTCTCCGACCAATGCTTGACCAGATTCGGACAATTTCATCCTTGCACTACGCACCCGGCACTCAAAAGTTGCGCCGGACAGCAAAAACGGTGCAAGGATACCACCATGCCGTTAAACTGCAAGCACCAATGTAGGAAACACCGCTCATCGCCTGTTCGTGACAAATGCAAAGGCACATTCACACGGATTGCACTGTACGTGAGCGCGTGTTTCATCCTCGATGGTCCAGAGCCCCGATTCGCGAATACTCTTTTTCGTCACGTTGCGCGGTGGGTGTCCACTAGGTGCATTATTGGCTGGAGGTGAAACACCGGATGGCGAGGGGCTTCTGCCTCAAATGCGTCAAGGGGGGAAGTTGGAGTGACATCAAAGTAGGGTTGGGTGATCGGCACGCGCGTGATGCACCACTTGAGCACCGGCGCGCTTTCCACTGCTCCCAACTCGGTGATAGACACTGTCTCCGATCTTGAGCCTCGCGTCAGCGTGACCTGCCCCGCCACCCGCGCATTGCGCACCCAGCCCACCGCGCCATAGGGCGCAACGAGCCAGCGGTCGCTGCCTTCCTCGACTAACGTGACGGGCGTCAAGTGCGGCTTGCCACTCTTGCGCCCCTTGACCGTCAGCACATAGGTGTTCGCCGGTCCGATATTCAGACGCAGCAGCGCTTGCATGATGCGATTGACGAATCGCGTCATAGGTTCGACTTTATAGGTTCTGGCCATAATGCTCTCTCTTTCTGTGTGCTTCTACCCGCCATTTTCCCGATGAAGCGGGCCAGGATGTGGCGACGATCTTCATTTCCACTTTCTCCTGCGACGTTTCAGATATCGCCGACAGGATGTCAATGTCGAATAGTTTATTGTGTTGCCATGATTGGCTTGGCCCAATTCGCCGCTCGTTCCAGTTCGCCATCTTTGAGCGGGCCTTTCTCCCCGTTGACGAGGAAGCCTTCCGGCGGCGCAAACAATTTCCCGCCTTTCTTTTCGAGCGACCTGGCAATGGTGCTGGCCGCATATCCCCCTTTGCCAACGATGAAGCGCAGGGCGGCGGAGTTTATCAGCTCCAATACCAGGCGCGTATCAAAGGCCGCCACCCGCACGCCGCTAAGATGGTCTTTCGGAAGCTGGTTCAGGAATTTTGCGACCGCTTCCGTCGGGCGCAGGCTACGCGTGGGGGAACCGACAATCAAAAAGTCCAGCCCGCGCATTTTTTCCGTCGTCACCTGACTAACTGGTAGCGTTTCGACGTTTCCTTGTGTATTAAGCGAAGCGCCAATAGCCCGCGCAATTTTCTCAGTGTTGCCAAAAACCGAGTCGTAAACGATCAAAGTGTTCATCGAACCATTTCTCCTATTTCGGTTGAGTTTCTCCCAGCCGGAAAAAGTCTCGGGCCAGCAAGGGAAACCACACCAAGTACAGCGGGCCGGCAATCGCCATCAGGATGACGCCGCCGGGGGGAAAGACTAAGCCAGTCAGCAGATGCGCTAAATCAAGCCCATGCGTCACAATGCCCAGATAGGCGAGGAGTTTGCCAAAGGCCGGGCTGCGCAACATGACCACCGACAGCAACAGTGTGCCGGTTTGCAACAGAATCCCCCCCATCATAGCGCCAGAGCCATGCCACATATCCGAAGCCAGGATGGCCTCGCCGGCCGCCAAAAGCTGTTGTCTCTGCGCCTCGGTAGTTGCGGCGGCGAACTTGTCGCTGAGAGCAAGCCAGGAAAAAGCCGAAGGCGTTGCGAGAAAAAGCGTCACCCCGGCAAAAGCAAGCACGGCGGCAAGCGTGGCATAAGCGCCATTCGTTTTCTTGAGGACGGTGTAGAGGCCTGATCTTTACCCACATTTTTCAGCCGGTATCGGGCGTGACGAACAGGCGAGCACCTTCAGTCAGATCGGACAACAAGCGCCAACCGCGCCAGACCGTGC
>Ga0315279_10008541_pt1 | contig 12381 bp, 9 predicted proteins | sample YL17G06_20_MG_FD_203694 | JGI IMG/M metagenome (GOLD analysis project Ga0315279, IMG submission 203694) | Sediment microbial communities from Yellowstone Lake, YNP, Wyoming, USA - YL17G06_20 | ecosystem: Environmental > Aquatic > Freshwater > Lake > Sediment | place: USA: Wyoming | collected... | reverse complement strand
CTTGTTCTTGAACCGGAATTTCTTGCGCCGCCCTTGCACCTCGCGCTGACATTTTTCCAACAACTGCCCGAACAGTGCCTGATACAACTCCCAGGGCCGGTGTTCGTTGGCGTAGGCCAGCGCCGAACGCTTCGGCGCCAGCGGGATGCCCAGGTGCTTCAGCTTCCCCTCGCAACTGGCCAGCCCGCCGCAAATCTCGCGCAGCGAATGCGCCCGCCCCAGTTGGCAGAACAGCATCGCTACGAACTGCCCCCAACTGGTGAACCCGCGTGCGTGCCGCTCCGCCTTGTGGGCGCGGACAGCCCGCTCAAATTCGACGCGGGGAAATAGCTGTGGCAACTGCGAGAAAATGCTGCATACTCGGCTCATGGCTGAGTTTCCTTAGCTTGGTATCGGTTCTTTGAAGGAACCCGATCCAGACTATCAGAGGCTCAGCCTGATCCCTATACGTCGCGAAGCGCGCAGGGGCTCGAATTCAGCGAGCTAATTTGGACAAGAGTGATTCAGGATTTGGGGAGCGCAGCCCGTCGCCTGGGCGCCCCATCCGTGGGCGGCGGTCGGCAACCAAAAGATGAGCAGCCGCTTCGCGACGATCCCGATCATGCTTGCCTCCTCATCAGTCTCGGCTGGCTCCCGCTTCGCCAGCACCGGGTGGCCTGTGGACGGATCGCGTTGAAGCGCATCTTATACCCGCTCGTGTACTTTGCGCTACATTTTTTACTTATTGTATGAGATACTTCTACGCGCCAGATCATTGCCAGGAGGTCGCGATGCCGCAGCGGAAGGACGCCAGGGCCGCGGGCGCGAAATCCTCTGTCTTGCCGCCCTGCGGCCGGGACCGAGGAGCGTTGGGACGCTTGTGTCGCGTCATGGCAGTGGCACTCGTCCTCTTCTCCCCCCGAGCCCTGGATGGCGGCGCCATCCAGCCTTTCGACATCTACTATGCATGGCTCGATCGGGTTGGTGACAGGGGAACCACGGCAATTTTTGCTGTCCGCGGGCTGCCGGGGTCTCCGGGGATAATCGTCGCTGTTGCCAAACCGGCACAGAAGGAGCGGGGTCCGGGGCACTTGTTCACTGAAATCCCCGGCCTCGAGAAGGCGCTTCTTGAAGATGAACTGAAAGATGAACTGAGGCAGTTGCAGGCCTCTTTTCGGGGAGAGCCGGACGGTTCGAAGTGGCGGCGGCAGTACGTCCAGCAAGCCCAACCCGACCGTGCCGTTACGTTCGGGCAGCTCCGCCCGCAGCTTCTACCGTTCCTGGAACGGCTGCGAGCCGCGGCCGCGGGCAAGTCACCGGCCTTCAATGTGTGGACGCTCAAGGCCGGGCAGGGCGTCCCGGCGACCACCCTGGTTCTGGCCGGAGACCTTTTGTTGGTGGAGACACGCGGGCCGGGACTCGCCGCGGCGCTGGAGCGTTCCCTGGTTCTTCTCCTCCGCGAGGTCGCACAGCTCGAAAACAAGAAAACCACGGAAATCGATGCGGCCGAGCTTACGGGACCGTGCGCGTCCGTGCCGGGGCTGGTCGAGAAGGCCGCGCAAGATCCGGCGGGAACCGCCGGCCGTGTGGAGTTGCGAGAAGCGGTGGCGCCTGCGTTCTCCACGCAGCCAGCCGCGCCCGGTGTCAACGGAGTTGTCATTCACAACCGTGGCTTGGTGCGGCGGCTTGCGTTCGATTCGCAGAAAGCTCCGGGCCCATCGCGAATCCGGGTGAACTACACGGTCGGCGGCGGCCCGGTGGTGGAATGGGACCCCTCTGTCACCGAAGTGCCGATCCCCTCCTGCGAGCCTTTTCGCATCACGGCCATCAGGCCGGCCATGGCCTGGCTGCTGCCGGCCGACAGTCTCTCTTTCGACCTGCGGGGTGGCGTACTTGCGATCGAGGTTGTGCCGGCTGCGCCCCCCTCGGACTTGGTTGTTTTGCTCGTGTTGTTGCTGGCAGCCGACTGCCTGGTGATTGTGTTGATATCGTCTGTCCAGAGACGTTGGGTGGCGGCCGAGGCGGGGACTGCGGCCGGGGCGACGGACGAAGCGAAGCATCGCCTGCGCCGCTTGCAGGAAAAACTTTCTGCCAGCGAGCATGCCAACGGCCAGGCAGACGCTGAACTCAGTGAGTTGAGGAACCAGCTTGCCGAAGCGCAAGTGCAGTTGGAATGGGTGCGGGCCGGGCGCGCACCGGCCGAATCGGCGCTTCGCAGTTGGACTGAAGGACTGGCGCCATACGGCAAGTCACCGAGAGACATCGCCGAGCGCCTGGATCGTGCCGAACAATTGGCCGTCGGGTTCTCGGCCCAGCTTGACGAAGCAAACCGCGCGAGAGAGCAAGCCGAGTCGGCGCTCCGCGAATGGAGCGACGGCCTGACATCATACGGCAGGTCGCCGAAGGAAATCGCCGAGCGGTTGGACCGCAGCGAACAATTGGCTGTCGGGTTGCCAGCGCAGCTTGCGGAAGCAAAACAGAAGCATAGCGATGAGCGGAGCGCGCGCGCGCAAGCCGAGTCGGAACTCCGCGGCTGGCGCGAAACAGTGGCGCGTTCTGGTGAATCCCCGGCGGACATCGCCAGCCGCCTGGTGAAACTCCTCGCCGAGCGCGTAAACATGGAACAGCAACTTGCCGGTAGCCGGAAGGCCGAAGCCGAGGCTAAGAAATCGGCGGAAGAGGCGAAGAATAGAGTCGTGCAACTGGAGGGGTGGATCAGGCAAATTCAAGAGTTGACCGGGGAGCTCGCCAACCAGCCTCCGGAGCAAGCCGCGAACGCTGCTGCTGCGGCTGGGGCTGGTGGCGGTGGCGTGAAAGCCGCCAAGGAAGTGAAGGTAATTTGGCTGAAAAAGGACGACTGACCAGCAGAGCAGACCAAGCCGGCTGCCCTTTCGCTTGCCGAAAAGGCTTTTCTGCTGCTCCAGCGCAGTCCCTGCGAACTTAGGCGGCTTGCGTTCCAAGGGAATCCACCGACTTGGCGGACCGGCAGTCTGCGGCTGGCGGGGAGGGCGTGTCTGCTTCACCTGCGGTTTGCACTGTTCTTGTTTTAGCAGGTGGGCACGGAGTCTGAATGTCACGTGGAGCACTTAAGGCACTGACGGTGCTGAAGGTAGTGGCCGGAATCGTGGCCCTGTTCCTGGTAGTATGCATTGGGATAGTGGCCTGGGAGACGGTCGGCTTCGAGCCGTTCCGCCGGCTGATCGCGAAACCGCCAAGACCGCCCATCACAGAACAGCCACCCCGTCCGCCGCCTGCTCCGAACCCCGCCGAGACGCCGAGGCCACCAGCAGAGCCCGCTGCAAAGCGTGAGGAGGTCAAACCACCCCCTCCCCCCCGTCTGCAGGCCGGGGGATCATTCCAGTGGCAAGGGGTCGAGTGGCGCGTTCCTGACCAGAGGTGCGTGGTCCATGATGCGGCACTCCGGATGATAGAGGAAGGGTTTGAGCTAGCCGCAGACGACGAATTGTCCGACTTGAGCGGGTTCTTGCGGTCGCCCGCGGGTAGCGATGCGAGAGCCAGGTTTCCGTTTCTGTCCCAAAGTGATGCCACTGTGTGGAGTAACCGCCGCGACTCGATCACCAACCGACGGGGTGTCGTCAGACTGTCAGACGGCGCACGCTTGAGTCAGGTTCCGGCTTCGTGCGCACACCTCCTGTTAAGAAAGCGCCGCGCGCCACAGTGAAGGACTTTTGCCAAAGGGTCACCACCAATCCTAGAGCTACTGAGGAATCGGGTACGTTCCACGATCCACAGATCCTCGCAGTCCAGAACAGCCGTTGCCATCAGGGTATGAAGTCGAGGGGGATCCAACAGAACTTTGAGCCCCCAGCCGAAGTGACCCAGGACTGCACCTTTGCCGGATCATTGGTCGTCCTGACCCACTTGTTCTGAGTAGTGTCCCACCGGAGCACTGAAGGATCTCGTTCTTCGGAAACTAATGCCAGCGCTTCATAACTATATCCCACCCTCCTCCGAAACTGGCTCCAAAAGGCTTGATTCCCAAGCGCCTGTTGAAGCTCCTCCGGAGTTTTGCTAAGAAGCGTAGAATCGCCGCGAAACGGCAGCGCAAAAGCGCGCTTAATATAGTCCTGTATTGTCTCCCCTTTCACCAGTTGATCACCGGTGGTTCGCATTACCGCATCCTTCACGAGCTGACTTGCGCGTTGCCGCTGCTCTGAGCCTCTCATTAGAGATGCCAGAAAGCCCCTGAACTCGTCCAACTCTGTTCGCTCGATATATACCCATGGTTCCATGAGTTGCTGCCCACTTGAAGTCTTGAGTACCCAACCCTCCAGGGCGATTTGCCGCCCAACGACGCTCCGTTTGATGGCTTCTGGTGTAATGTCATCCTCCGCGAGGATGTTGACTGCCAGGCGCATCACCTCAGTGCCGTAAATTGCGTCCAGTGCATCAGGAGGCTTCCCTCCTACGAACTCCACGATGGCCTGAATGACCTGAACGACCCGTTCGGAGGTCTCAAGAACGTTATGAAGAACTCCCGTGACCATTCCCCGAAAGCGGTCAAGGTCACCCTGTTCACTCCCCACCTGCTCGAAGCGCCCCACCGGTTTAAACTGATTGCCAATCTGCCGCATCTGCCTCATGAACTCGTCGTTAAGGTTTTGGTGCCTCTCCATCACGTTGACGTTAATGGCGTGGAATCTAAAGCCCGATCCCAGCCCCTTCTCCTTCGTATAGGCTTCCAGGGCTGTTACAACTGACTGCGCGCTGTATCCCTTACGATCGGCCTCCTGCCTATGGTTCGGATGGTCGCCTATCACCACAACCGTCTTGAGCATGCCGGGCTGCCACGACGCTCGTGTGACGGAACGAATAATGCCATTGAATAGGGCCTCTTCGAGCGTTCTGTCGCTTGGGTCGCTCCGCTCCTGTAAGGCTCCGAGCCTCTCCAGTCCGTTTTGGTCATCAAAGTCCGCCACGAACTCCATCTCCCCTGTCTCGCCATCTTGGTAATCCCGATAAACGGCCACGGCGAAATGGTATCGGGCCTTCTCCGCCGGGGCAATTGAATCGATATACGCTCGCACTGCCTTCTGGACCTGTTGAAAGTACCTCCCCATGCTGATTGTACCGTCTATAACGAAGAACACTTGCATGTTCCGCGCCTTCTCCATCACCACATGAATCGCATCCACAATTCGCGGTGGAGCTCCAATAAACGCGATCTTCATCATTTCGCCATCCTGAAGGATGGGAAAGCGGGCACGGTCGTACGTCAACATCCTGTCACTGTTTGACGTCTCCCTGGCCAAAACATCCTGCCCGTCGTTCGCCTTCAGACCCTGCTCTGTCCGGAATATGCGGACCAGCGGCCTGGACTTGATATTCTGCCGATTGTAATAGACGGCAATTCGATGGTCCCAGATCGTGCCTTGGTCCTTCCGCACCCAACCGCAAATACTGTTCGGGCGGTCTGGATTCCACTCCGCGTCCCAACCGACTAACAGATAGTTCTTTCCATCAGCCCCCGTCTTCTCTTCGTATACGTACAAGATGTCAGCGAGCCGGCTCTGTCCGACAATGTCATAATTCGCCCCGGGACCGCCGTAGATGCTGACCATCTCGGCCGGCGCCTGGAAAGTGTTCCTTAGAGCGACCTTCATGAAGGCGGGATTATTCCTGTTCGCGGACCGCTTGCACTGCGGATCGGACAACAACGAGCTCCTGTTAATCCATCCCCAGACTTCCGGATCACGCTGTGCCCTGACGAGATAGAATCGCCTACTGGCATCCTCTGCAAACGCCAGGAAGACTTCTCGAAAGGCAGTTGTGTGAGGAATGCGCCTTGCCGTTTCGCTCGGTTCAGCCAAAAGCGGAGCATCGGGCACAATTACCATCAGGTAGAGGAGGCCGCCAACCCGGTTCCTCAGTGGACGCGAAGAAGGTGGTTTGCCCTGAGGGAAGTAGATTTGTTGAGGCGCAGCAATTCCGCAGGAAACCACCGCGACGAACGTGCATGCGAGGAACAGCTTCTTCATTGCGCCTCCTGAAGCCGCCGAAGCTCGCCAATAACGGTATTGAACGCGCTTATGAAGTAGTCGTTAGAGGCAGTCGCCATATAGAACTCAAGCAACTTCAGGCTGCGATGCTGCCGCTGTGTAAGAACCTGGGGTTTGCCGGTGCCCGGGGTCAGCCGGACGATCACGGCCCTAATCCGCTGGCTGCCCAGCTCCCGGTCTAACTCATCAATAACAGAATCACCCAAATACAGAGGATCTGTGGCGCTGGCCTGAACATACACCAAAACACCGCGGCAAGTGGAGGACTCGGGGTAGATGAAGTCGCTTAAGAGATGAGTGTAGGCCTGAATGGCGGCCAGTGGGGAGACTTCGACACTGTTGAACTCGATCTGACGAAGTGCTTTCTCCCGGATTTGAGGATCGTTCAGGTCCAGCGCTATGGTTTTAACGGCCACAAGTGTCCGCATCAGCTTCTCGTTGTCAAGATCGGAGAAAAAGCGATAGGCGAAGCTGCTGTCCCACCGGGGCTGGTTAAGCTCAGCGAATACGCGCCATACCTGAGTTTTGATTTCTTCGAGCGAGTTTGGTGGTGCGTGTTGAAAGCGCCTGCTTGGGTTCAGCAGCACGGCGAACATGGGCTTGGCAAAGCTGGGCGGCGGCCTCTTGGCCATCCTAACCACCATCGGCCGGCGGGAGCCGTCGTACGATACCCTAGAATCAACTTGATAGTGTTCGGAAGACGCCTTTATGGTTACTGGGTCGTTGGCAAGGACGCGGAAAGTCGCTTGGTATTGCCCTGAGGCGGAGCTGAAGGGGGTGGTTTGATCCGCCACAGTGACCTGGCCCGTAATCTCTTCCGCCACTGGGTGCCCGCTGTCGTCCTGGAATTGAAGTATCAGCTCTCGTGCCCTGGGCGTCAGCGGAATCGTGACTTGGGGTTTGTCTCTGAGATCCCACCGCCCATCTTCATAGTCCGGATCATTGCTCAGCAGGAGCGCATGTGGAAGGTTGTGCCCCTTCAAAGACCGCTGGTTCGAAGGCAGGGTTCCGGCCCCCTTCGGGCCTTCCGTGCCGAACGGGACGGCCTTGTCGTACGGTTGGCCACGCAGCGTGATATTGATCTTGATCTCCTGCGGATGGTCGACGCACCCTTCGTCTCTCTCACTGTCGTCCAGATCGACAGTAGATTCGCCGAGCGGGAAGCAGAAAAATCTCGTGGTTTGCGATTTGTTCTTTTCGAAATGAGTTAGCGCCGCGAGTTTCGCCAGTCTCCCTTGGTCCTCCTGCCAAAAGGGGACTTGGATGGGGGCCGAGTCTGGTGGCGGCGGCAGCCGGGCCAACTGCTCTGAGGTCATGAAGGTGCGCCAGCCATTGGTGTCGTTTATTTGCAGAGAATCGATTCTGTCGATCCGTAGCTCGGTACCTTTAAGAGTGACTGTTCGGGTGAAATCGGCAGCATCATCGAACCTTGCTTGTACCGCGGCGTCCGGGATTGCCAACTCAGCGAGAACGATCATGTTGTAGTCGATAGTCCACTGGCCTGTTCTACCTCTCTCTGCGCGGACGCTCGCAGTGCCTTCGATGGCAACCTTCCTGTTGACGTTCGCCTTGAGCGTCTGGTATCGGACCTCATTGATCGTCACAGTGCAGTTCATGTCGACGGGTCGCTTACGCCCCCACCAACCGCCGACTTTCAGGTCGTGCGGGGAAAAAGACACGTCTTCGCAGGGTATTCCAACCACCCTCACGTTATCGATACGTTCAAGATGAATTCTAACCGTGTCCTCCGGCGGCACGGCGGCGACCAAAACCCTTGCCGCAATCTTGGCCTTGCCCCGCTGGACACCGTCGATCTTGATCCAATCCGCGCTGGAAACGTCGAAAGGGGTTGGCCCTCTTGGGTTCTGGCTCGTGCCGGGAAGAGCAAAGGACAAGACAAGCATCAGAAGCGCCAACGTGCGACAAAGACGGCATGCCATGGCTGCAAGCTCCACGTGTTCACAGATTGATCGGCACTCGTCCGAAACGAGCACATGCTGATTGCGGTGAGAAGGGCCACGAATCGGAAAACTACGCATATCGCGAAACCCTTGTGAGGTCGGCGGAGTTCCGGGGAATGAGGGTAGGTATTCTACCGCACCTCGCGCAGTGGATCATACACCCGAACCGCTTGGCGCATCCAGATCTTTTTATGCAATTATGCAATCGGCGTACGACACAAGAGGGAGGCGGCGTGGGATCGCTTTCTTTTTTGACTCCTATCCCACAAGTGTAAAGGCGCAACGTGCTTCAGAAGTGCTTTTCTTTCAATGAGATCGGGGTCTCGCCCTGGAAGCGGATGGGCCCGTTCCTGCGCGACACGGCGGGCCTTGGCGGCCCAGCCGTTCTCAGTCGCCGTTCTTCCCCAGGCAGCGTGACTCACGGAGGCCCCCAAGGGCTGGTCCTCGGGTCTGGACCTCAGCGAATGGCTGTCAGCGTTACCAATGACGGTCGAATCGCGGCTGCTGGCGACTTTCGCCCGAACCCTCCAGACTCCGCAGCGCCTCGCTGGCCCTTCATGGCCGGGGTGCTGGCTGAGCCGCGGCGTATGCGGCGTGGTTCTTTGACCTCACTTTTATGACGTACGCCCTTATGCAATCATGCAATCCCCTGGCTGCCAGACCGGCTCCCACCTCGGTCGGGTGCTCATCTTCCTGATGACCGGTAGTGAGTTGAGCTATTCAACTACACGCCTCCGGCGTAGTTACTGCATAGTAAACACTCGACGCCGGCGGCTCCATGGAAGCTCCGATTCTCCACTTTATCAAGCGTTCGTCTTCTGATATTCTCTCGGAATCATCTATCTGAGATGGAGGCGCTACTTGTCTGAAACTCCACTTTACTGCTTGAGGAACGTCAGTAAAACCTACGTTGCAAGAGAAGGTCCTGTGGTTACGGTAAAGGCGCTCGAGATCCCGCACGGCCAAATCGTAGCCCTGATCGGCTATTCAGGTTCCGGCAAGACGACCCTCCTCAATCTTCTTGCGATGCTGGAGACGCCCGATCCTGCGGCGCAGAGCATTCAGTTTGCCGCCGATCCTGGCGCGGCACCAGAGGAACTGCTCACAGTCCCCGACCATCGACGACAGGAGCTTCGTGCCACTTTTGGGTTCATTTTCCAGCAGGGTTATCTTCTGGAGAACTTGACGTGCGGCGACAATATCAGGGTTCCTTTTTACGTGAGGAGGCTTGATCCGGGTGATCTGGCGATTCCAGAGATGATGCGGGCGGTGCTCCTTGATGAGGCAATCTCGGAACGACAGCCATCAGACCTTTCAGGGGGGGAGCGCCAACGCGTCTCGGTCTTGCGAGCTCTTGGGCACAGTCCGTCTATTGTGTTTGCGGATGAGCCCACAAGCAATCTCGATAAAGACAACGCCAGGCTGGTTCTTTCAGGTCTCCGGTCGTGGTGCGAGGCAAGTCCCAACCGTACCGTTCTGCTGGTAACCCACAATATCGAGCACGCTGCAACATATGCTGACTCAGCCATCCTGATGGCAGCGGGCAAGGTCCGTGGACCAATTCCACTCGCCCGCCAAGCAGGCGGCCCGAGGAAGGAACCTGCTGAACTGGTCGCTGAACTGACTGATCGACTTGCTCGTTTCAACGCCGAGGATCAGCCGGCCCAGCCGCCTGTCTCTCCCCTTCCGGTTCGGCCTCCGAGACCCGCGGCCAACCCGCGTGCAGTTGTTCGCCGGTTCGTATGGTCGTTTGCCGTCTCGGATGTTTTTCCCCGTGTTTCTCGCCACGCAGCAAGAGGGCCGTTCCAGCGTCTCCTCAAGAGACGCAACGCCCAGTTTCACAGCATGGCGTCAATGTTCTTCGCGCTGGTGCTTGCCCTTTTCTTTGTCAGCCTCTACTCGGCGCTGCGCGCGCAGTTTCAGGGTCTAGTTGAAGACAAACGTGTCACAAAGATCGAGGTGCTCGGCCGACAGGACGGGGAGACTCTCCTTTCGCAGAAAGATGTGGACGAACTTTCGGGCTTGTCATGGGCCAGCGGTCCAGGATTCAACGGGATCTTTGCTCCAGAGGAGATACGCCTCGATCAGCTTCGGAAGGGCAAACTCGCTGTCGAGGCAGCAGTTGGGTACCTGCTCCGCGAAATGCGCTGCGGCCGGAATCCCTTGAGAAAAGACCAGAGCTTCAGTACCGAGACGAATCTCATGGTCGTGATCACCCGTGTATCGAATCCAATCCTGCGAAAAATCGAATTGATGAAGGGCAGCCGAGTGAGCACTATGGTGCCGGATGGCAAGAGCCTCAGCTCGGTCTTCAACTCCTCTCCTGATAGCCAGTTAGTGATCGTCTGCACGAAGGCCGCGCTCATGCAAATGGGCTTCAACGATATTCCCCCGAAAGCGGTCGATTTATACAATCCTTATTCCGGAGTTTCCGAGCCCGTACCTCTTGCCGCAGTTGTCGAGTGGCTTCCGAAATCCGCCGACGCCCTGATCACGGAGGACCTTTTCCGGAAGATTTGGTTCAAAGGAGGCAGTGACCCCCTCCCGCGTTACCAGTCAGTCGACGTGTATTTCGAAGACATGATGAGGGACGGCATCGCGCTTTATGAGGCTCTGCAGCGTTTAGGTTACAGCGTCTCGACCGACAGACTTGGGCTCCTGCGATGGGTTGTTGGCCTGGTTCGCGCCATTCGGTACTTCAGTGTTGTTGCCGCCGCCGGCATTTTCCTGGTGGTTCTTGTCACCCTGATCGTTTCGAACGCCGAGGCAATTCGCCGCAAGGAGAAGGAAATCGGTGTGCTACTCGCGTATGGAACCCCGATGACCAGACTTTATGCCGTCTTCCTCGCGGAGGCTGGAATCGTCTGGGTTCTGGCGATGCTATTCGCCATGCCGTCCCTGTGGTTGATTGCCAGAGCGGTGGGGAACCTGGTAGCCGAAGGCTTCCAACTTCACGGTGCCCAAACGGCCGCTGCATCGTTGCCATGGGGTCGGTGGACTGTGGCTGTGGCGGGATCTCTGGCCGTCGCCATCGCTTCTGTAATCCTCACCATGCGCAAAATCGATCCGAAACGTGTGGCCGAGACTTTGCGGACGCCGGATTAGTGCCGAGACCCTGTTGATAAGGCACGTTGGAGCGCCATTTGAGTAACGGGCGCCGCGTACTGGCCGGTGGCTGGGCGCCGACAGGCAGCGTAGACTGACGGGGTTCTTGGCGATCTTTCCAAGACCTGCAGCTCTGATGCCAATGCGCCTTCGTTCGGATTGTGTGCTTTTCGTTACTCTTCTGCTGCTTGTTGACTTCGGTCCGATCGCGGTCTTCAGCAGTTCCGCTATCATATCCGCGCTCGCGCTCGGCACGCCTTAATCACTTTCTGGTGCGGCGGCGGACGGGAGTCCGGCGCCGGACGCGACCGAGCTGATTATCCCAGTGGTGTGGTCAATCCGGCGGATGGTGTCTCCGGACGCCACGTGAAGATTGCCTTGCGAGTCGATGGCCAAACCTCGCAGCGTGTTTGTGAGGCTGGCGCTCAGTGCCGGTCCGCCATCGCCGGAGTTCTGGCACTCGCCACTGCCGGCGTAGGTGCTGATGCTGCCCAGCCGCACCGAATCGTTCGGCCTGGCGGCGCTGGAAGCCATGGCCTGCGGCGCCATCCCGGTCGCCACCCGGGTGGGCGGCGTTCCGGAAGTGATTGCCGACGGCGTTGATGGGTTCCTGGCCGAGGTGGGAGACGTCCAGACCATGGCTCAGCGCATCCTGCGGCTGCTGCGCGAGCCCGAGCTGCGCAAGGAAATGGCCGAATCCGCCCGCTTCACCGCCGAAACCCGCTTCTGCTCCACCCTCATCATCCCGCAATACGAGGAGTATTACCGGCGCGTCCTGGCGTAGGTTTTCACCACAAAGGCATAAAGGACACAAGTGAAACACACTCAAGCCCGCCACAAACAGCGGATGGCCCTGGGGAAGAAATCGGCGCTTCCGAAATTGCCGGACTTGAGCGCCAGGCGCAGGCTTGGCCCGCCGATGGCGCGCACGGCCGGAACGCCGGGATCGAGGATGGCAGTCACCTCGACGGCGCGGATGCCGAGGGCGTCGATGACGGCGCCGGCCGTCTCGCCGCCCGCAATCACCAGGCGCTCGACGCCATGGGCGGCGAAGCGCCGCGCCAGTTCGCCAAACGCCGCTTCGATGGCCCGCGGAAGAGCCGCGGCCTGCTCCGCGGAGAGGGCCCGGCGGGTTTGCTCGCGGGTCTGGTGGTCGGCCGAGGCCACAACGGCGGCGGCGCCCGCCGTTATCACCTCCGTCCGCAACCGGTCATACAGGCGGTCCAACTCGGCGCCGGCCTGGCCTTGCACCAGCCGCGCCACATCCATCGCTTCGCAGCGGCAGCCGGAGACCCGCAGCTCCTCGACCTGACGCA
>Ga0315279_10008540_pt1 | contig 12381 bp, 11 predicted proteins | sample YL17G06_20_MG_FD_203694 | JGI IMG/M metagenome (GOLD analysis project Ga0315279, IMG submission 203694) | Sediment microbial communities from Yellowstone Lake, YNP, Wyoming, USA - YL17G06_20 | ecosystem: Environmental > Aquatic > Freshwater > Lake > Sediment | place: USA: Wyoming | collected... | reverse complement strand
GTGATAATTGATGTTTAATTATTTAAACCGGACTCCATTTCCGTTTCCTCATCTTGGGGTCGAGAAGATAGGGAAGATCGTCGCAGTTAAATTTATTCAAAGATAAAGATTTGACCCCCTGCGTCCCTCTCTAAGAAAGATCATTCAACCTACTGGTTCATCCCCACGTACGTGGGGAACATAGAAAGGAATGTGCTATGGGTATTGTTAACCCCGGTTCATCCCCACGTACGTGGGGAACATATGGTGTGGGATCTGTGGACATACGACCCGACCGGTTCATCCCCACGTACGTGGGGAACATTTCTCCATCGCCTCAACCAGCGAACCCAGGTCCGGTTCATCCCCACGTACGTGGGGAACATATCATTCGTGACGGATTCACCGAAGGGCAACCCGGTTCATCCCCACGTACGTGGGGAACATTTTTTCAGGCAGAAATTCATCCCCCTTATAACTGGTTCATCCCCACGTACGTGGGGAACATCTCTGGCAATGGGGGTATTCTTATCACGAATGCGGTTCATCCCCACGTACGTGGGGAACATAGTGGATCTCAAGGTCCCGGAGCTGCGGCTTCTGGTTCATCCCCACGTACGTGGGGAACATCTCTCAGCGCATCCCACGATATAAACTCGTTTCGGTTCATCCCCACGTACGTGGGGAACATGGATCTCTCGCCGTAGTAGCCAAGGGAGGCGCCGGTTCATCCCCACGTACGTGGGGAACATCAAGTATTCATCATCTGAGAAGTTATTCTTGGCGGTTCATCCCCACGTACGTGGGGAACATCGCCGGGGATAGTCTCTTCCAGGGGCCGTTTCCGGTTCATCCCCACGTACGTGGGGAACATTGCCATCGGATCAACCACTTCCGGAACCGGGTCGGTTCATCCCCACGTACGTGGGGAACATGAGGCTCCATTGCCGGAAATTCCCGAAGCACTCGGTTCATCCCCACGTACGTGGGGAACATACATCTCTGGGATAACCCGAGGAGATATGCCACGGTTCATCCCCACGTACGTGGGGAACATCAATTACCACGGCTGATGATGTAGATTTAGCTCGGTTCATCCCCACGTACGTGGGGAACATAAACCTCCTCCACCGCTATTTTCTGCAACTTACGGTTCATCCCCACGTACGTGGGGAACATCTTGTCTATGACTGCCAATCTCTTCTCTCGGTCGGTTCATCCCCACGTACGTGGGGAACATCTTGTCTATGACTGCCAATCTCTTCTCTCGGTCGGTTCATCCCCACGTACGTGGGGAACATCATCTTTACCTCGTAAAAACGATATTCTCTGCCGGTTCATCCCCACGTACGTGGGGAACATATCCCACAGCCGACACTTATAATACCCATCGCCGGTTCATCCCCACGTACGTGGGGAACATAAAGCAGAATTAAAAGCAACAGAAGTTAAAGTCGGTTCATCCCCACGTACGTGGGGAACATACACCATCAGTCACGGCAGGGGTTCCGGTATACGGTTCATCCCCACGTACGTGGGGAACATGACGAGAGGAAGTGTCAACGTGGAATATCGGCCGGTTCATCCCCACGTACGTGGGGAACATCTTGCTCATTGCAAGTGACCATATTACAATGACGGTTCATCCCCACGTACGTGGGGAACATCGATGCACGGCGGAGGGTAGTGGCAAACACTACGGTTCATCCCCACGTACGTGGGGAACATTTACAATTTGAACTATTAAACCTTTTTGGCTACGGTTCATCCCCACGTACGTGGGGAACATGATGTTGATGAAAGTGTTACCCAAGACTGAGTCGGTTCATCCCCACGTACGTGGGGAACATATTTTGTGGGTGATACTCATGGATGTATATTACGGTTCATCCCCACGTACGTGGGGAACATGGATGCTCTTTGGCGACTGCGAGGACAGCATTCGGTTCATCCCCACGTACGTGGGGAACATGATAATAAGATATTCATCTGCATTTTATCAGTCGGTTCATCCCCACGTACGTGGGGAACATCACAAATCCAAATATCAAATTGAGTATTTGAGCGGTTCATCCCCACGTACGTGGGGAACATTAACACCATTATGTGAAGCCGGAAAAGTTTTTCGGTTCATCCCCACGTACGTGGGGAACATGTATGGTGTCCACTGGGTCCCCCGATGGCAGGCGGTTCATCCCCACGTACGTGGGGAACATGTAAATTCGGAGCTTAAGTCGTGCGTAGTGCTCGGTTCATCCCCACGTACGTGGGGAACATTCCTCGCGGGAAAGGTATGCACGGATGAAGAACGGTTCATCCCCACGTACGTGGGGAACATCCGCACCTTGAGATATCTCAAATGAGAATAGACGGTTCATCCCCACGTACGTGGGGAACATCAGCCACACCGCCGCAGAGACAACCTCTGGCACGGTTCATCCCCACGTACGTGGGGAACATGATAATAAGATATTCATCTGCATTTTATCAGCCGGTTCATCCCCACGTACGTGGGGAACATTCGTTCAGGGATCTTTCCCTCCGGTTATCCTCCGGTTCATCCCCACGTACGTGGGGAACATACCTGATTTACCGTATCAGGACATTGCTCAACCGGTTCATCCCCACGTACGTGGGGAACATAATTAAATGCTAAATCAGCTACGGGTCATGCCCGGTTCATCCCCACGTACGTGGGGAACATTCTGCTGATTGCAATTCCCTGTTTTGCAACGACGGTTCATCCCCACGTACGTGGGGAACATAAAAGCATGGCAGTAAATACCACGGCAATGGACGGTTCATCCCCACGTACGTGGGGAACATCAGGAGAGAACAGGGAATACAAGCTCGGGCACCGGTTCATCCCCACGTACGTGGGGAACATTCATCAAAAAGGACCTCGCGGTCTTTGATGAGCGGTTCATCCCCACGTACGTGGGGAACATGACTTTGAGAGAATCATAAACCTCGTTAGGGCGGTTCATCCCCACGTACGTGGGGAACATACTTCTTCTAACTCATCGATATAACGTCGTGTTTTATCCGACAAAAATTCTACCGAAGGACAAGACTTAAATTCCCTCAAGTTTCATCAGCTACTCCACCAGCATCAACAAGCCCGCTTTCCGGCAGAAACGACACCAGCTTGACCCCGTCCATCTCCTTTGGTATCCGGCGATTCTTACCCAACGTTAAAAAGTCAAAACCAGATTCTGTATTCGTACTCCATGCCATTACCGCATTTCCTTCTTCAACTCCTTTCTCAATCTGTTCCCAGATCATCTCCCGCACTCTTCGCGAGACGTTACCCACGTAGACCCCGGCCCTTATCTCCAAAAGCCACACAGCCAGACGTCCACGCAAACGCGGCGGAACATTTTCAAGCACGATGACCAGCATCGCCTATATTCTCCTCATTGGGAATGGCCGGAGCCACCGATTCTTCCGGGGGCTTCGGCATGGACAGTCCTCCGGCAGCTAAGATCTCCTCGATAGTCGGAATTATGCGGCCCAGCAGTCTCGTCTGCCGAAATGCATCACGGCATGCCAGACGGACTTCCCGCTCCGGCTCGATAGGTTTCTTTGCTGCAACACGGAACGCAACGGGAACCACTGTTTCAAACTTGAAGATGTCCGCAATGTCATACACGAAGGACTGTGCCTTGCCCGTATGGATAAACCCGACAGCCGGAGCATATCCTGCCGCCAGGATTGCTGCCTCGCAGATGCCATAGAGACAGGCTGTTGCAGAACTGAGGCAGCGGTTGGGAACGTCCCCACTTCCCCATTCGGTATAGTCGTAATCGCGGCGTTTCCATTCCACTTTATACTGCTTTGCAAGAAGATCGTACATCTTGCGCACCCGCACGCCCTCGATACCGCGCAACTGCTCCACGCTTCGCCGCTCCGGCGGCTCTTCCTTAAACCGCATGGCGTACATCTTTCGAACAACCTTCAACCGCGCGTCATCGTCGAGCGCCAGTTTCGCTTGATACAAGAGGCGATCGGCTCTTGCACCGCCCGGTTGTCCGGAGGCATAGAGCCGCACCCCGCCGTCACCGATCCAGACGAGCAAGCACCCCACTCGCGAAGCCAGCGTCACCGCCGCATGCGACACCCTTGTTCCAGGCTCCAGCATGAGACAGGCTACGCCGCCGATGGGGATGTGCGTCCGCACACCGGTTTTATCCACAACGACGAACGCCCCGTCCAGCACATCGAGGTTCCCCTTCTCCACGAAGAGGATCGAGAGCCGGTCTTTCATGGGGATGGGTTTGAGGGGAGGTAGGATAGGTTCGGTCATATCCGCCTCACAAGCATGAGGCCGCAGCCGAAGCCTTTCGCGGGACCGATGCCCTTGTACAAGCTCTTTTTAATGAACGTATCAGGATCGGTGACGGTAAGGATTCCATTGAAATCGAGGGTGCTGAAAGTAATCGGTTTTGCACCTTTCCCTTTGAACAGCCTGTGCTGATAGTAACCATCTGCCCGCACTTCAGAGTCATTCACGGAAAAGCCGTTCTCGTTCTCACATGCCTTAAGCCAAGCAAACCCAGCTTCCTGGATAAGCGTAGCTATATGAGGCCGCTGATCGTGAGGCAAGCCCTTGAAACCAATTCGGTTCTTTGCCTCCATTACCACATCATGACGTATCCGTTTCTTTGTAGGTTCTTTTGATTTGAGCCCCCGCTCTTCACGACTTTTACGCCATGCTTCAATCTCAGTGTCCGTGCGTTCTTTCTTGTCATGTTGAATTGGGTTTACCCTGAGCATGAAGGCAATACGTTCTCCTTGAGCAAGCTTGGGCTCGTACTTTTTAGCATGGATTTCCCAGAGACCGCTTGAATCTTTCGGTTCACGCACTGAAACTGTGTAAAAAGTCGGCCACCCTTTTACAGATTCGTAGCGATGCAGAAAATCGCGCTTACGGTCAGGGCCGTCGCTGAATAGATTCCATACCAGTTTATGCAGACTATACCCATCTCCCCTAACAAGACCCGCAACCTCTTTGGGAGATACATCCCGCCGCAGTCGAATCAGGCTAAAATACATGGTTAGCCCTCCTTTTTTATTCCGGTGTAGTTCTCGCGGCGTTCAGCAAACTGCCACCGTTTACGGCTGAGAGGCGCATCACGGCGGGTAATGACATGTTCCCTGTCATAACCGCTCTCTATGCCATCTTCCCAGTAAACACTAAACTGGGATAATTGGATTACTCCGGGCAAGTCATCCGTGGAGAATCTGTGGCTCTCTAACGCCTCTCTATAATTCTTTTTGTCCTTAAGCACTTTTGGCTGAAGTGGCAGAGCCAATGGACAGGACTTGCGTCCGAGATAGAGTACGAACACAGGGTTGCGTAAAGCGTCAGCAAGCATTTGCGCTGAAAACGCCGAACCTTCCTGAAAAGATATTGCTACGGTATAGGCAGCATCGCAGCGAAAATCCCTGCTGGAGAGGATGGTATTTAGGTCTTCAACCGCAAGCTCTGAGTAACGCGTGTAGCGTGTGACGCCCTTCTTCTCCGATGGAACTTGCGCTGTATGGTAGTCCCGCAAAAGTGTACCCATTGCGTCAACACGAACGGCAAACAAGCAAGTGTCAGACAGTGCTTTTTGATGCTCTTCCTCATCCCGCCTGATACCAAGAGCCGCCGCCAAGAGTCCGATGATGGCCGACTTTGAGGGATGGGCAAAGCTGGGACGATATTCTCCAACAGCAATATCACCCCATGCCGCCATTGGGCCATAAAGTTGGAATACAAGAAAGTCTGCCATATATTACTCCTTCACAAAGGATATGATGTCGTTGAGACTCCCTTCACCGGTTTCAGCGTTCATTGTTTTCAAAGCATCGGCACCATAGGCGCTGCAGAAATTGGCTCGACGCTTTTCCAACTCTTCAACAGATTTCGCAAGGATGTCCTCACCTTTTATTGGTTTCAGAAATGCTACAGAGAGGGAGCGAGGCTGATGCTCGCCCTTTTCTGCCATAATGTAAGAGGCACAAGCACGGGAAGCAAAAGTACACTGTTTCCCGGTAGGTGAAACTTTTGCCGCTGCTTCAACCATTGTCGCTAATGCCTTGTCTGCAAGAGCCGCATCTCCACCGAGATTTTTTACAAGCAGATCACGGTTGATACATGCATAGAGATAAAAAAGACCAGCAGCAAATTCCGTTTCACCAATATGACCTGCTCCCAGATCCTCTTTGCCACGATTAAGGTCATCTACAGCAGTGAAGTAATCATCCTCCACAGCCACCTCGTGAACGGTGATAGCATGTGCAACTTGCACAGCGGCTTCGATGTTGTGTGCAGGCGAACTCGCCAGCATTCTACCGAACATTGCAATATCAAAAGCTGAAGTGATTTTGGCTATGAGGAGCAATTCTCTTAATTTGCCGACAATCTGATTGGTTATCTTCTTCTTGTCCTCTGCCTTGGTCTTCTCATCTCTTTTGGTCTGAAGGGATATTATCTCCTGAATTGCTTCCCCTCCAGCATTTTTGTCAGAGAGAACAGCTTTCACTTCTTGCAGAAACTCCTTCAAAACTTTTTCTTCCGCAGGTGACACAAAGACAAGTTGCTTGAGCATGCCGGGCTCGTCGTCTGGTTCACCATATACGGCAAGAATGTCATTAGCCCATACCTTGCTATTAGGATTGTCTTTGGGCAATTCAGAAAGAATTCTCTCCTTGCCGAGTCTTCTTGTGCGCGTCCCGATATGTCCATCTAACGTCTTCTCGAATATTTCCGATGTCCGCCATGCCCGTTTGAGACTCTGTGAAGATATTCTCAGGCGCGTTTTACCGCCCATCACAGCGGTCTTTGGACGACCGAGATCGTCACGGTTGAGATTAGACGGCGGATAGGATGTCAGCAAATGCAGTTGAATAAATGTGCTCATAGTTTTGGTTCTCCTTTCAAAATTGAGATGATTGTTCTGTGTTTGACAATGCTTTTTTACTTTTCATCAGGCGCCTTTGAGTAGTAGTCAAACGCCCATTCCTTCCGTGTTATGTCGTTCCAGAAATAGACGCTCTGCGCCAAGCTCTGGAGGTTTACCGCTCCACCGAGAAGAGCAATAATACGGATCATTGCGATGAAAAGTTCTTCCCGGTCCTTTACCTTGAGCAATCGGCGGAAGCGAAGTCCGCTTACCCTGGCTGAACCGTCTGATTTTCCAGATGCCATCTGCCCGGCAATGCCGGCTCCATCTGCAGTATCCTTGAAGCGAGCAGCGAGACCGACTACCAGTGATAGCCGATCATCATCAAACCTGCCGACATTCATCAGTGTTCTTCGCAAGCGATGATAGGCCGGTGAAAAGACCACTTCGGCAAGAGTGCCGCATCGTCGGAGCACAGCCCTTTCACCACGATATTTCTTTTCCAGGTCATCAGACCACTCTATCAACTTCTTCACTTCCGGTGAATTCTTTTTGAAACTCAAATATTCATTGCTCATATGACCTCCGAAGTCTTTGTATTCATGGCAGACCGAGTATCTGCCGAACCCTTGCCCCTCTATTGAAATTATCAAGCTCCCTTTGAGCAAGTGATATATGTTTGACCTTCATATCCTCAATCGGCGCACTTAGAATATTGGAATCGAATTGTTGTAAAGCCGCTTTGCAAAGCGTATGTTGCCACTGCTCTAAGAATTCCGAACTATCTTTTTTCTCTTTGATGCAATCTACCATGCTGCGCAGCATTGAATAAAATGCCGGCTCCGTCATCTGCCAAAAACTTGTTTCAATAGACATAAAAAGCGATTGCTCTCTGACGGAATTAAGCACTCTTTCTCGTGCCTTTTCTTCATCGAATGGCATTTTCTTAATATCCTGGTATTTCCACATGACTTTCTTGGATTTCGGATCTAACTCTGGTTTGCCATGTAATACCCGCTTGATTGCAATTTTGATATTACCGCATATAACATCCGCAGCTTTGATCAAACTTGCCATTTTTGTTTCATACTCAGAAGCGTTTTCATGTTCCACAGTTATGAGCGGCATTTTTGCATCATACCAGCAACGGGCTTTCATGTTTTCCGTATCGTACCCAAACGCCCAAAATCGGAGTCGCCAGTCACTTTGTTGGCGTTCATTTATAAATTCGTGAACAGTTCTGGCAGGTTCCTTTTTCCTTTCACTATCATTTGCAATAAGTCCAAGCCAATGTCGGTAGCTCACACCTCCTGGTTGCGTCAGTACAGCTTTCTGTTTATTACTATTGAAAGGCGATAGTGGATGCTTCATCGGTGCTTTATACTCCGTGCCTTTGTTGATTTCTTTATATAAGGTAATTAAGGAGTTACTTTGCTGTGAGCAAATATCACACATCCCGATTGAAAGATTATCAATGTCCAGCTTAATGCGTCTTGGCATAGCCCAGAAATACTGGGCAGGGTGAATATCCTGTTCTGTGACACTGGGTTTGGTGGCCGCTAACCATGGGAACCTGCGTGAATCTGAATTTTGAGATGAATTGCACATGTTCAGAAAAGTTCTGGATTCAAGCACGTTCAACCAAATCGTATGCCACAGCATATCAAAATCCTTGTCACCAATAATGAGAGTTGTTAAAGGACCACCACCACGAAGAGAGGTGCGGAGGCCCGATCCACCCATAGGTGCATTTGTCTGCATAGTAAACAGTGCGGTGCCGCAGCATGACGGACACATAGCGGTAACGGCATCTCGTTTAACAAAATGGTCTCGGTTTTCTTTAAGAGCGTTATCCGTGGCCGCTCCGATGAGAAGCCAGTCAATCGGCTTGGACTTTCGCTTGAAATCATCGAAGTCCTGCATAAACCTCGGCCCATCGCCGCCAAGCTCAAAGGCATCATGAACCGTCATGAATGCCGTCTTTAGCTGCTCTGGCGGTGGTGGCGTTTTTAACTTCGCTTTCCATTCGATCTTGTTTGCCGGAGCAAAGGTTGTCTGAGCCAGCCCGATCAGAAACTGTATCAGTGCGCCGTTGAAGTCAGGGCGTGGCGCATTGAGGGCAGCAACCGGATTGCTGTCAAATTTGTCCGTCACCTCCCAAGGTCGAATCTTATCCGGCGTTCCATCCTTTCGCTTTACCGGAATCCACTTTTCATCAATCAGATTGAAGTTCATCGTCCTCCTTGCTCGTTAGAGATATGCCGCTTATTCGACAATACGTCACAACAACCGATTCACCTTTTTTGTTCAGCGCTTCGCCCTGCCAAGTCTCATCATCATGTTGCGTCATGGGCACCAGGACACTCCATTTTCCCTTATCCGGCAACGTTAATTTGAGATTTTCAACCTCCTCTTTCAATGCAGGTTCATGAAACTGTGCTTCGGCAAACACCCTCTTGATGCTGATGCTCACCTGACTCATATCCCACGGGAAATCCACTCCCTGATACCATGGAGTAAGTTTTTCACCATCCCAGCAGGCAAGACGCACAGTGGTTTCCATCTCGCCTAATCGCGTCGGTGTGCGCATATCTTCCAACCATTGATTTGGTGTCGCTGCATACCCCTCTTCAAGCTTAAGCATGTTGATATGGGCCAGTGATTTATCGGCCTGCCATTTTCCATCCGAATCCAGATCACGCTGACGTAACGGCGAAGGGATCAATTCGTCTGCTTTCTCATCAAAAGCAGCCTCAATGAGCTCACGAGCATCGTCGGGCATTTTCAGCACACCCTTTTTTACTATCAAATGCGCGGTCAGCCATAGGCAACCGTGACTGGGATAAACGTATGCAGCTTTTGGAAATGCGTTTTTGTACCAGTTGCCGTCAGCTTGTTCCTGTGGCTCAGGAGAATGAATAACAAAGCAAGGCGGCTCGCGCCGGTCCGGCCCTGAATCGGCAGGTAAAGGGTTGCCCTGTTCATCTCGTATATGGCGATGAAGCCGACCGGCTCTTTGGATTAACAGGTCCATAGGGGCCAAATCGGAGATAAGCAGATCGAAATCCAGATCAAGGGATTGCTCCACCACCTGAGTGGCAATAAGAACCTTACCCATTCTCGCGGATTCTCCGCTCTTTTTACCAAAGGTATCAGAGACTATTTTTTCAATATCCAGCCGGTCACCCATAGCAAAACGGGCATGAAAAAGCATCAACTTATCCGCAGGCAACGCGGTTTGCAAAGCCTGGTGAGCGGCAAGAGCGTCATATACAGTGTTTCGTATCCAGCAAACACATTTCCCATTTTTTGAAGCCTCAATAATCAGACGTTCGACTTCATGCACATCCGGTACAATGTTGATGGATACAGCGGTTTTGCGCAGAGGAGCTGCCTCAATAGGTTCTTCGTTAAAAGATGACCGGCTCATCTGTGTGAAAAGCGGATAAGTATCCTTGCTGGCCCTGACCTGTTTAGAATCTATTCCAAGCCCCTTAGCAAAACTGTCCAGCATTGCCTGACGGGTATGTTGTGGAAGGGTTGCAGAAAGAAGTATCGCGCTTCCGCCCAACGCCGCGTGAAAGGTCAGCAGGTTCATCAAAAGCTTATTCATGTATGGGTCATAAGCATGCACCTCATCAACAATAAGGATATGTCCGGCAAGACCAAACAGGCGCAATGATTGGAAACGGGAAGGAAGAATCGCCAACAGAGCTTGATCGAGTGTTCCTACTCCAACATCGGCAAGGAGCGCCTTCTTGCGATTATCCGCCAACCAAGCTGCGCATTGGGCCGTAGCTGTTTCTTCATTTTTCTCATATTCGCCCTGACCCTGAGAGAAGTTCGTTATTGAGTTCATAAACGCTTTTGAAAGGTGACTAGCGCTGTGAGCAAGAACAATAGACAGCTCGGCGCTTGCATCGAAAAGCCGCTGATAAACCGGAGTTTCAGTTGGAGAAGGTTTTATTGCCAGGCGATCAAACATTGCATTAGATGTTGCCATAGTTGGCAGGGCGATAAAGATACCGCTTCCCGCGCCTTCGGCCATGAGACGGCGCGAGAGGTAAAGCGCTGCTTCGGTTTTGCCGGAGCCGGTAATATCTTCAAGAATGAAAAGCTGAGGAGAGTTCGTGACCATACACTCAGCGACAAAGCGCTGTAGTGGTGTCGGTGTATTGATTGCAGTAAAAACCTCATTGAATGTAACGCCTTTACTTACAGGCCAAACGTAACCAACACTGGCTTTGCAAACAGCCTCTTCCGCTTGGGGAATAGCATAATTTCCCCAATATTCAGCAAGAGGGATAGGCGCGTCTTGAAATTGAAACCATAAAACATTTGAGCCGATCCAATCGCAAAGCACTACAAAACCGGCCAGGAACCATGAGGCCAGATTTATGCGCTCATATAGATAAGGCAGGGATATCGTTTTCAATACGGGCTGGTGCTGCCAATTGAACAGAGCTTGTAGATCATTAAAAAAGGTTAGTGTAGCCTCTTTGTCATTTTCTTCAAAGAAGTCTTGCAGCCTTAATCGTATGTCGTTTATCCCCTTCATACGGGGTGGCTCACCGTGATGACCAGTGAATGCTTTGGAAAAATATTCCAGTATCTCTTGCCAATAATCTTTTTCATCCTCCATCTCAGGAAGAATGCTTGATCGCCATACTTCATCTTTCCAAAGCAGATACCCGAGGCTATCGTGCCTGACAGCATATCGCTTGGGTGTTCCCCTTCCTTGAAGCTTATTAATCAAATCCTCACGCAAACCCTGAAAGGTCACAGAAAACTTACCAATGTCATGCAGACCTAAGAACATGAGTATCCAATAAATGCCGGTCTTTTCATCGAATCCGGTAATCTCTGAGAATTTCTTGCTAAGCGAGGTATTCTGTTTAAGCAATACATCCCCCACAGCCGCCACATCCAGACAATGATAAGGCAACAAATGACATGCTGGTTCTGTCTTGTCTTCGGGAGGCCGAGCCTTGCCCCAGTAACGGTAGTAGCCTGAAAATCCATCAATGGCGTGTTGGAATTGTTTTTGCTGAAAAGAACGAAGCAGGTCTTCCACGCCTTACAGAACCTCCGGTTCTTAAATAGTAGTTTTCGTGTGGTTAAGAAATACTATGAAAAGCAAGGAGAAGTCAATTATTTATGAGAAGTTAATTATTTTGGAATTGAGGGAATTGGGGGGGGTGGGGGAAGTAAGAGTACAGAATACAGAATTCAGAATTCAGGAGTCAGAAGAATATGCGGAATACGGCATGCGGAGTAAGATACAGGAGTCAGGAGTCAGAATTCAGGCGACAGGAATCATGAGATAGAGGGTGTAAGGTTAAATGTGGATTGCGGAGTGCGGAGTAAAGTACAGAAGTCAGGAGTCAGAATTCAGAATTCAGGAGACAGGAGTCAGAAGGCAATAGAAATGCGGGATGCGGAATGAGAAGGACAGGGATTAGAATTTCGGGGTTAGTAAATCGCCAAGTGAGAATTGTGGAGTGCGGATTTT
>Ga0315279_10008539_pt1 | contig 12381 bp, 7 predicted proteins | sample YL17G06_20_MG_FD_203694 | JGI IMG/M metagenome (GOLD analysis project Ga0315279, IMG submission 203694) | Sediment microbial communities from Yellowstone Lake, YNP, Wyoming, USA - YL17G06_20 | ecosystem: Environmental > Aquatic > Freshwater > Lake > Sediment | place: USA: Wyoming | collected... | reverse complement strand
TTGAGAAAATCCCGTCGTCCCAAATTCGCGTGACCGGCCATCGCGGCCTCCTTCCCGAAGTCGAAAATGTGTTTTTTATCTTACCACAAATTTTGCCATGGGGGTCAGGCCTGGAAATTGCCGATGGACGACCGGTCGGAATTCAGGGACATGACCGGAAAATTCATGGGAATCGGAAAATTCGGGACATAATCCATTTCTCTCGATATGGGATTGTGTCCCATGAATTTTTCGAAGTCCCGAATTTTCCGGATCGTGTCGCTCGAATTCCGCAAGAAGGAATAGCGCCATGGCAATTTCCAGGCCTGATCTCGTCCGGGTTATTTGATATAATGCCCCGGTACGTCCGGAATCCAAAGGCAGGTGAATGGCGCCCGCGAAGATTCGGTGGGGCATTTTAGGATGCGCGCGCATCGCGGAGCGGGCCCTCATCCCAGCCTTCCAAGAAGCCAAGAACGCCGAGCTCTTCGGAATTGCGGCCCGGGACGAAGCGCGCGCCGCGGCCTGGGCGGCGAAATTCAAGATTCCGAAATCGTACGGGGATTATGGCGCCCTTCTCCAGGACCCGGACATCCGGGCCGTCTATATCCCCTTGCCCAATCATCTTCACGCCGAATGGACGATCGGCGCCGCGCGGGCCGGCAAACACATCCTATGCGAGAAGCCGCTGGCCTTGAACGCGTCCGAAGTCGAGGCCATATTCGCCGTCGCCCGCGCCTCAAACGTCCAGGTCATGGAAGCCTTCATGTACCGCTTCCATCCTCAATTCGAGAAGACGCTGGCCCTCGTCCGGAGCGGCGCAATCGGAGACATCCGCGCCGTCCATGCGACGTTTTCGTTCGTCCTCTCGGGGCCGAAAGACGATTACCGACGAAACGCGGACATGGGCGGAGGGGCCCTTTATGACGTCGGCTGCTATGTCATCAACGCCTCGCGGACGATCTTCGGGACGGAGCCGGTGTCGGTATTTGCCAAAGCCCGGCTCGAACCCGAAACCGGAATCGACCTCGCGACGAGCCTGCTGCTCGAATACCCCGGCGACCGGCACGCCCTCCTCGACTGCGCCTTCGACGCCCAATTTCAAAGCCGCGTCGAGGTCGCCGGAACTCGAGGCCGGATTACGCTCCCCCGGGCCTTCTCGGCTAAACACTTCGACGTCCAGGTCCAGATCGCGAAGGGCAATGATGTCGAAACCCATCTCGTTCCCGCGAGGAATCAATACACGCGCATGGTCGAGCACTTCGGCGAGGCCGTTCTCGGCCTCCGTCCCGTTCTCTACGGGGAATCGGACGCGCTCGGAAACGCCCGCGTCATCGACGCCGCGCTCGCATCGCTCGCGACCGGCCAATGCGTTGCGCTGAACGAAAGCACGGACATCAACGAGGAGGCGCCATGAGAAGAGAAATGAGAATCGGACTGATTATCGCGTTTGCCGCCGTTGCGATCGGCTGCTTTTTCCTGCTCCGGGAAAAACCCGGCGACGCGACATCCTCCTCGGCACCGCTGCGTCCGCCCAAGCCCAAGGAGATCACGATCCGCAACGTGACCAAAGAGGTCATAGCTTACTCCATCGCGCCCGCGGGGCAGGAGGCCAAGGCCGTCGAGAAGAGCCTCGCCGTCGGCGCCATCGACCGCATCCCCGCGGTGGAGACCATGGTCGTCACCTACAAAAAATACAGCGGCGAAGTGAGCTACTCCCTCTTCCCCGGTAAGCCCTACTCGTTCCGCTACGACACCGCAGGCAAAATCGATATCTGGGTCGGCGCGCACGGCCGCGCGGACGCCGAGGACCTAGCCCCGTTTGTCCCCACGCCGCCCGAGGTCGTGGCCAAGATGCTCGAAATGGTGCACCCGACCAAGGACAGCGTCGTTTACGACATCGGCTGCGGCGACGGCCGGATCGTGGTCGAGGCGGCCTCGAAATACGGGGCGCACGGCGTCGGCATCGATATCGACCCCGAGCGGATCAAGGAATCCAAAGAGAACGCCCGCAAGTCCGGCGTCGAAAGACTCGTCAAGTTCCGCGAGGAGGACGCGACCAAGTCCGATTTTTCGGCGGCGACGATCGTGACCCTCTATCTTCTGCCGGAATCGAACGAGCTGCTGCGGCCGAAATTCGAGAAGGAATTGAAACCCGGCGTGCTCATCGTCACCCATAATTACATTATCCCGGGTTGGGATGGGAAGGAAATCGAATCCACGACCGTTACCGACTCGGAAGGCAAAGAGCATTCAGTCTTCCTCTACCGCCGGTAATGTCTTTCCAAGGAGCGCTGCGCCATGAATAAAAAAACGCTTGTTGCCGTCGTCATCCTCCTCGCCGTCGGGCTCCCTTGGGCCGCCGCCGCGGTCGACGCCCGCCGCGTCCCGACCGTGGACGACCTGCTCATGCTCAAATCGGCGGGAGGAGCAAAGATCTCTCCCGACGGGAACTGCGTCGTCTATACGATCACCGAAACCGATTTCACCCAGGACTCCTACGTCTCACACCTTTGGCTCGCCGACCCGGCCCCGGGGCGGACGTTCCAGCTCACGCGCGGGGACAAGTCCTGCGGCGGCGCCGACTGGTCGCCCGACGGGAAATGGATCTCGTTCACGAGCAGCCGAGCCGGCGATAAGAACCAGATCTTCCTCATCAGCACGTCCGGCGGCGAAGCCGTCCAGCTCACCAAGGCCGAAACGGGCGTGTCGGGATATCAATGGTCGCCCGACGGAAAAACGATCGCTTTCGCCGCGACCGAACCCGCCGCCAAGGCGGCCAAGGAGCGCAAGGACGCGTTCGGCGATTTCGACGTCGTCCGGAGAGAATACGGCTATACGCATATCTGGACGTTCGACTTGCTCGAAGCTCTCAAGGCTCCGCAGGCGGGTCGTCAGCGGACGCACGGAAAAGATTTCACGGTCGGCCCGGCCGCCTGGTCTCCCGACGGACTGAAAATCGCGTTCAGCGCCACGATCAATCCTGACCTCATCCAGGGCGGGACCTCGGATATATACGTCCTCAACCTGGCGGACGATTCCGTGAAAAAGATCGTCGGCCTTCCCGGACCCGACAATGCGCCTCAATGGTCGCCTGACGGAAAGCAGGTCCTCTTCTCGACTTATATGGGGAATCCAAATTATTTCGCCAGCAACGTCCGTCTCGCCCTCGTTCCGGCCGAAGGAGGACAGCCCCGGTCGCTGACGGATGCGTTTGACGAAAACCCGAATTTCGTCGCCTGGATGCCGGCCGGCATCTATTTTTCGGCCGCGCAAAAAACGGCCGCCCATCTTTTTCGGTTGGACCCGGCCAGCCTCAAGGTCGAGCGCGTCACGTCGCCCGACGGATTCATCGGCGGAGCTTTTTCAATGAGCCGGGATGGAAAGCGGATGGCCTTCACCGCTTCCTCGCCGACGACCCTGACCGAAATCTATATCACCAATTTCCCCTTCGCCCCGAAAAAGCTCACCGACCTGACCGCCCAAGCGGATGCCTTCATCTTGGGAACGCGCGAGGTCATTTCCTGGAAAAGCAAGGACGGGACGGAGATCGAAGGTGTTCTGATCAAGCCTTCCGACTTCGACCCGGCCAAAAAATACGCCTTGCTCTGCGTCATCCACGGCGGGCCGACCGGAACGGACCGGCCGTTCCTTTACCCCGACGCGCGCACATATCCGTCGGATATCTGGGCGGCGCGCGGGGCGCTGATCCTCAAGGTGAATTATCGCGGCAGCGCGGGCTACGGAGAAAAATTCCGGAAGCTCAACTACCGGAATCTGGGGGTGGGCGACGCATGGGACGTTCTTTCCGGCGTGGATTATCTCATCGGAAAAGGTTGGGTGGATCCCGGCCGGGTCGGCTGCATGGGATGGAGCCAGGGCGGATACATCTCGGCCTTCCTGACGACCTCGTCCGACCGGTTCAAGGCCATTTCGGTCGGAACCGGGATTTCGAACTGGGCGACGTACTACTACAACACGGATATCACGCCGTTCACCGTCAATTATCTCGGCGCGAACCCGGCGGACGACCCGATGATCTATCAGCGGACGTCTCCCATGTCCTACATCAAGAGCGCCAAAACGCCGACGCTCATCCAGCACGGCGAGCTCGACCGGCGCGTCCCGATCGCCAACGGCTATGAGCTGCGGCAGGGCTTGGAAGACCGAGGGATTCCGGTCGAAATGGTCGTCTATAAAGGCTACGGGCATGGAATCACGAAGCCGAAATCGCAGCGGGCCGTGATGCTTCACAACCTGGCCTGGTTCGGCCACTTTATTTTCGGCGACCCGAAGCCCGACCTAACGGCCATCAAGTAACGGACAAGAGGAAACGAAGCAGGATGTCCGGAGCCGACTTCGACAACCCTTACCTTTCCGTCGTCATCCCCGCTTACAACGAGGAAGACCGGCTCGGGACGACGATCGCGGCGGTCCGATCTTACACGCTGACGAAAGGCTTCGCGACCGAAGTCATTGTCGTCGACGACGGCAGCCGGGACAGAACGGCCGAGCGGGCCGCGGACGCCTTGCGCGGTTTCGCCGGCGGGCGCCTCATCCGGCTGCCAAAGAACCTCGGCAAAGGGGCCGCGGTGAAGGCGGGGGTTCTCGCGGCGCGGGGCGAGCTCATCCTCTTCTCCGACGCGGACCTTTCCACGCCCATCAAGGAACTCGATAAATTCCTGCCGTGGGTCGAACAGGGCTTCGACGTCGTCATCGGGTCGCGCGCCCTCCCCGGCGCTGACATCCGGGCCCGGCAGTCCAGGTTCCGGGAGCTCATGGGCAAGACGTTCAACAGGATTCTCCGCCGCGCCTTTCTCGAAGACATCCCCGACACCCAGTGCGGCTTCAAGCTCTTTAGCGAAAAAGCGGCGAAGGCCGTCTTTCCGCTCGTGGAGACGCGCGGCTTCAGCTTCGACGTCGAGGCGCTCTTGCTTTGCCGCCGCTTTGGTTTCCGTATCCGACAAGTCCCCGTCGTCTGGTGCAACTCACCCCAGAGCAAGGTCCGAATCGTCGGCAGCTCGCTGGCCATGCTCGTCGAACTCTGGAAGCTCAAGCGGCGCCATCGGAATCCGTCCGACTGGAGGGAATGATGTCCTTCCGCAAACGCCATCCCGCGCTCGTCCCGCTGCTCGTTCTCGTCGCGGCGGTCCGGGTCGCCTTGCTGCTCGGCTTCCATCACCGGGTCTATAGCGGCCCGTCCACGCAGTATGAACAGTCGTTTGTCGCCATTCATCTTCTCGCCGGCCAGGGCGTTACGACCTTTCGAGAACCGCCCGCCGTCACCGAGCCGGGCGATCCCGGACGATTTCTCGACCCGGAGCACTACGACGTTCGCCCGTCCGGCGTCCTTCCCTACATCAAGGAAGTCCCCGGCTATGCGTTCTTTCTGGCCGGCTTATGGAAAATCACGGGCGTCAAGCTCTGGATTTTCGCCCAGGTCATCCAAATTTTATTCGAGCTCCTCGCGGCCTGGTCGCTCTATGCCCTGACCCTGCGCTTTTTCGGACCGAGGGCGGCGAAATTCTCCGTCCTGGTTTTCGCCTTTCTCTTCTTCGAAGCCAGGGCCAGCGTCATTCCGTACAAGGATATCTTTCTTCTCTACGGCATGCTGGTCATCGCCCACGCCGCAAGCCGCATCTATTTCCGGGAAGGCCGCTCTTGGCTTTGGTTTGCCGACGCCTGCGCGGCGACCGGCGTGACGTATTATTTCATGCCGTCCGTCCTTCTCTATCCCCTTTTTCTTGTCGTCGCTCTCTCGGCGCTCAAGCGCATCACGCTCCGGACGGCGGTCGTCTGGGTTCTGGTTGCCGCGGCCATCGTCGGGGTGATGGTCTGGCCCTATCAGAGCTACGTCCGGGCGCACCGGAGCGAGCCCGGCGTGACGCCGCCGCTGTTCTGGTATCGGTTCTGGCTCGGGCTCCAGGTCAGGACGTTCTATTCGACCGAGGAAGAGCGGTTCCAGGATTATTTCCGGGAGAAGACGGCCGCTACGGGACGCTCGGTCGAGGATCTCTGCAAGGAAGAATTCTTAGCTTACGTCAAAACTCATCCATTCGCCTACGCCGCCCATACCGCGAAGAAACTTCTCTACGGAACTTTTCTCGTCTATGCCAACGCCGGCGACGCGGCGTATCCGAGCAGTTATAGCTATTTCAAGACTCAGAATCCCGGAGCGGGCTTCACCGCATACGCCCGCGCCAATCCCCCGCGAATTCTCGGGATGCTGGCCGGCACGTTTTCGTCCTCCGTCCTCTTCCCGCTGGCTTTAATCGCTTTCGTTCTTTTGAAACGCGATCGAAAATCAGCCGTCTGGGTGTTCCTCTTCCAAATCCCGCTCTACTTTCTCCTGCTTCATATGTTCTTTCATTATGAAGCCCGCTATCTGACCGGGACGCTCGCCGGATATCTCCCGCTGGCCGGATACGTCCTCTCCCGGCTGTTCAAGGCCAAGGCGGGCTGACGAAAAAGGGGTAAGAAAGCGTCATTCGCGGCCAAGGATTATCGGACGACAAGGGCCGCGAGCGGGGCGAAATAAGCCTGAAGGAGCACCAGCAGACCGACCAGGCTCGCCAACGCCAGGCTGTGGAAAAAGACGTAGCGTAATATCTCGCCCTCGTGGCCGTACCATTTCGTCGCCGTGCTCGCGACAACGATGCTCTGGGCGTCGATCATCTTACCCATGACGCCGCCCGAGCTGTTGGCCGCAGCCATGAGGACGGGGCTGAGTCCGAGCTGCTCGGCCGTGATTTTCTGAAGGCTTCCGAACAGGACGTTGGACGAGGTGTCCGACCCGGTCAACGCCACGCCCAGCCAGCCGAGCATCGTCCCGAAGAACGGATAGAGAATCCCGGTCCGGGCGAAGGCCAAGCCCATCGTCGCATCCAATCCCGCATAGCGCGTCACGTATCCGAGCGAGAGCATGGCCGCCACGGTCAGAAGCGAATACCGGACACGCTTGAGCGTCCTCCACCAGGCCGCGGCTGCCTCGCGAACGCCGTATCCCATGATCGCGGCCGAGATGAGCGCCGCGAGAAAGATGCCCGTTCCCGTGAACGACAGCCAAGGAAAGGAAAAGACGGCCGGCTCGGCCGCCGGCGACGCGACGACGGGCGGGACGCGGAGGACCAGCCGGTCTAATCCCGGGATCAGGACTTTCGGCGCCCAAATCCCGTCTAGGGCGGATTTGACTTGAGGGATGCCCCATAGAAACACCAGGACCGACAGGACGAGCCACGGCAGCCAGGCTTTGAACGTGCGCCGCCGGTCACTCGACCGGGGAAGCTCTTCTCCCCCCTCTCTTTCCTCGCCGTCAAATCCCCAAACTCGCTTCGGCCGCCAGACGCGCAGAAAAGCGACGAGGGCCCCGATCGAAACGACGGCCGCGCCGACATCCGTGAGCCAGGGGCCGTGAAAATTGGAAATCAGGAACTGCGGTACGGCGAACGACAAGCCCGCGACGAGCAGGGCCGGTCCGACTTCGACCATGCCCCGGAAACCGGCGAACGCCCAGATCAGCCAGAACGGGATGATGACCGAAAAAAGCGGCAGTTGCCGGCCGACCATGGCGCTCAGGACGCGGACATCGAATCCCGTGACGCCGGCCAGGGCGATGATCGGCGTGCCGAGCGCGCCGTACGCGACGGGCGCCGTGTTGGCGATAAGCGACAGTCCGGACGCTTCGAGCGGCCGGAAGCCGAGGCCGATAAGGATCGCTGCCGTCACCGCGACCGGCGTCCCAAACCCGGCCGCGCCCTCTAAAAACGCGCCGAACGAAAAAGCGATGAGCAAGAGCTGCAGCCGCCGGTCGCGGGTGATCCCGGTCAGGCTATCCCGAAGAACCTGGAAATATCCCTTCTCGTCCGCGAGCGTGTAGAGAAAGATGACATTGAGGATGATCCAGCCGATCGGGAAGAGTCCGTATCCCGCCCCGAACGCGGCCGCGGCGGCGGCTTTATCGGCCGGCATGCCGAAGACGACGACCGCGACCGCGAGCGCCGAGGCTAATCCGAGCGCGGCGGCCCAATGGGCGCGAAGCCGAAAGAACGCGAGGGTCCCGAGCAGAACGAATATCGGGACGGCCGCCGCGGCGGACGACAGGAGCCAATGGCCCAGCGGGTCATAGACCTGATTCCAGGGCATGCACGTTCCTGCGGGCTATTATACCAAATCATCGCCCCGTTGACCTCGGCGCCGGACCGTGATAAGAAAAGAACAATCGAAAATGAGGTTTTCATCATGAGTCCCAAAAAACGCATCCCCGCCGTCGGCGCGCCCCGGCGGAACCCCACGCTCGCCGGGCTTAAAAAGAAATATCGGGAAAGCGAACTTCGGTTCGACACCCTCGTCAAGCACCTCCCCGACGGTGTCTATCGGACGACGCCGGACGGACGGATCATCGAATCGAACCCGGCCTTGGGGAAGATCCTCGGTTACACGTCCCGGGAGCTGAAATCGGTCAACGTCCGGGACCTCTATGTCAAAAAAGCCGACCGCGACCACCACCTCAAAAAGTTCGATTCGGGCGAGATCCCGTTCGCCGAGTATCGGTTGCGGCGCAAGGACCGGAGAGTCATCTGGGTCAGAGACCGGGCGGTGCCCGTCGCCGGCCCGGACGGAAAGGTCCTGTATTACGACGGCATCCTCATCGACGCCACGCAGGAAAAGCGGGCCAACGAACATCTCAGGAAGGCGCTGATAAAGCTCCGGTCGTTCAACAAAGAACGGCAGGAGATGATCCGCAAACTCGAGGACGCATCCATTACCGACGACCTGACCGGCCTTTACAACAGGCGCGGGTTCTACACGATCTCCCAGGAATATTTATCCTACGTGACCCGGAAAAAAACGAAAATGTTCCTGCTGTTCATGGACATGGACCATCTCAAGCGCATAAACGACACCTTCGGCCATCACGTCGGCGACCAGGCCCTCGTCCAGATGGCCGCGCTCCTCAGAAATACGTTCCGCAATTCCGACGTCAAGGGCCGGATGGGCGGCGACGAGTTCGCCGTGTTCCCGATCGACTCCACGTTCGAGGGCGTCGAGATCGCGATCGCCCGGCTCGAGAAAAACATCAGGACGTTCAACGAATCCGCCGGCAAGCCCTATAAATTGTCGATCAGCACGGGCGTCACCGGATACGACCCGGAGCATCCCTCCTCCCTCGAGGAGCTTCTCATCCGCGCCGATAAGTTGATGTACGAACAAAAGAGTCAGAGAAAGGCGGCCAAAGCGGGCCTGCCCCCGGATTGATCATCGCGAGGAGGAGTCATGAAAAAGCATCTCGGCGTGAGCGTTTTTGTCTGTCTGTGTCTCTTGGCGGCGGGGACGGCCCTTTCGGCCGCGCCGGTCAAGTTCGCCCGGTTTCCCCACATCTGCAAGGGGAAAATCGCCTTCTCCTATCACGGCGACATCTGGCTCGCCAATGACGACGGGTCGAACGTCCGCCGCCTGACCGACAACATCGCGGACGAGGTCAACCCCCGGTTCTCGCCCGACGGCCGCTGGATCGCGTTCACGAGCGACCGGGCCGGCAACAACGACGTTTACATCATTCCCGCCGAGGGCGGCGAGCCGACGCCCTTGACGTTCATGACCGTCAATGACGACGTCCAATCCTGGACGCCGGACGGCGAGCGTGTCATTTTCACCTCCAACCGGGGCGATTTCGCCTGGGGCAGCCCGTTCTACACGGTCTCGAAGAACGGCGGTCTGCCCGTGCCGATGGCCATGGACCAGGCGTCCTTCGGCATGATGTCGCAGGACGGGAGGATGGTCACGTTCAACCGCAATTCGGCGCGCTACGGCCGCAAGCATTATAAGGGCAACAGCTCGGCCGACATCTTCGTCCAAAACCTGGCGACGAAAGAGATCACCCAGATCACCGACACCGACCCCAAGAATTTCCGTGAGTTCCGCCAGGACCTCTCGCCGATGTGGGGCGCGGACGGGATGATCTATTTCGCCAGCGAGCGCAACGGGACGTTCAACATCTGGAAGATTTCGCCCAAGGGCGGCGCCGCGACCCAGGTGACGTTCCACAAGAAAGGCGGCGTCCAATACCCGGCGACGAGCCCGAACGGCGCGGACGTGATCTACGAATGCGACTTCGACCTCTATAAAATGAAGGTCGCGGACGCCAAGCCGCAAAGAATCGCCCTCGACCTGGCCTTCGACCCCAAGCAGAACCTCGTCACCTACCTGGCCGCGGACAGCCGGGCGGACGGATTCTCGCCCAGCCCGAAAGGCGATTATGCCGCCGTCGATTACCACGGCGAGATCTTCGTCGTCCCGACCGAGGAGGGCCTCGGCGAAATGAAGCAGGTGACCTCCTCGCCGTGGCGCGACCGCTACGAGGGCTATTCGCCCAACGGAAAATATCTCGCCTATATCTCGGACGAATCGCCCGACGAGGAGATCTGGCTCTACAGCTTCGACCGCAGCCAGCGGGTCAAACTCACGTCCCTCGCCTCGACTAAGAACGGATTCACATGGTCCCGGGATTCGAAGCAGCTCGCGTTCTCCGCGGACATGAAGCTCTTCGTCATCGACGTCGAGACCGGGGCCCAGCTCGAAATCGGCCAAGTGCCGGGCGGTTATTCGATCTCGGAGTTCTCGCCCGATAACAAGTGGCTCGTCCTGTCGTATCGGGACGAAAACTCAAACGCCGACATCTATCTCGCCAACATCGCCGAGAAGAAGTTCGTCAACGTGACGAAAAATCCGTTCCGCGACGCGAACGGGGCGCTGACGCCCGACGGGAAATATCTCGTCTTCCTCTCAAACCGGGCCGAAGGCGTCCAGCATCTCTTCAAGGTCGCCCTCGTCCGACCCGTCGAAGACCCCGACGACCCGCTGGTCAAGGAACGCCTGAAAAGAGAGGACGAGGCGCGCGGCCGCGACCGGGAGAAAGAGGCCGCCGCGGCGGCCGCGCCAGCCCTGGCAGTCGATGCGGACGGCATCGAACGCCGCGCCGTCCCGCTCACGTCGGGAGCGAACGCCGTCGCGGATTTCTTCCTTTCGAAGGACGGGAAAACGATCTACTTCACGAGTTCGGACGACAAGGGGCCGGGCTTGTTCTCCATCGGCTTTGACGGAAAGGACAAACGCAAAATCGCGGACGGAGCGTTCGGCGGGCTGACCCCGACCGAGGACCGGAAGTTCGTCTTTTTCCGCCAGCAGAACAACGTTTACAAAATGGAGCTGGCCCCCAACCGCGAGAAAAAGAAGCTCGCCTTCAACTTCAAAGTCACGGTCGACCTGCGCGGGGAATGGGAGCAGATCTTCGAGGAATGCTGGCGGGTGATGAGATACCGGTTCTACGACCCGAAGATGCACGGTTTCGACTGGGCCGCCATCAAAAAAGATTACAAGCCGCTGCTCAAGTTCGCCGGCAGCTACCAGGACGTCTACGACATCGCCCTGGCGATGATCGGCGAGCTCAACGCCTCTCACACCGGCGTCAGCGGGCCGGACGGCCCGGCCGTCGCGGAACGGCCGACGACGGTCCAGACGCGCTATCTCGGTTTCGAGATGGAACCGGCCGGCGATTACCTCCGCATCGGACATATCTACCGGGACGGCCCGGCCGACAAGGAGTGGCTCAAACTCAAGACCGGCGACTATGTCTTTGCCGTCAACGGCCAGGACGTCAAGGCCGGTGAGAATTACTGGAAGGTCGTGAGCAACCTCCTCAACGAATACGCCGTCGTCCGGGTCGGGTCGGAACCGAACCCCAAGGCCCCGAGCGCCCGTGACGTTCGGATCAAGACCGTGACGTCGCTATCGTCCATCAAGTATAACGAGTGGGTCAAGAACAACCGCGATTACGTGGACAAGATGTCCAACGGCCAGATCGCCTACGTCCATATCCAAAGCATGAACGCGCCGTCGCTCCGGATTTTCGAGAACGAAGTCAGCCAATTCTCGAACAAGAAAGGGATCATCGTCGACATCCGCTACAACGGCGGCGGGAACACCGACCAGGAGATCCTCGATATCCTTTCGCGGACGCCGTACGAATACTGGAACAGCCGCTGGGGCGCGCGCTCCTGGGGCCGCCGGCCGCAGCAGGCCATCGCCGGTCCCAAGGTCATGCTGGTCAACTGGCGGTCCGCGTCGGACAGCGAGGTCACGCCGCAGGGATTCCGCGACCTCGGCCTGGGCCGGATCGTCGGCAACCCGACCGCGGCCATGGTCATCGCCACGGGCAGCTACGGCCTCATCAACGGCGCGGCGATCCGGACGCCGGGCTCGCTCGTCGTGACGTACGACCCGAACCAGCCGAACAACTACGGGATCAACATGGAGAACTTCGGCGTCGCCCCCGACGTGTTCGTCCGCAATTCGCCCAAGGACGAGTTGGACCGGTTCGACCGCGAGCTCGACATGGCCATCAAG
>Ga0315279_10008538_pt1 | contig 12381 bp, 10 predicted proteins | sample YL17G06_20_MG_FD_203694 | JGI IMG/M metagenome (GOLD analysis project Ga0315279, IMG submission 203694) | Sediment microbial communities from Yellowstone Lake, YNP, Wyoming, USA - YL17G06_20 | ecosystem: Environmental > Aquatic > Freshwater > Lake > Sediment | place: USA: Wyoming | collected... | reverse complement strand
TTGTTTACTCAATAGATCAGTAATGGGGAATCGCATATGATACACTCTCCTCTCTTTGTTGTTTTTGTGAATAGTATATCATATATGTCAAGCTTCCTTTTCACCTAATTCCCTATATGAGCCTAAATTTTTTGTGGTGTTGAAGAAAATATCCCACAAAGACGATACGCTTCCAGTTTCAACCAGATCACCAGTATTTAGTACTAAATCAGGTTTGTTTTCAATTATCCTGTTAATAACAGTCTGATGATCGCCGGGATTTGTGCGGGTGTCGCCATAAACCACCAGAGTAAATGGCTCATTGGGTCTTACTGCTGTATGAAAGGTGTTATCCTGACTTGTATCAGCACCAGACGTTACCTTGTAATGATAAAGAGTAGATGGCGCAAGGTCTTTCAATGTTATACTATGTCGTTTGACGTTATTTGCATCTTCAGTTTTTTGGTCGTAAGCACCACCGGACGCCATATATTTGCTGTTTTCAGCATACTCGATTATGCTGTTAATGCTATCGTCAGTTTCCCAGCTTATAACTATGGAAGTCAGGGTAACACTGGATAAGTAAGGACCTTTAATTATATCTGCAATACCGATACCTATTGTCATCTGACTAAGTAATAACAATGAAAACCCCAACACAACGTAAGCATAAAATGATTTTCTCACAAGATTCCTCCTATTTTGAAGCCTATATATTAAATTTATTGCCTTTTGGTAATTGTCATTTATTTTAACAAAATGACACTTCTACTTATTTTTATTATATGATATTTTAATTGAGAATTCAATCCTAAAAACCAACGTCAAGAAAAGCATTGAACTTGATTGTTGTAATCATTATAATAAAAGATGATTAGAAGATAAAAAATTGAAAATTAGATACATCCTGTATACAGATTTTCTAATCTTTAATCCGTATCTATCTGTGGTTAATTTAATGTCAATATCAAAACGAGAGAGGTTTATCTGTGAACGCAAAAGAAAACGCATTAAGAATTATACATTTTGACAATCCAGAACGAGTAACAGCCGGTCCACCCGTATATACATTATGCTATAATGGATGCAATCACGAAAGTTTTGATGGTAAGGGTGGTGACGGTAGCCCGGTCGGAACTAAATGGGTTGACGTATGGGGAACAGAGTGGCACAAGATTCATGATGGCGTGATGGGTCTGCCAAAGGGCAATCCTCTCGCTGAAATCGAAAGCCTGAAACACTACGAATTTCCCGATCCGAACGATGAGCGAATCTGCAAAAAAATCTACCAGATGGCTGAATCATTTTCAGGTGGTGACGTATTTCTCGGCGGAAGCCATAGAGATACTTTGTGGGAAAAAGCCTACATGCTCGTTGGGATGGAGAATATGACTATGTATTTTCTATCTGAACCCGAATTTGCAAGAGATGTTCTACACAAAATAATGGATTTTCAAATGGGTATCGCAGAATATTACATAAAACTAGGTATTGAATTTGCCAGTCTTGGAGACGATCTTGGAACACAGATAGGTTCTCTGTTGGGTCCAAGAGTCGTCAATGAATTCCTTGTGCCAGAATACAAGCGATTATTCGATTTCTACAAAGAGAGGAACGTCCTGATAGGTTTTCATTCGTGTGGAAACATTGAGTCTGCTCTTGATACATTCATGTTTCTTGGCGTTGACGTGCTGAATCCTGTTCAAGCGACAGCCAATGATCTCGATAAAGTCAGGTCTATCACAAAAGGGCGTATGGCTTTACAGGGCGGAGTCAGTTCAGCAACGATAAGGAAGGACCTGTTGACCGTATCGTTAAGGAAGTACGTCAAAGGATGAGACAGTTAGGACAGGATGGTGGATATTTCTGTTCACCCGATCAGGGGATGCCATTCCCAAGAGAGCATATTGACGCTGTTTATCGTGCAGTTGACGAATATGGACGTTATCCCATAGATGATTAGGTCTCGGAATGGCGAAGCCATGCTGAGAAACGAGTATGGGAAGCCATCAAAGCAGAGATCGCCAATGAAGTTCATACAGCAATAGATTCATTGATAGGGTAGCATTTGTGATATGTAACCTATCCCAAATGGTGATTCAGTCACTTACATCCTATTCATACTTTATAAATGCAGTTAATGAAGTATTTCAATAAGCAATTGGTATAATGTAGAGGTGAACATAGCAGGAAAATGGGAGATCAGTGAACCGATGTGGGTGATAAGCAATCTCCAACCAGAGGAAGCACTCAAGATATGATGTTGAAAGTCATTATGACTGATATTTTGTCTTCACGAATTATCAAAATGGATTATGAGTGCGTTTTTTTCGCATAGTGACATGGATTTTCAATCAGATTTAGTGATACTGTTTGGGAAAGTGTCCGAACTAATGTCCTTAGCTCAGGAGTTAGATATTGACATTGATATGATTAAATGCTAAATTGGAGTTAAGCAGTTTTTAGTTTTCAGAATCGTTTATTCATAAGGTTACCTGAACTGTAAACCAAAAACTGATAACTACTTAATATGAAGTTTAAGAAAATAATCGGGTAATTCAGTAAGAAAGCTTTTAAATCCCCCTAACCCCCTTTTCCAAAGGGTGAATCAGTATATTTTATGAGCACTCGTATCTGTAACACTATTAACATCTAATTTTATCTTATAAAAATAGGAACAAAACATTGGATCAGATTGATGAATATGGAAGAAAAATAAACTACCTCAGAATATCAATTACGGATAGATGCAATCTTAGATGCACTTATTGTATGCCTCCTGATGGTATCTCTCTCTTAAATCACAATGATGTCCTGAGATATGAAGAAATAACCAGATTGGCTCATCTCGCTTATGAATTAGGATTTATAAAATTCCGCATTACCGGTGGTGAACCGCTTGTACGCAAAGGTGTTCCTGATCTTGTAGAAAATATATCAGGATTTGGAAACAACATTGACTTGTCACTTACAACTAATGGTATTCTTTTGTCTAAATATGCAAAAGACTTGAAATTGGCTGGTCTGCAAAGAATAAATATCAGTCTTGATACGCTGGACAGAGAGAAATTTAAAAGAATATCACGTTTTGATCTGTTTCAAGACGTAATAAAAGGTATTAGAAGCGCAATTGAGGTTGGATTCAATCCAATCAAGATAAACGTTGTAGTTGTGAGATCATTCAACTATGATGAAGTTTTGGACTTTGTTGATATGACAAAAGACCAACCTTTATGGGTGCGATTTATTGAGCTTATGCCTTTCAGTCGTAGTGAGTTCAGTCTTGAGGATTTCGTGTCTGCGAATGAAACGAAGACTAAGATCGAAGCACATTATAAGATTACAGAAATAAATGGAACGGATAGTAGTACACCTGCCAAAGATTACCTTGTGGAAGGTCATAAAGGTCAGATCGGGTTTATTGCACCAATGTCAAAAAAATTTTGCGATCATTGTAACAGGCTCAGATTAACTGCTGATGGACGATTATTGCCATGCCTGATGAGTGAAATCGAAATTGACATAAAGACACTTATGCGTGAAGGTGCATCGGATGATGAACTAAAGCAAATAATTCAATCTGCAATGCAAAAGAAACCAAAGGAACATAAATTTCTCGTTCCGCCGAGTAACGGAAGAACAGAATGCACTGACGAAAAAGTTGGACGTGCAATGTCGAGGGTTGGCGGATGAAACTAACACACGTTGATGACTCAGGAAAAGCCCGAATGGTGGATGTGACAGAGAAACCAGATACGCATCGTGTAGCGATAGCTGAGGGTAAAATCTTTATGAAAAAGCAGACCCTTGACATGATAGAATCATCAGTGATAGCTAAAGGTGACGTACTTGCCGTAGCACGGATTGCAGGCATAACAGCGGTCAAACGTACCTCCGATCTCATACCTCTCTGCCATACAATACTCATAACAAAAGCTAAGATTGATTTTGCAAGTTTTCGAGAAGAAAAAAACTGTTCTTCTGTTGAACAGCAGAACTTGGTAGGAATAATAATTACAGCAGAAGTCGTTTCAACAGGGAAGACAGGCGTGGAGATGGAAGCTCTTACAGCAGTCAGCGTTTCTGCTCTTACTATATATGATATGTGCAAAGCTGTTGATAGGGGCATGATAATATCTGATATAAGGCTTCTGGAAAAAAAGGGGGGTAAAAGTGGAACATGGAAAGCCTCAGAACATCAAGATAAAAGCAGGGATAATAACAGTTAGCGACCGATCTTCACGAGGTGAGCGAGAAGATAAAAGCGGTCCTGTTATTCAAGAATTGCTTGGGTCCATTGATGCGGAGATCGCAGATTATATAATAGTACCAGACGAAAAAGGCATCATCGCTGATGCAATGAAGAAGCTTGCTGATGAGACAGGGGTTGATCTAATCGTCAGCACAGGGGGAACAGGTCTTGCTCATCGTGACGTTACCCCGGAGGCAACCCTTGAAGTCATAGACAAACGGGTTCCGGGATTTGAAGAAGCGATGCGCTCAGAAAGTATGAAGATAACTCCACACGGCATGTTATCCCGTGCAGTTGTGGGCGTAAGGAATCAAACACTTATCATCAATCTTCCCGGCAGTCCAAAAGCTGTCAGAGAGACACTTTCTGTTGTTTTACCAGCAATACCTCACGCAATTGAAATTATTCGCTCGTGAATTACCCACGACTAAAACTCGTTGGTTTTACGATTCGAGGATCATAAACTTAGCGAAAAAACCAATAATTTGCAATCATCAATTTATTTAAAGGAGACTAACGTTAATACCTCGTGTGTCACTATCCGCTCTCTGATCATCGCTTTTCTTATTATCCCTATTAACGCTTATTGGCTCATACAATCTGAGTTTGTTAGGTATTCAGGACACCCTACTTGTATATCACTCTTTTTTAACGTTATTTTTATAATATCAGTGTTGATCCTGCTGAATATACCTTTGAGAAAACTGTATCCGAGTCTGGCTTTGAGAAGCGGTGAGTTACTGACAATATACTATATGCTGTGTATCTCTTCATTCATAGGCGGGCATGACCTGATGCAGGTGCTTGCTTCGCATCTGGGACAGGCGTTCTGGTTCGCTACCCCAGAAAACGAATGGAAAGTGTTTCAAGGTTATCTACCAACATGGCTGACTGCTCATGAAAAAATCGCTCTGGCAGGACTTTATGAGGACAAGACAGGATTTAATCTCTCTGAGTATATTGGGTATATCAAATCGTGGTCGCCTATAATATTGGCATGGTCAGGATTCTTGACTGTTCTGGTATTCGTCATGTTTTGCCTTAACGTGATTATAAGAAAACAGTGGATGGATAACGAAAAACTCACTTATCCTGTTGTCCGTCTTCCGCTTGAACTCGTAGGCGACGCTGGAAGCCTGAGTTTCCTCAGAAACCGTATGGTGATTATAGGTTTCGCTATAACTGCCTTTATCAACTTGCTGAATGGTTTTGCTTTCATTTATCCATCAATCCCAAGTATACCTATAAAAGCTCGTGACGTTAGCTACCTTTTTGCTTCGAGTTCGTGGAGTGCAGTGGGTTGGCAACCAATATCTTTTTATCCATTTGCCATTGGACTTGGATTTCTTATACCACTTGACCTGTCTTTTTCATGCTGGTTTTTCTATATATTTTATAAGATTCTGCTGGTCATTGGTAAAGTAACAGGTTTAGCGACAGGTGTTGCTTCATTTCATCCAAATGAACAGATGCTTGGTGCATATTTAGCTGTTCTCGGAGTTGCTTTATGGCGGTGCAGACGATACCTCCTAAGCGTTTTTCTCAGTTTGTTTCGCTCTACTCAAGAGGATAAAGATGAGCCGATGCGTTATCGGAGTGCAATATTGGGAGTGATCGTTGGATTTTCTTTGCTCGTAGCCTTTTCTGTCAAAGCGGGTATGAGTTTATGGGTTGCGCTTATATTCTTTGCGTTGTATTTTGCAATATCGCTATCGGTGACACGATTAAGGGCAGAGCTTGGAGCTCCAGTTCATGATCTATGGTCGGTTGGATCCACAGGACCTGACACTTTTATTACAACTGTCTTTGGCACACGAAGATTCAATCCAACGACTCTCAGTGTACTCACACTTTACTATGGATTCAACAGAGATTACAGAGGTCATGCCATGCCTCACCAGTTGGAATCGTTCAAAATAGCTGAAAACCTGAATCTGAGTATGAAGAGATTCGTTTATGCAACAATAATAGCGGCTTTCTTTGGCAGCGTGTCATCGCTTTGGGCTTTTCTTCATTCATATTACAAAACCGGGTTTGGTGGTGGTTTCGGATGGGAGGGATTTTCGAGGCTTCAAAGATGGTTTTTCTACCCATCATCGCCTGATTACTCTAGCTTGGGATTCCTGTCTTTTGGAGCAGTATTTACTATAATTATGATGATAGTTAGATTCAGATTCATCTGGTTTCCATTTCATCCTTTGGGATATGCGCTTGCGCCAAGCTGGTCTATGAATCTAATCTGGATGCCGCTTTTTATTAGCTGGTTGATCAAGCTATTCGCACTCAGGTACGGCGGGCTAAAAGTTTTAAGGCGATTAAACTTTCTGTTTTTGGGCTTGATACTTGGGGAATTGATTATTGGTGGATTCTGGACATTGATTGGAATATTTCTTGGTATTCCTACTTACGCATTCTGGATTTAGTATGGAATAGTTGCTCAAAAGCAATTTTATCACGAATTTTACTAATTGTAATCGTTAAAAAATGGAGATTATATGTAAGGGCGAAGCATTCGCTGGTGAAATTAGAACAATTCGTTGATCTTGACAGCGAATGTTTCACCCCTAGAAATCCAACAAAAAGGAGAAAAGATGAAGCGTGCAATTTTCTTTATTTCCGCTATTATAATCATAAGTTCGTTTTCATCTCAATTATTGGCGTTACCAGAGGGAGCGGTTGCAAGGTTTGGTATGCGTGAAGTTAATGCTATGACCTTTTCACCTGATGGTAAATATCTAGCAGTGGCATCATCAATTGGAGTTTTTCTACTTGATCCAATTAACCTCGCTGAAATCTACTCTTTTGATACTACAGCTTCTATGACTTCAATCGCCTTCAGCGCGGATGGCTCACTGCTTGCAAGCGGGAGTTGGGATGAAACAGTCAAGCTATGGGATGTGAGAAGCAGGACTTTGGTGACGACGCTTAAGGGGCATTCGGATTCGGTGACTTCAGTCGCTTTCAGCCCTGATGGCACGCTGCTTGCTAGCGGGAGCGGGAGTGATGATAAAACAGTCAAGCTATGGGATGTGAGAAGCAGGACGCTGGCGGCGACGCTTAAGGGACATTTTGGTGGTGTGGATTCAGTCGCCTTCAGCCCAGATGGCACACTGCTTGCCAGTGGGAGTGGTGATAAAACAGTCAGACTGTGGGATGTGAGAAGCAGGACGTTGGTGACGACGCTTAAGGGGCATTCGGATTGGGTGACTTCAGTCGCCTTCAGCCCAGATGGCTCATTGCTTGCAAGTGGGAGTTGGGATGAAACAGTCAAGCTATGGGATGTGAGAAGCAGGACGTTGGTGACGACGCTTAAGGGGCATTCGGATTCGGTGACTTCAGTCGCCTTCAGCCCAGATGGCTCATTGCTTGCAAGTGGGAGTTGGGATGAAACAGTCAAGCTATGGGATATGAGAAGCAGGGCTTTGGTGGCGACGCTTAAGGGGCATACTAATTGGGTGATTTCAGTCGCCTTCAGTCCTGATGGCTCACTGCTTGCAAGTGGGACTAATGATGGAACAGTCAAGTTATGGGATGTGAGAAGCAGGACTTTGGTGACGACGCTTGAGCATCCGTATGGGGTGGAATCAGTCGTTTTCAGTCCTGATGGCTCATTGCTTGCCAGTGGGGGTAGGGATAAAACAGTCAAGCTATGGGATGTGAGAAGCAGGACTTTGGTGGCGACGCTTGAGCATTCGGATTGGGTGAATTCAGTAGCCTTCAGCCCAGATGGCTCATTACTTGCCAGTGGGAGTTTTGATAACACAATCAAGCTATGGGATGTGAGAAGCAGGACGTTGGTGGCGACGCTTAAGGGGCATTCGGATTGGGTGACTTCAGTCGCCTTCAGCCCAGATGGCTCATTGCTTGCCAGTGGGGGTAGGGATAAAACAGTCAAGCTATGGGATGTGAGAAGCAGGACTTTGGTAGCGACGCTTGAGCATTCGGGTTGGGTGAATTCAGTCGCCTTCAGTCCTGATGGCTCACTGCTTGCCAGCGGGAGTTATGATGGTAATGATGCAACAATCAATCTATGGGATGTGAGAAGCAGGACGTTGGTGGCGATGCTTGAGAGTCCGAGTTCAGTCGCCTTCAGCCCTGATGGCTCATTACTTGCCAGTGGAAGTTGGGATGAAACAGTCAAGCTATGGGATGTGAGAAGCAGGACGTTGGTGGCGACGCTTGAGGGGCATTCGGATTTGGTGAGGTCAGTCGCCTTCAGCCCTGATGGTTCACTGCTTGCCAGCGCGAGTAAGGATGAAACAGTCAAGCTGTGGGATGTGAGAAGCAGGACGTTGGTGGCGACGCTTGAGGGGCATATTAATTGGGTGACGTTAGTCGCCTTCAGCCCGGATGGTTCACTGCTTGCCAGTGGGAGTGCGGATGACACGATAATTCTTTGGGATATGAAGCCATATATCGGTCAGGTGCCACAGCAACCAAATATAATTGTATCCGACAAAAGCTACAATTTCAATGATACTCCTATAACAACACATAGCAACTGGAATTTCAGCATATCCAACACTGGAAATTCAGACTTGAAGATAAATGGTATAGATTCTGATAATCCTGCCTTTACAGTAACGCCAATGGCTTTCCCACAGAATATAGCCCCCGGAAAAACCTTAGATGTCGCAGTGTCTTTTACACCTAAAGATGAGAAAAGTTACATAGGTATATTAACTATAAAGAGTAACGACCCTGACAGTCCGAATATTTCTATATCGCTTTCGGGTAATGGTATCAAAAACCCAAAAGCTATGCAATATTATATCAGTAGCCCTTCCAATGAAAAAGATCGAGGTGGATTAATAATACCAAATGACACATTTCCAGAGGGAAAAGGATCTGTCATTCCAATTTATGTACCTTCTATAGTTGATGGCTCTAACAAAATCAAAGAAGATACTGCTTGGAAAACAATAAAAGAGATCAATGAAGCAAAACTAAACTTTGAATGGGAAGAGATGATTGCCAACTTAAAACTTGAGAGTGCTGATACTCAGTTGGGAGCATTAATGTCAGCCACAGCAGGACTGATTGATGCGCTTAACAAAGCTATTTCAATTTCGGTATGCAATATAATTATACAAAAGGATTCTGGAGGTAATTTCAGAGCAATAATACAAGTAGGGGACATTGATCGCAGGACTTTCATCAGGAAATACGCAGGAGAAGGTGTGATTGACCCACTTGCTGATAGTTTTTGGTTAGTCCAAGCTACATTCTCAGATCAAATAGCAAAAACTTTCAGTTTAGAGCCTGACAACTATCCTGATGTATTTTACACAATGACTATAAATATTGACGCACTCCATAAGGACGATTCATACATAGGATACCTTTCTTTGTCTGATAAGGGCAAGATCGTTATGACACCTAAAGTATATCCAAAAGATGAATTAAAAATAATCCGTTTCCACCAATTTATAATTCCATACAAAATAGAGACAGTTTTAGCTCTATCTGTTGATGGATATATAAATTTCATGGAAGGTCCGGCTGAACCGGGATTTATAAAAATGCTGACCCCTTCATTATCTGAATCAGCAATTGTCGTTCAGGGGCATAGTCCTATTGAAATCAGAGTTTACGATTCCCAATCAAGAGTTACAGGTTTGGTAAAAGGGGAAATAAAAGAGGATATACCAGAATCTATATATGATGAGAAGCACAAAATTGCTATAATACTATCTCCTACTGATGTTTATCGCTACGAGATAGTAGGTACGGATAATGGAGAATACGGATTAGAAGTAACGTCTATCAAAGGGAAAGAATCTAATACATTTACTGCTACTGATGTTCCAACATCAACCAATGCAGTGCATGAGTATTCTGTTGATTGGAATGCTCTTTCTAATGACAAAGGCGTTACAATCAATATAGATTCTAATGGTGATGGCAAAATTGATGAAACTGTCAACTCAGGTGCAAGTTTTATAGGATACAACTGTGATGTGAATTCAGATGGAATAGTTAATATCCTTGATCTTGTGATTGTCGTTAAGTCTTTTGGGAAAGATGTGAATAATGCGAAAGCGGATGTGAATAAAGATGGGATAGTAGATGTTCTTGACCTTAACATAATAGGACAGCATCTTGGTGAAGTTTACAAATAATCCTAATTTTTTAACGATTACTAATTTGAAGAAAGGAGTTGTGAACAATGTATAATAAACCTTCTGCTGAGGGTGTTGGATATCCGAGCAGAGATGAAAATTTAGATGTGTTACAAGGATTCGTCAATCCACCACAAGGATATGGTGAGGTCGCTTTCTATTGGTGGATGGGTGATCCGCTGATAAAAGATCGCATCGAATGGCAACTGGATAGGCTCAAAGACAAAGGCGTTTGCGGGCTTCAGGTAAACTATGCACACAGCGACAAGGGCGGCAGAACTTATGGATTAACTTATCCTAGCGAACCGCCATTGTTCTCAGAAAATTGGTGGGAATTGTTTTGCTGGTTCTTGAAGCAGGCAAAGAATCGAGGTATGTCTGTCAGCTTGAGCGATTATACTCTCGGTGTAGCCGGGCAGGGATGGTACATTGACGAGATTCTTAATAAAAATCCTACGGTCTGTGGAGCGACACTTGAGTATAAGATTGAAGATATAGAGGGAAACAGCAATTATTCTCTGGATTTACCCGAAAATGTGTTGAGTGCTGTGGCATATAGATTAGAAGAGGGGTTAATAATACCAGATTCTGCCATAGATTTACGGAATAAGATCATCAACAAGACATTGCAATGGAATGTACCCGAAGGCAAGTGGCGAATCATTATTGTATTCAATAAGGTTGATCCACTGTCTCTTGATCCCATGAACCCGCTTTCTGGTGCAAAGGTAATTGAGACATTCTTTCAGCGTTTTGAAGATCGTAATCCCGGTGAAAGTGGTAAAGGACTAAACTTTTTCTTTTCTGATGAACTTCAATTCGGTGTAGTCGGAACTCTTTGGAATAATAGCTTTGCAGATGAATTTATCAAGCGTAAGGGTTACGATATTATCCCTGTGCTTTCAGCATTGTTTGTAGACATCGGGGCAATAACTCCGAAAGTAAGACTTGACTACTGGGACGTTCAAGTTCAATTGGAGGAGGAATGTTTTTTCCGTCCAATATACGAGTGGCACGAAAAACGTGGAATGTTGTATGGGTGCGATCACGGTGGGCGTGGTACAAACGTGGTTGAATTTGGTGATTACTACCGAACTCAACGCTGGATGCCATGTCCGGGAAACGATTCTCCCAACCTCACCGCAGATGTCATTAAAAACAAAGTTGCTAGTTCTATAACGCACCTTTATCAGCGACCTCGCACATGGCTTGAAGGCTATCACAGCAGTGGATGGGGAACCAGCACTGCCCAAGTAGCTGATGCAACGTTTCGGAATTTCGTCATGGGTCATAACATGCTGTCATTGCATGGTCTTTATTACTCAACTTACGGTGGATGGTGGGAATGGGCGCCTCCGTGCAATCATTTCCGCATGCCCTATTGGGAACATATAGATGGGCTTCTCAAATGCTCAGAACGATTGAGTTATCTGCTCAGTCAGGGCGTACATTGCTGTGACGTTGCTGTGATGTATCCTGTTGAGCCTATGCAGGCAGGTATGGATGGCAGTAAAGCGGTTCAATCTGCGTTTAATATCGCTAATTATCTTTATAATCAGGGCATTGACTTTGATTTCATGGATTCGGAATCGCTTGCCCGTGCAGAGGTTAAAGAAAATGAACTGCACGTATCCGATGAAAAATATCGTGTATTGATTCTGCCTGCGATGAAGGCTGTCAGGCACTCAACTATCCAGAAAGTGCTTGAGTTTTATCAAGCAGGCGGGATCGTCATTGCTATGGATTGTTTGCCCGAAGCTAGTGATCGGGCCGGTTGTGACGATCCTGAACTTCATGAAATGGTAAAGCAAGTTTTCGGTATCACCGCTAAAGATGCGATAAAAGAATTAAAAATACATAACAATAATTCTGGTGGTATGGGGATACTTACGCATTCGTGGGATCAGACTGCAAAAATTATTGGCTCATATAGGGAATTAGGTGAAAAGGAAGCTTGACATATATGATATACTATTCACAAAAACAACAAAGAGAGGAGAGTGTATCATATGCGATTCCCCATTACTG
>Ga0315279_10008536_pt1 | contig 12382 bp, 11 predicted proteins | sample YL17G06_20_MG_FD_203694 | JGI IMG/M metagenome (GOLD analysis project Ga0315279, IMG submission 203694) | Sediment microbial communities from Yellowstone Lake, YNP, Wyoming, USA - YL17G06_20 | ecosystem: Environmental > Aquatic > Freshwater > Lake > Sediment | place: USA: Wyoming | collected... | reverse complement strand
ACAGGCCTGGAAATCTCAATCGCCGACGCACAGGTATGCGGCGAAAAGTTTCGGGCCGTCAAATTAGCGTAATAATCGTCGATGATTTTCCGATTAACCCTGCCGTTATTCCACGTAAGTTTTTTATCGTTGACTAAGTCAAACAGAGTGCTGGCGCCGGCAGCATTTATAATCGCCATTCGCGGTGCCTGTTTAATCAAGCCCAGCTCCCTCAATTCCCGGAACGCCTTGCCGAATGCGCTTGAGTTGCCTAAGTTTCCGCCGGGCACGATAATCCAGTCCGGCACATTCCAGCCCATCTGCTCGATGATGCGATACATTATGGCCTTTTGCCCTTCGAGCCGAAATGGGTTCAAGGAATTCACTAAATACAGCCCCAGCTTTGCGCAGACATCCTGAACCTGCCGCATACAGTCGTCGAAGTCGCCCTGTATCTGAATCGTCCGGGCGCCGTAATCCATCGCCTGACTGAGTTTGCCGTAGGCGATTCGGCCTGAGCCGATAAACACCGTGCATTTTAAGCCGCAGCTATGCGCATACAAAGCCACCGATGCGGATGTGTTGCCGGTCGAGGCACAGGCACAGGATTTTACGCCGACCATTAGTGCGTGGCTGAACGCCGCGGCCATTCCGTTGTCCTTGAATGACCCGGATGGATTCAGTCCTTCATACTGCAAATAGAGACACCCGGGCCGCATATCGACATATTTGGCAACAGCATCGTTCTGCTGCAGAATCGTCTGCCCTTCGCCTATCGTTACTTTGTATTTGTCTTCGCAGAAATTAAGTAACTCGCGAAATCGCCACACGCCTGAAAAATCCAACGGGCTGCTTCTATTCGCCCATCGCCTGGCAAAATCGCTCAGGTTCTTCGGCACCTCTATCTTGTCCCAAGTGTAAAGGACATCCAGCAATTCCCCGCATTTTGGGCACTTAAATATCGCCTGAGCGCACTCAAACTCCGCCCCACAATCCGGATTAGTACATTTCTGAAAAGCTGCATCTGATGACATATTCATAATAGGATTTCCGATTAACCTTTCGTTCGGCTTCTTACTACACGATGTGCTACCAACTAACCTGTGTCACTTCCCTGTTAATTTTCTCAATCAACTCCGGCATTTCAGAAAGCCGTTCTATTTTCCAGGCGCCTTCGGGAACTTTTTTGCCGGTGTTAGTATATGCACCCTTCAGGACGGCCCGCATACCGGTCTTCGCAGCCGGCTTAATATCATTATTTACATTGTCCCCGACAAACAAGATATTCTCAAGCATCTCGCCGATTCGCTCGGCGGCAATCTTAAAGATTCGCAAGTTGGGCTTTCGAAAATTAAATTCATACGAATAGACCCTGACCTGAAAGAAATCCAGTATGCCCAACTGCTCCAGATGTTTATCCAGCGAGCAGCCGTTCACAAAGGTGTTGGAGACTATGCCGAGTTTCAGTTCCAATTTTCTAAGTTCGCCCAAAGTCTCTCTCGTCTTTGGTTCGAGCCTGGCAACTTTACTTAGCGGCTCATACCAAAGCCACGCCAGATGCCGCCATTGCTCGGTATCCAGTTGCAGGCCCTTTCTTGTCCCGACCTTTTTCAATAGTTCCAGCGTATCGAAATCCCTTCCTGTTATTTTCGAGAACAAGTGCTTAATCTGCAGCCGCATCAGGTTTTGCCAGTAGTAATAGGTGAAATTGCCCGCCGGCTGCCTTAAACTTTTGAGAAATTCGTACGACGACTTTGCGCCCTGGCGGAACAGCGAAGCCGTATTGACCCTGCCAAAATTCAGCAGCGTCTCGCCGAGGTCGAACAGCACCGCTTTAATTCTCTTATCCGACATAATTACCGCAAATGCGTTGATGCGTAAATGAGTAAATGCGCTAGCCGGCTCACTCATTAACTCATTAACTTATCTACTTATTTCCTTAATGGCGGCAGCTCTCCGCCGAAGGCTTCTTTGACCAGCTCAAACATCTCCTCGTCTGATATTGCCGAGACCCTGTCGGCGGCGTACTCGGCATCTATCTTATCCTTTACTCTGGTTACGCGAGGGTCGTGCTTGGAGATTTCGATATCGAACCTCGCCTCTATCCAGTGCTTTATCCCGGCGGCTCCGGTCTTATCTGTAATCGCAACGCCGACCGGCCGATTGAGCAGCTTCTGCGTGTCAAAGCAGTTGTATATCTCCTCGTCTTTTAATAAGCCGTCCGCGTGAATGCCCGCCCGCGTTACGTTGAAGTCTCTGCCGACCAGCGGATAGTTCACCGGGACATCAAAACCCAGCTCTTTTCTTGCGTATTCAGCCAGTTCGGTTATCGCCGCGTAATTGACGCCCGGCGTCATTCCCTTCAACTGCGCGTGTTCAACAACAAGCGCTTCCAGCGGCGGATTACCCGTCCGCTCGCCCACGCCGAGTATCGCCGCATTGGCGGCGCTGCAGCCATACAGCCATGCCGTCACCGCGTTTATCAAAACCTTGTGGAAGTCATTGTGACCGTGCCATTCCAGCCGCTCAGGCGGAATTCCGATTTGCCGAAACCCCTGGACAAGTTTGGGAATGCTTCGCGGCAGCGAAGCCTCCGGCCAGGGCAGGCCAAACCCGAGCGTATCGCACAGCCGAATCTTGACCGGCTTATTGTAGCTGTCGGCGAGTTTTTTCAGCTCCGCCGCAAAAGGCAGCACAAATCCATCGTAATCCGCCCGCGTAATGTCCTCAAAGTGACATCGCGGGATAACGCCGCTGTCGAGCGCCGCCTTTACAATATCAAGATAGGCACTCATCGCCTGCCCGCGCGTCTTGAAAAGCTTCAAGAATATGTGGTAATCGCTCGCCGAGGTCAGGATGCCCGTTTCCGCCAGTCCCATCTGCGACACGAGCTTGAAATCAGCCGCGACCGCCCTTATCCAGCCGGTTATCTCAGGGTATTTGTAGCCGCGCTGCTGGCACAGCTCCACCGCTCTTCTGTCTCGCTCCGAGTACAAAAAGAACTCGCACTGCCGAATAAGACCTGTGCCGCCGTCTATCTCGTGCAACAAATCGTATATCCGCAGGACCTGCTCCGGCTTATAAGGCGGCCTTGCCTGCTGACCATCGCGAAACGTCGTGTCGGTTATCCAGATTTCTTCCGGAATGTCATACCTGACCTTCTTATTGTCGAACGCTGCCTTCGGAAATTCCGTGTACGGAAATATTTCGCGATACAGATTAGGCCTGCTGACATCTACAAGTTTAGGACTTTTGCCTGCCATTATTTGTCTCCGTCGCATATCGTTCTCCGTTCATTGTTCATTGAAAAACGGTTTGACCGAGCGCTCATCGAAACCCACCAACAATGAACAACAAACTACGAACAACAAACTAAAGACTAATTGCATTTCTGATATTGCGGATTACGCGATACGCACCACGCTCCCCGCACAATCGATATTGGCCGAGATGGGAGTCGAACCCATACGCCCTTTCGGACAGGGGATTTTAAGTCCCCAGCGTCTGCCATTCCGCCACTCGGCCTAACCGCATAGATTAACGTATCTGGCGGGCTTTTGCAAACCCTTTCACATCCAAAAAAAGGGTGAAAAATTTGTTGACATTATCCGCAAGATGAATTTTATTTGAGTCGTTCATTAAAAAACGAAAATAATCGGCGATTTCTTAAGGACAGGAGAATAATTATGAAAAAGACTGCATTTTTATTCTTTTGGGCTTGTTGTGTAACGGGTATCAATTGTTTCGGAGCAATGGACCCAAATCATACTGCCGGCAACAAATTTACCACCGATGGGAACGATATAAAAGCGACAGTAGGTGGAAACACCGACTTTGCCTTTGCTCTGTATGGCAAATTGAGGGAGGGTGCACCTAAAGGCAATTTATTCTTCTCGCCATACAGCATTTCAACCGCCCTTGCGATGACTTATGCAGGCGCCCGCGGCGATACAGAAAAGCAAATGGCAACGGCCTTGCATTTTACGCTGCCCGGTAAACGTCTGCATTCTACTTTCGGCGCACTGCAAAAACAGCTTATCCAAACTGAAAAGTCACGCGGTTACCAGCTTTTATTGGCAAATGCCCTTTGGCTTCAAAAAGGTGAACCTTTCCTGAAGGAGTTTTTGGATTTAACTAAATATTATTATGGTGCAGGTATTAGTCAGCTTGATTTTGTTAATGAAACGGAGAAATCCCGACAAAAAATCAATTCCTGGGTCGAGGAAAAAACGAAAGAAAAGATTAAAGAGTTAATCCCACCGGGCGGCGTTGACGAACAAACGGTGCTGGTCATTACCAATGCCATATACTTCAAAGGCGAATGGAAGACCAAATTCGAAAAAAAGGACACCGAACGTGCAGATTTTTCTATATCAGCCAATGACAAAGTCAAAGTCCGTCTGATGCATTTGAAAGAAGACTTTAAATACTGCGAAGATGAGAAATTGCAGGCCATCGAATTGCCATATAAAGGCAATAAACTGAGTATGCTGGTGATTCTGCCGAAAGAAACAGAGGGCATTAAGGAGATGGAAGACACACTTACAGCAAAAAGTCTCAATTGTTTATTGTCAAAGATGAAGACGGAAAAGGTTGATGTGTATTTCCCCAGATTCAAGCTTGTCTGGGGGACTTTTGCATTGGGAATGCCCGATGCCTTTGATTGGGAAAAAGCTGATTTCTCAGGTATAAACGGCACAGGCCATATATGGATTTCAAATGTTTTCCATAAGGCCTGTATCGAAGTCAATGAGAAAGGAACGGAGGCAGCAGCAGGTACAAGTGTTATAATGATGTGGGGTATTCATATTGAACCCGTTTTTCGTGCCGACCATCCGTTTATTTTTATTATTAAGGACAATCATTCGGGAAGCATATTGTTTATGGGCAGGGTAATGAATCCAGTTGAATGACAGACTCAAAGAATTGGATTGAGAATTTTGAGAAACGGCTTAAACGGCTTGACCCTAATCAGTCTGATTGAGAACTCTCTGATCACACCTGTTACATAATCCGAAGTCAGGTCTAATCAAGGCCTGAATCGACAGAGAAAATACCTCATTCGCTCTCTTATCTGGGCCAAAAGGATTTTTCGCTTGAGCGCCTTTAGTCGGCGGTCGTCTGCCAGCGAGCAGGCCTTTTTGATTCTCCCGGCAGCTTCTTCCAATTTGCCCATCGCCAGATAAACAGCCGCTGAATCCCGCAAGCTCAAAAGGTGCTCACTTTTGATATCCAGGGCGTGAGAGAAAAACTCCGCGGCATCCTCGAACGCGCCCTTGGCAGCACTTACAACGCCAAGATAGTAATGGGCATCCGCGTTGGAGCAATCGACGTCAACGGCCCTAAGCAGACAATGCGTCGCGTAATCGAGGTCGCCGGCTGTCAAAAACATTGACCCCATAGAGACAAGGATATTTGCATCTTCCCCTGCCAGTCTCAGCTCGGAGACAAGATAGGCCTTGGCCTCCATCGTTTCGTCCCTGTTTAACGAGAACTGGGCGAGTCTATAGCGCGGCCCCGGGAGCGAGCTATCTTTTTGCATCGCCTCTCTGTAAAGCTGCGCCGCCTGTTCAAAATCTTTGTTATCGAAAGCAATCTCACCCAGGTAAAACAACGCCGGCGCAAAACCGGGATTAAGCTCGAGAATTCTGTTGAACTTTTCCCTTGCCGCTTCGAGTTCACCAATTCCAAGCAAAAACAAACCAAAATCGAGGATGACATCGATATCGCCCGGATTGGTGCGAAGCTCGGCCAGGAAATGTTCCTGGCTGCGTTTGCTGTCGCCATCGGACCAATAGGCCTGAGCTATTCGGTAGTTAATCTGCGGATGGCTCGGCTCAAGCTCCGCCGTCCGCAGCCAGCATCGGATGGCCTTTTTGTACTCACCGCGAGCAAAAAGACTGTTACCGATATTATAGTAGCATAGGGCGCAGTCCGGATTTATCTGCTGCGCAAGATAAAACATCTGCTCCGCTACATCGTGCTGGCCCATCTCGGTATAGGTGATTATCCGATTGCAATAGGAGGGTTCAAACCTGGGGTCAACTTCCTGGATATGCTCAAAGGTATCGACAGCTAAATCGTATTGGCCGGTGCGTGTATAATCAACCGCCAGTGAATTAAGTATCTCCAGGTCATCAGGGTTCAGCTCCAGCGCAGCCTCATATTCTTTTATCGCATCCTCAAATCTGCTCATTGCATCCAGCGTAAGGGCCTTGTTGAAGTGCCACGAGCCGTTGGTGGGATTTATCTCCAGCGCCGTTTCCAGCGCCTCCAGTGCCTGCGTCATTTTGCCGTCTTCGTAAAGCTCGAAGGCCTTGCGGGCCTTGCGTTCAGCATTATCATAAGAACTAAATTCCATCTCATCAAACAGCATAAACAGTACCTCTATCCAATCATTACCCCTGCCGCCCACCGCCGTTATCGCCCGCAAAACGCCTCTGCGTTAGCAGTTTTTCCCGGGCTGCAAACCCTTTCCTCCGCCCCAAAATTTAGCTTGAAGTCCAGCTTGTAAACTCTTATAATAGAATAAGTTAGTTAAAGAACCGCGAGTCCCCCTGCTGATGCGCCGGGCTGAAGCGGGTGTTTTTCTGGAAAGCGGTCATCGATAGTCTTATAATGTGTGATTAACGAATGGACTGTGCTAATGCAGCAGTTTCAATCGTGAGGATAACGGGCGAACCACAACTCTAATTTGGAGAAGTACGGTTATGATTAAAGAAATAAAAGGCAAAGTAACAGCCGGCAAAGGCAAATACGCCATCGTCGTCAGCCGATTCAACGAGTTCATAACCTCGAAGCTTCTTGCCGGCGCGATAGATTGTCTTCAGCGTCACGACGCCGCCGATGAGCAAATATCGGTGGTGTGGGTGCCGGGCGCCTGCGAAATTACCATAGCCGCCAAAAAGCTGGCAGAGAGCGGAAAGTATGTCGCGGTACTCTGCTTAGGCGCGGTCATTCGAGGCCAGACCGGCCACTATGATTACGTCTGCCAGCAGGTTGCTCGGGGTGTCGGGCAAATCAACTATGAAACAGGCGTGCCTGCGGTGTTCGCCGTTCTGACCTGTGAGACGCTTGAGCAGGCAGTCGAGCGAGCCGGGACAAAGATGGGCAACGCCGGCGCCGAGGCGGCGCTGACGGCTATGGAAATGGCAAACGTAATACGGCAGATTTAGTTTTGTTATTTTTGCTCTTCACCAAATACTGTTCACTAACGACTATCGACTAACGACCATTGACCATCTTATTTCGGGGCCAGCAGGTGGATAGAAGAACAAGGGCCAGGGAGCTCGCGATGCAGGGACTGTACCAGCTCGACGTGCAGGGCCCGGATGCGATGGAGCTTCTGGACAAGTTCTTCACAGAAACAGAGCCTGATGAGTCCATCCGCAAACTTGCCCGCGAGTGGACAAAGGGAGCCTGGAAAAATCTTCAGCAATGTGACGAGCTTATAGCCGCCTCAATTCTAAAGTGGCAGATCGCCAGATTATCGCCCGTCGATAAAAGCATCCTGCGACTATCGGTTTACGAATTGAAATTCTGCCCCGACATCCCGCCCAAGGTTGTGATAAACGAGGCCATCGAGCTTGCCAAGAAATTCAGCAGCGAGAAGGCCCCTGCTTTCGTCAACGGGGTGCTCGACGCCATTTTCAAAAAGCTCACCGCCCGCGGGCCGAGCCGCGATTCAGCAGTTGCAGGTCGCCAAGAACAGGTATGAGAACAATTGCAGTATTAAACCAAAAAGGAGGGGTAGGCAAGACCACAACCGTGGCCAATACCGCGGCGGCCCTTGCCGCTATGGGCGCGAGGGTGGTCGCCATCGACCTTGACCCCCAGGCGCATTTGACGATACACCTCGGCCTCGAACCGCAGATAATCGAGGCCGGCTCATACAATGTCCTGATTGAATCCGCCGACTTCCAGCAGCAAATCCTGCTGGTCCGCCCGAACCTGTGGCTGCTGCCCGCGAACATCAACCTCGTCGGGGCCGAGACCGAACTTGTAAGCATGGTCGGCAGAGAGACTATCCTGCGCGAAGCGCTCAAACCGGCGAAAGATAAGTTCGACTATTGCCTCATCGATTGCGGCCCGTCACTGGGGTTACTGACCCTCAATGCCCTCACCGCCTCGCAGGAGGTCTTGATACCGCTTCAGCCGCACTTTTTGGCCCTGCGCGGCTTCGGGAAGCTGCTGCAAACCATCGAGCTTGTAAATAAAAGAATCAACCCGCAGCTCAAAGTCAACGGCGTTTTATTATGTATATTTGAAGGCAGGGCCTCGCTTCCGAACGAGGTCAAAGCCGACATCGAGCAGTTTCTCGATAAGGCCCGCGGCACCAACTGCGCCTGGGCGCAGGCACAGATTCTGCCGGTCTATGTGCGAAAGAATATCAAGCTCGCGGAGGCCCCCAGCTACGGCAAAACAATCTTCGAGTATGCACCAACCTGCCACGGCTCCGAAGACTACCGAAAAGTCGCTGAATTCATTCATAACCAAACGCAGGTGCCAACTACGCCACAAAACGAAACAACAACTCAACCCTGCCCAATAAAGATTGTCGAGGTAGCTGGCACAAACCTACAAGAGTTAATGTCTGAGCCAGCGCAAACACCAAACATGGCTACCACTGACCGGCGTAACGAAATTGGGAAGCTTAAGGTAGATGACCGTGGGGCTGTTGGTAAAGTTTAGCGTAATATCTCTCGCGTTAAAAGAAAGGCAGGCCATAACTATAGATGGAAGAGCAGAAAAGAAACCCTGTTGAAGATTTTGACCGCCGGGAGATCGTCTACTACCTCCGCCAAATCTATCGACTTCTGATCTTCTGGTCCGTTATATTACTCTTAATATTTCTATTGCGCAGTTGTTTCCCGCCTACGGTAAAGGTCAAAGTCGAAGATGCATCCAAGGTGGGGGTAATGAATTTACAGAATCTCCTCAGACGCAACGTTGATATAGTCACCGAAAGAGGTCTGCACTGGTATATCAAGGAACAAGTCCTCCACGAGGCAAGACCGATATGAAAGACGATCGCCTCTAATTGATTCCGAAAAATGGATCCTGAGCAAGTACTAATTCTGTGGAAAGTTCGGTGCGTACACACTCAGACGAAAGATTTCTTCGACCGATCTCTTGTGTTAGATACATCGAATCTTAATCCACAAAACATGGCCGATATCGTAGCTATTAGCAAACACCGACCCCTTGGCCGAGACATACTCAAATATAGAGCGCACTTCTGTGAATCAGAATGGCCATCCTCATTAACAATAAATGAGGGCACACGTATCCGCGAGGTTATCACAATTTTTTTGGAAGATTACTTCGAAGACGAAATTGGTCGAGGGATGGATGAGATTGGAATCTGCAGGATTCTGACGGGAGAGAAGCACCCAATTATAGCGGGTAACTTCAAGAGTGTTTTGCAACTTGGACCATCTCCCATGAGAAATAAGGATGCCTGGCAGCAGAAGGATTCTGATACCCTCGCGCATTTTCTGCAGGTGAATCGCCAGATTGCGAAAAGCCGTTGGTTAAAGGAAAAATGCACTCTGACCAGCAAAGGTAGCAAGACTGACTCACAAGTGCCTTCTTTCGAATCCCTTGTATATGTGAGTATCTACTTCAGGCAACTCTTCCCCGATGACGATAAACTCTTTAGCGCTGCCTGCAACACCTACAAGCGTTATGTAGCTAACGAAGCAAAGATCATTTGGGTGAAGTGTGAAAAAAAGTCCTTTTTGGCCATACTCAAAGAAAAACCACTATTCGCAAGCACTGCTGAGGGCACAAATGCTAACTTGATCGACGCATTTCTGTACGGAGCATTACTTTTTCACACTGTTGAGAAGGTCGAAACACACAAGCGCACTATGTTTAAGACGCTTCTCAAAGATCTTGGACGGGACAAATTGGTCTTTTCTCTGAATGCTTGCCTAAGACAACTCTACAACCACGTAGGCGCAGTTGCCCCCGTGATCCATCAAGACTTCGCTCACTGGCAGAATCATGAAAACATTCCACGCCCAGATATACTCTGGCAGGAGCAAATCTTTGGCAACTAGACACAGGGATCTGTAGTAAGACCTCTTCTCATTTTCTGGAAAGTTTCCGGGCAGTATACGCAAATGAACTTTCAGACTAATTGCTGAGGTTTCTGCAATAGTTCGGCGATTTGGGCTAAGAATTTCGCGGCGCAGGCATCAGCGACAGGTCCAAATACGACAGATGCTGCAAGTGAAACCCAGCACCACCTACCTATCCCAATCAAGCCGGTCTCGCAACCGTCTTGCACAACACCAGCGTCACAGTTCATACAAACGACCGCCAGCCAGGAGCCTGACTGAGCATCCGCAAAAACCTCTGGCAGTCACCATCAGGAATCACACTTACTATTTCCAGACCAGTATGCTTTACCCGCTTTTTTTGTCCAACAGCCCCTGCTCCCGCATCCAGTTGGCACAAGCCATAAGCCAGCTCGATGCAGCGCTATCCTTTTTGCCCAGGCCGAAACCATGGCCGCCCTTCTGGTAAATATGCATCTCCGCAGGGACCTTCGCCTTGCGAAGGGCAAGGTAAAAATAAATGCTGTTCTCCGGCGGCACCCCGGTATCATCGTCTGCGTGTACAAGAAAAGTCGGCGGCGTCCGGGGCGTAACCTGCTTTTCGTTGGACAGGTTTTCCACCATATTCGGGTCCGGATTTTCACCCAGCAAGTTCCGCCTCGAACCCGTATGGGTGCACCATTCGGTGAACGATATGACCGGATAAATAAGTATCATAAAGTCCGGCCGACAGCTAACCCGCTCGATGGGGTCCTGGACCTCACTGCGGCCATTATCAAAATGCGTCCCGGTAGTTGATGCAAGATGCCCGCCCGCCGAAAAACCGAGGACGCCAATTCGATTTGGGTCGATACTCCATTCTTTCGCACGGCTGCGGACCATTCTGATTGCCCGATGGGCATCCTGCAGCGGCGCTGGATGCCCGTAGCCGGTGCCGCTATTACGGTGGCGATACTTAACAATAAAGCCGGCCACACCCAGGGAATTCAACCACTGTGCAATCTGGTGTCCCTCGTGGTCCATAGCCAGAAATCCATAGCCGCCGCCGGGACATATAACAACGGCGGCGCCATTGGCCTTTTCCTTTGCCGGCAAATAAATCGTCAATGTCGGCTTGTCACCTTCCTGGTCACCCTTAGCGCCGGGCGCCCCCTCCGGCCAAAGCAACTCCACCGGCTGTGGGCTTGATACCTCATCCGCAGCAACAATCACAGTTATGGCCAAAGCGATGACAAAATAGGATAAAGCCATTTTCAAATACTTACTCACGTTTCTCTCCTTTCTAAAAAGCTGCAAATTTTACTTTTGCCGGCGAAACCTCCAGGAACAATTTCAGGGCCGCGTCTGCTTCTTTGTCAAACCAATTGTTGGGGATTTTGCAATTGCTCCGTGATAAACTTTAGAAACCTGGCCGCATAAAGCTCATTTATAACCATCCCATCCACTGCCAGCGTCAGAGTGGTCAGCTTGCGCACCACGGTGCCGCCATCGTAAGGCACAACGGTCCTAATCACGTTGCCGGCTGCTAAAATGACGCTTGCCGGCGGCGGGACAATTCCAAAAAAATAATCAATGCCGTACGCACCAAGGTTGCTTAATGCTATCGTCTCGCCTTCTATATCCGCAAGCGTCAGCTTGTTGTTGCGGGCCTTCTCAGTCAACTGCTTATCCTCTCCCGCGATTTGAGCCAGGGGTTTTTTGTCCGCATCCTTTATCACTGGCACGACAAGCCCCTGCGGACTATGCACCGCAAAGCCGACATTAACCGCATCGGCAATTCTGACGTTGTCACCATCGACCCTGCCTGTCACGAGCCGGTAATGTTTTGCAGCCAGCGCCAGCGCGCGGACAAAAAAGGCGTTGCTCGTGATTTTCACTCCCAATGATTTGCTGAGACTTCCCCGAAGCGCCATCAGCCCGGTTACATCGGCTTTTGCCTCGATATGAAAACAGGGCTTGGTCAGCTTGGATTGCAGCATTCTCTCTCCGATTAGCTTCTGGATTCTCGATAGCGGGATATGCATCTCGTATTGCGTATATTATATCGCGTATTGCGTGCGACGCACGATGCGTCAGGCACAACAAAAAAATGGGCGATACAGGATTCGAACCTGTGACCTCACAGGTGTGATTAATCTCTATATATCCCATCAGTACCGCGACCGTAACTCCTTACTTTATAAAGCCAAAAAAACCTTCTGCAAAATACGTAACTTTATATTAAATAACGGCTTATAATCATTATTTTCTTGCAATCTCCTCCATTTTGGTTATTATATAAGTGACACAACAAAAAGGACTTACGGCCAAAACAAAGGAGATTTTAATATGCAACACTT
>Ga0315279_10008535_pt1 | contig 12382 bp, 10 predicted proteins | sample YL17G06_20_MG_FD_203694 | JGI IMG/M metagenome (GOLD analysis project Ga0315279, IMG submission 203694) | Sediment microbial communities from Yellowstone Lake, YNP, Wyoming, USA - YL17G06_20 | ecosystem: Environmental > Aquatic > Freshwater > Lake > Sediment | place: USA: Wyoming | collected... | reverse complement strand
TCCTGGACGACAAGGAACGGCAGGTGGCGCGCCTGAAGCGGGGCGACGAACTGCCCACGGGCGTCCTGGAGATGGTCAAGGTCTGGATCGCCACGAAGCGCACCCTGGCGGTGGGCGATAAGATGGCCGGCCGCCACGGCAACAAGGGCGTCATCGCCCGCATCGTGACGGTGGAGGACATGCCGTTCCTGCCGGACGGCCGCCCGGTGGAAATCCTCCTGAACCCCCTCGGCGTGCCGAGCCGCATGAACGTCGGCCAGATCCTGGAGACGCACCTGGGCTGGGCGGCGGCCGTGCTGGGGTTCCAGGCCGTCTCGCCCGTCTTCGACGGCTGCAAGGAAGACGCCATCCACGATCTCTTGGAACAGGCCGGCCTGCCGAGGGACGGCAAGACCGTCCTCCACGACGGCCGCACGGGCGAGCCGTTTGACCAGCGCGTCACAGTCGGCCATATCTACATGATGAAACTGCACCACCTGGTGGACGACAAGGTGCACGCGCGGGCCACCGGCCCGTACAGCCTCATCACGCAGCAGCCCCTCGGCGGCAAGGCCCGCTCCGGCGGCCAGCGGTTCGGCGAGATGGAGGTCTGGGCGCTGGAGGCGTACGGCGCGGCCTACATCCTCCAGGAACTCCTGACCGTCAAGAGCGACGACGTCGAGGGCCGCACCAAAATCTACGAGTCGATGGTCATGGGCCGCAACACCCTCGAGGCCGGCACGCCCGTCTCCTTCGACGTCCTGTGCAACGAGATCAAGGGCCTGTGCCTGAACATGCAGTTGGAGAAGAAGCGGCTGTAGGGAGTGCGGAGTGCGGAATGCGGAGTGCGGAGTGAAAAGCAACGGCAACGACAACGGCAATGGCCTTGAGCATTTAGCCGCCCGCCTTGGCGGGCGCGTGGCCTTAAGCGGAGACAGCCGATGACGCAGGCAACGGAAGCAGGGCCTTACGAGAGGATCAACGATTTCGGGAGCGTGAAGATCTCGCTCGCCAGCCCGAACGACATCCGCTCGTGGTCGTTCGGCGAAGTGCGCAAGCCCGAGACGATCAATTACCGGACGTACCGGGCGGAGCGCGACGGCCTCTTTTGCGAGCGCATCTTCGGCCCCGAGCGCGACTGGGAGTGCTTCTGCGGCAAGTACAAGGGCACGAAGCACAAGGGGATGATCTGCGACCGTTGCGGCGTGAAGGTCACCCACAGCCGCGTCCGCCGCAAACGCATGGGCCACATCAACCTGGCCGCCCCGGTCGTCCACATCTGGTTCTTCAAGGCCATGCCCAGCCGCCTGGGGAACCTCCTGGACATGAAGGTCTCGGACCTGGAGAAGGTCATCTACTTCCAGGACTACATCGTGGTGGACCCGGGCCCCACGCCCCTGAAGCCCAAGCAACTGCTGACGGAAGAGGAGTACCGGGGGGCCCGCGACAAGTACGGCAACGAGTTCGACGCCGACATGGGCGCCGAGGCCGTCAAGAAGATGCTCCAGCGGATGGACCTGGCGAAACTGTCGCAGCAGTTGCGCGAAGAACTCAATACCACCCGCTCGAAGCAGAAACTCAAAAACATCACCAAGCGCCTGAAACTGGTGGAGGCGCTGCGCGAAAGCGGCAATCAGCCGGAGTGGATGGTGCTGGACGTCATCCCGGTCATCCCGCCGGACCTGCGGCCGCTCGTGCTCCTGGATTCGGGCAACTTCGCCACGAGCGACTTAAACGACCTGTACCGGCGGATCATGAACCGCAATAACCGCCTGAAGAAACTCGTGGACCTGAACGCCCCCGAGGTCATCATCCGCAACGAAAAGCGGATGCTCCAGGCGGCGGTGGACGCCCTGTTCGACAACGCCCGCTGCCGCCGGCCCGTGCTGGGCTCCTCCAACCGCCCCCTGAAGAGCCTGACCGACATGATCAAGGGCAAGCAGGGCCGGTTCCGCGAGAACCTCCTGGGCAAGCGCGTCGATTACTCCGCCCGCAGCGTTATCGTCATCGGCCCGGAACTGAAGTTGCACCAGGCCGGCCTGCCCAAGACCATCGCCCTGGAACTCTTCCAGCCGTTCATCATCCGGCGCCTCAAGGAACTCGGCTACGCCGACACCATCAAGAGCGCCAAGCGCATGATCGAACGCCAGGACCGCGAGGTCTGGGACATTCTGGAAGAGGTCACGCACCAGCACCCCGTGCTTCTGAACCGCGCCCCGACGCTGCACCGCATGGGCATCCAGGCGTTCGAGCCGGTGCTCATCGAAGGCAACGCCATCAAGATCCACCCGCTCGTGTGCCGCGGCTTCAACGCCGACTTCGACGGCGACCAGATGGCCGTGCACCTGCCGCTCTCGCTGGAGGCGCAGGTCGATGCCACGGTCCTGATGATGAGCACCAACAACATCTTCAGCCCCTCCAACGGCCGCCCCATCATGAGCCCCAGCCAGGACATCGTCCTGGGGTGCTTCTACCTGACGACCTTGAGGCGCGGGGCGGGCCTGAAGGGCGAGGGCAAGGCGTTCCGCAGTTTCCAGGAGGCGATCGCGGCCCACGCGCACCGCAAGGTTGACCTGCACTCGCCCATCAAGGTGCGCCTGCCGGCCGGGACGAAGGTGGCCGAGAAGCCCGGCTTGCTCGAGAAGGCGCCCCCCAGTTTGATCATTGAGACGACCGTCGGCCGCATCTACTTTAACGACGTCCTTCCGCCCGGCATGCCGTTCTACAACTTCGAGATGGTGCAGCGCGGCTGCGCGCAGGTCATCAGCGACTGCTACCGCCTGCTGGGCCGCGCCAAGACCATCGAGGTCCTCGACGCGATCAAGGAACTGGGCTTCCGGTGGTCGACGCTGGCGGGCCTCTCGTTCTCCACCGAGGACCTGCGGGTGCCCGTCGAGAAAAAGCGCAAGATCCTCGAGACCACCCAGAAGGAAGTCGACCGCATCAACCGCGGCTACGAGCAGGGCGCCATCACCGACGGCGAACGCTACAACCAGGTCATCGACGCCTGGACCCACGCCAGGGAACTCGTGACCCAGGAAATGATGAAGGAACTGGAGCACGACGTCCGCGAAGGCAAGCCGCACCTGAACCCCATCTTCCTGATGACGCACTCCGGCGCCCGCGGCTCGATCGACCAGGTGCGGCAGTTGGCGGGCATGCGCGGCCTCATGGCCAAGCCCTCGGGCCTCATCATCGAAACCCCCATCAAGGCGAATTTCCGCGAGGGCCTGACCGTCCTGGAATACTTCTCCTCGACGCACGGCGCCCGCAAGGGCCTGGCCGACACGGCCCTCAAGACGGCCGACTCGGGGTACCTGACGAGGAAACTCGCCGACGTCGCCCAGAACGTCGTCGTCAGCCGGCACGACTGTGGCACCCTGAACTCCATTGAGAAGGAAGTCTGGTACAAGGGCGCCGAGGTGGACCGGCCCCTGTCGGACGCCGTCGTCGGCCGCGTGGCCGCCCAGAGCATCGTCGACCCCCTCTCTGACGAGTACGTGGTCAAGGAAAACGAGATCATCACCAACAAGGCGGCCGACCGCATCGAGCAACTGGGCATCGACCGGCTGCGCGTCCGCAGCCCGCTGACGTGCGAGTCGGTCATGGGCATCTGCGCCAAGTGCTACGGCGTGGATCTCTCGACCGGAAAACTCGTCGAGGAAGGCATGGCCACCGGCATCATCGCGGCCGAATCCATCGGCGAGCCCGGCACGCAACTGACGATGCGCACGTTCCACATCGGCGGCACCGCCAGCCGCGCGGTCCTCCAGAGCGAGCATCGCGCCACGCAGGACGGCAAGGTCCGCTACCACAACATTCGTGCGGTCCAGGTCAAGGACGAGGCCGGCCCCCGCACCATCAGCCTCAAGCACAACGGCGAAATCCTCGTCCTCGACGCCAAGGACCGCGAGTTGGAGCGGTTTGCGGTCCCGCTCGGCGCCGCGCTCCTCAAGGACGACGGCAAGAGCGTCAAGGCCGCCGACATCCTCTGCAAGTGGGACCCCTACATGGCCCCCATCATGGCCGAGGAGAAAGGCATCGTCAAGTACGCCGACCTCGTTGACGGCGAGACGATGCGCATCGAGGAAGACCGCTCCGGCCACAAACGCCGTCTCGTCATCGAGCACAAGGGCGAACTGCACCCGCGCGTCATCGTCGAGGACCCGGACGGCAAGATCCTCGAGTTCCATTACATCCCGGCCCGCACGTACGTTGAGGTCGACGAGGGCGATAAGGTCGTCCCCGGCACGCTCCTGGCGCGCCGGCCCCGCGAATTGGGCGGCACCCAGGACATCACCGGCGGCCTGCCGCGCGTCACCGAACTCTTTGAGGCCCGCAAGCCCAAGGAGCCCGCCGTCATGAGCGAGATCGACGGCGTCGTGGAACTGTCGCAGGAGAAGAAGCGCGGCAAGATGACCATCATCGTCCGCAACCCCGAGGCCGAGGTCGAGAAGGAACACTACGTTCCGCACGACCGGCACCTCAGGGTCCACACGGGCGACCGCGTCCGCGCGGGCGACCAGTTGACCGACGGCCCGCTCGTGCCCCACGACATCCTCCGCATCGCCGGCGAGGCGGAACTCCAGAAGTACATGCTCCGCGAAATCCAGAACGTTTACCGGTCGCAGAAGCAATCCATCGACGATAAGCACCCCGAACTCATCCTGACGCAGATGCTCCGCAAGGTCCGCGTCGACCGGCCGGGCGACACCAACTTCCTCCCCGGCGAGGTCGTCGACAAGTTCAAGTTCCGCGCCGAGAACGAACGCCTCAACCACATGGCGAAGGTGGTCGACCCCGGCGATACCGAGTTCGAGGAAGGCCAGTTGGTCCTGCGGAGCGAGTTCGACGAGGCGGCGGCCATCGCCGAGCAGGGCGGCGGGGCGCCCCCGAAGAAGAAACGCCCGCGCCAGGCCACCGCCAAGACCATGCTCCTCGGCGTCACCAAGGCCAGCCTCCAGAGCGAGTCGTTCCTGTCGGCGGCCAGTTTCCAGGAGACCACCAAGGTCCTCACGGAAGCGTCGCTGGCGGGCAAGGTCGACCCGCTCGTGGGCCTGAAGGAGAACGTGGTCCTGGGCCACCTCGTCCCGGCGGGCACGGGCTTCAAACTGTATCTGGAGGCTGCGGCCACGTTGCATGCCGAACCGGTGCCGGCCGCGGCGGAGGTCGCCCAGGCGACTCCGGCGGGGGCCGAGACCGAGGTCCACCGTCCCGCCGAGGAAGTGCAGGACGAATAGGCCCGGCCCGCGCCCGGGCCGCGCGTTGCGGCCGGGCCTGCGCCGGCGCGGAGGCCAAGAGGAATTCAACGCGTTTTCACGGAGTCGCCTGGGCGACCAGCAACGGAGAACACGAGATGCCGACCATCAGCCAACTGGTTCGTAAGCCGCGCAAGGTCCAGAGGTCGCGATCCAAGAGCATGGCCCTGGGGCATTGCCCGCAGAAGCGCGGCGTGTGCACCCTGGTGCGCACCATGACGCCGAAGAAGCCCAACTCGGCGCTGCGAAAGATCGCACGCGTACGCCTCTCGAACGGCAAGGAAATCACGGCCTACATCCCGGGCGTCGATCACAACCTCCAGGAGCACTCCATCGTCCTGGTGCGCGGCGGGCGCGTACGCGACCTGCCGGGCGTCCGGTACCACATCATTCGCGGTACGCTCGACGCCCTCGGTGTGGAGAACCGCAGGCAAGGACGGTCCAAGTACGGGGCCAAGATGGCCAAGTAGGCCGGCCCGCGCCAAGGCCCACAGGAGAACGATTCCATGGCATTCAAGAAGTGGACGGCCAGTCATACGCACCAGAAGGTGGACCCCAAGTACAACAGCGAACTGGTGCAGAAGTTCATCAACTGCCTGATGTACTGGGGCCAGAAAAGCGTCACCCAGCGGGTCTTCTACGACGCGATGGACCTCATCGCCAAGAAGGTCAAGGACGCCCCGCCCCTGGACGTCTTCACGCAGGCCATCGAGAACGTCAAGCCTTACATCGAGGTCCGCTCCAAGCGCGTCGGCGGCGCCACTTACCAGGTGCCGATGCAGGTCGGCCAGAAGCGGAGGCTGTCGCTGGCGATCCGCTGGATCCGCGAGGCCGCACGCGAGAAGAAGGGTAAGCCGATGTCGGAGCGGCTGGCCGAGGAGATCATGGCGGCCTATAAGAAAGAGGGCGCCGCCATCCAGACGCGCGAGAACGTCCACCGCATGGCCGAAGCCAACAAGGCCTTCGCCCATTTTGCCTGGTGAGGGTGTCGGGGCCGCGGCGGCCGGCGCCGCAGGCCTCTCTTTTCAGGGTCCAACCCACTCGATAATCTCCGGCCGCCTTGCTCCAAAGGCGGCGCCAGTGTCCACGCGGGGGATGGGCGGTCCGGACACCGTCCAGGGTCTTTCCGCGATGCCCGCCATGCGCCGCGGCCTCGCAGGGGGCCTTCCGGCCTCGCGGGCGCGGCACGGGCCGGCCTGTCCGGGCGCGGCTGAAAGACGGCATACGGCATGAGCACGCAGGAACTGGCCAACCTCCGCAACATCGGAATTGCCGCCCACATCGATGCCGGCAAGACCACGGTCTCCGAGCGCGTCCTCTACTATGCGGGCAAGACCTACAAGATGGGCGAGGTCCACGAGGGCACCGCCGTCATGGATTTCGACCCGGAAGAGCAGCAGCGCGGCATCACGATCCACGCGGCGGCCACGACCCTCCCCTGGAAGGGCGCGACCCTCAACCTCATCGACACGCCTGGCCACGTGGACTTCACCATCGAGGTCGAGCGGAGCCTCCGGGTCCTCGACGGGGCGGTCGTGGTCTTCTGTGGCGTCGGCGGCGTCGAGGCCCAGAGCGAAACGGTCTGGCGGCAGGCCGACCGCTACGGCGTCCCGCGGCTGGCCTTCGTCAACAAGTTGGACCGCGTCGGCAGCGACTGGGAACGCGTGGTCCACGAAATCCGCGACCACCTGCACAAGGGGGCCATCCCTGTGCAACTGCCCATCGGTGCGGGCGCGGACTTCAACGGCATGATCGACCTGGTGCGAATGCGGGCCTTCTACTACCGCAACGAACTCGGCACGCAGTTCGACGAAACGCCCATCCCCCCGGACCTGCGCGAGGCCGCCGCCGCCGCACACGAGGAACTCGTCGCCAAGGCGGCGGAATTCGACGACGCCCTCGCCGAAAAGTACGTCCACGGCCGCGACGTGCCGGCCGAGGAACTCAAAACCGCCGTCCGCAAGGGCTGCGTCCGCATGGCCCTCGTGCCGGTCCTGTGCGGCTCGGCCCTCAAGAACAAGGGCATCCAACTCCTCATGGACGCCGTGGTCGATTATCTGCCGTCGCCGGTGGACCGCGGCGCCGTCGTGGGGCACGAGCCCACCCGCCGCGGCGAGTACAAGGACGTGCAGATTGAGCCCGACCCGGAGGGGCCGTTCGCCGCCCTGCTGTTCAAGATCTCGGCCGACGCCCACGGCGACCTCCACTGGATCCGCGTCTACCGCGGGACGCTGGAATCCGGAACGCGCGTGCTGAATCCCGCGCGCGACGCCAAGGAGAACATCACGCGCATCTGGCGCATGCACGCCGACGAGCGCATCCGCGAAGAGGAGGCCTCCGCCGGCGACATCGTCGCCGTGGTCGGCCTCAAGGAATCCTTTACGGGCGACACGCTCTGCGATACCCGCCACCCCGTCGTGATGGAGAAGATCGGCATCCCCAAGACCGTCATCTCGATGGCCATCGAGCCGCGCACCAGCGAGGACCGGCAGCACCTCGGCGAGGTGCTCCAGGTCCTGGCCCGCGAGGACCCGACGTTCGAGTACCGCGTCGATGCGGAGACCGGCCAGACGATCATCGCCGGCATGGGCGAACTGCACCTGGAGGTTCTGAAGAACCGCATGCTGAGGGACTTCAAACTCGACGCCAAGGTCGGCCGCCCGCGCGTGGCGTACCGCGAGACGATCCGGGCGGCCGCCGAGGCCGAGGGCCGCTTCATCCGCCAGACCGGCGGGCGCGGCCAGTACGGCGTCGTGGAAATCCGCGTCGAGCCGCGGCCCTCGCGCGACCTCGAGGAAGAGCCCGTCACGATCGTCTCGCGCATCAAGGGCGGCGCCATACCGGAGGAGTTCATCGGGCCGGCTGAGCGCGGCATCCGCGAGGCCGCCGCGGCGGGCATCGCCACAGGGTATCCTCTTATCGATATCAAGGTGACCCTTCTGGACGGCAAGTTCCACGAGGTCGATTCCTCGGAGGTGGCGTTCGAGGCGGCCGGCAGCTTCGCCCTCCAGGCGGCCGTCGAAAAGGCGGGCGTCCACCTGCTGGAGCCTATCATGCGGCTCCAGGTGGTCGCCCCGAACGAGTATTTCGGCGACATCACGGCGGACCTGTTGTCGCGGCGGGCCGAAATCCTTGGAACGGAACTCAAGGCCACGACGCGCATCATCACGGCGAGGGTCCCCCTGGCCAGCATGTTCGGCTACGCCACCAGCGTCCGCAGCCTGACGCAGGGCCGCGCGACGTACTCGATGGAGCCGTCGCACTACGCCGTGGTGCCGGAGGAGATCGCCAGGACGCTGCTTGACTGACGGCGCGGGGCGCCGCGGCTTGGGGTTGCGGGTCATCGCAGCGGGCGCGGAGCCTCATCGGGCGGGCGGCGCAGGGCCCGCCATGGGAAGAAAGGCTTGCGCCCCGCGGGCGGGGCCTGCGGATGCCGCGGTGCGTGTGGTCGTAAGCCTGCCGCAGGCAACGGGTTATGGCGCCTTCGGGGCTCCAGGTGGGGCCGGCGGCGCAGGGCGGGGAAAAAGCGGGGAAAAAAGGGGTTGACAGCGTGCGCTGTTATGATAAACTTCACCTTCTCGGCACTTTATTAACATCCGGTCCCATGAGGCCGGAAAAAGGATGCGTTCTGGCCGCGGCCAAGCCGACGTTGAGGGGTAGGCAAGGTCGCCGCGGGGACTGCATTGTTTTTTCCGGGCTGCGGCGGCCGCTGCGAGGCAGGGCATGGTAGGCGAGCGCATTCGCATCAGAATGGAAGCCTATGATCACCGGGTGCTCGACCAGAGCGCCGCGGAGATCGTCGAGACCAGCAAGCGCACCGGCGCGCGCGTCAAGGGGCCCATTCCGCTGCCGACGCGCATCGAGCGCTACACCGTGCTGCGCTCCCCGCACATCGACAAGAAAAGCCGGGAGCAATTCGAAATCAGGACTCACAAACGCGTGATTGACATCGAAGATCCGACCGCGAAAACCGTGGACGCCCTCAACAAACTCAACATGCCGGCGGGCGTCTTTATCAAGATTAAGGCGTAGGGCATGCCAGCGATCCTGGGCAGAAAACTCGGAATGACCAGTGTCTATGACGACAAGGGCCGCCAAGTCCCCGTGACCGTCATCGAGGCGGGGCCCTGCCAGGTTCTCCAGGTCAAAACCCCCAGGGACGACGGCTACGGCGCGGTGCAACTGGGGTTTGCCGAAAAGCCGGAGCGGCTGACCACGAAGCCCCTGGCGGGCCACTTCAAGAAGGCGGGGGCCACGCCCAAACGCTTCGTCCGCGAGTGGCGCACCGAGGACGTATCGCAATACCAGCCAGGCCAGGCCGTCACGGTGGCGGCGTTCGAGGGCGTGGCGCTCGTGGACGTCATCGGCGTGACGAAGGGCCGCGGCTTTGCGGGCCTCTTCAAGCGGCACCGGTTCGGCGGCCAGCCGGCCAGCCACGGCACGGAGCGCAAGCACCGGTCCTCGGGCGGCATCGGCGAGGGCGCCGGCATCCCCGGCCGCGCTGTCCGCCTCGGCAAACGCATGGCCGGCCACATGGGCAACGAGCGCCGCACCGCCGAGCGCATCAGGGTCTTCAAGATCGATGCGGAGGCCAACCTCCTCGTCGTCCGGGGCAGCGTGCCCGGCCCGAACGGGAGTTACGTGATGGTCCGCAATGCCAGGAAGGTGGGACCGGCCAAGAAGTAGGCCGGCCGAAGAAGAGGCCATGATCGAGGTACCGGTGTACAACACGGACGGGGCCGAGGCCGGGCGCATCTCGGTTGACGAGGCGTGGTTCGGCGGCAAGGTCAAGATGGACATCCTGCGCCTGGCGGTCCGGCGGTACGAGTCCACCCGGCGGCAGGGAACCGTGGCCACCAAGAGCCGCGGCCTCGTCGAAGGCTCCACGCGCAAGATCTTCGCCCAGAAGCACACCGGCCGGGCCCGCGCCGGCACCGTGCGCAGCCCGAAGCGCCGGGGCGGCGGCGTGACGTTCGCCAAGGTGCCCCGCGACTTCAGCATCGACATGCCGCGCAAGATGCGGCGGGCGGCCCTGGATTCGGCGCTCCTGGCCCGCATGCAGGGGGCCGAACTCGTCGTCCTGGACGGCTTGAAACTCGAACTGCCCAAGACGCGCGAGGTGGCCAAGGCCCTGAAGGCCATCGGTGTCGAGCGGTCCTGCACCCTGGCGCTGCCCGGCCAGGATGACGTGCTCCTGAAGTCCGCCCGCAACCTGCCGCGCGTCCGCGTCCGCAGGGTGGCGGACCTGAATGCTTATGACGTGCTGTGGCCCCATCGCGTCGTCTTCACGCGGGCGGCCTTCGAGACGATGCTTGAATCGAGGAAGAACTGAAGATGGACCCGTACCAGGTGGTCATCAAGCCGCTCATCACCGAGAAGGGCACGACACAGAACGAGAAACTCAACCAGTACGCCTTCCAGGTGCACCATCGGGCCAACAAGCAGCAGATCCGCGAGGCGGTCGAAAAGATTTACGAGGTGCGCGTGCTGAAGGTGCGGACGATGAAACGGCTGGGCAAGAAACGCCGGTCCGGCCGCACGTGGGGCCGGACGGCCGGCCTGAAGAAGGCCGTCGTGACGCTGCATCCCGAAGACCATATTGACCTGTTCTAAGACGGGCCGCGGCGGGCAGCCGGCGGCGCGTGAAGGTGCGATGATGGCGATCAAGATCTACAACCCGACGAGCCCGGGACGGCGGAATTCGTCGGTCCAGGATTTTTCGGACCTGGCAAAAAAGGAGCCCGAAAAGGGCCTGACCTTCCGCATTACCCGCGGCGGCGGCCGGAACAACCAGGGCTTCACGACCGCCCGCTTCCGCGGCGGCGGGCACCGCCGGATTTACCGCGCCGTCGATTTCCGCCGCGATAAGGACAACATCCCCGGCAAGGTTGTGGCCATCGAGTACGATCCGAACCGCAGCGCCCGTATCGCCCTCATCCACTACAAGGACGGGGAGAAGCGGTACATCCTGGCCCCCGGCGGCCTGGCGATCGGCCAGACCGTCATGAGCGGCCCGCAGGCCGAGCCGCGCCCGGGCAACTGCCTGACGCTCGATCAGATTCCGGCGGGCCTGATGATCCACAATATCGAACTGGTGCCCGGGCAGGGCGGCGTGCTGGTCCGCGCGGCCGGGCGTGCCGCCGCGCTGAGCGCCAAGGAAGGCGGCTGGGCGTACGTGGCGCTGCCCAGCGGCGAAACGCGCCGCATCAACATCAAGTGCCGCGCCACCGTCGGCGCCGTCGGCAACGCCGACCACGCGGCCGTCCGCGTGGGCAAGGCCGGCCGGACCCGCCACAAGGGCCGCAAGTCGCATAGCCGCGGTTCGGCGATGAACCCGGTGGACCATCCGATGGGTGGCGGCGAGGGGCGCCGCAGCGGCGGCCGCGACCCCGTTTCTCCAACGGGCGTCCTGGCGAAGGGCGGCAAGACACGCCGGCGCCGCAACCCCAGCAACGTGCATATTATCCGCCGGCGCATCACGCGCCGGTACGGCGAGGCCAAGATTCCTAAGTAAGGGAACTTGAGGTCATGGGACGTTCGACGAAAAAAGGTCCGTTCGTGGATGTGAAACTCCTGCGCAAGGTCCAGCAGATGGTCGAGCGGGGCCTGCGCGAGCCCATCAAAACATGGGCCCGGCCCTGCACGATCGTGCCGGAGTTCGTCGGCCACACGTTCCTGGTCCATAACGGCCGGGTGCACCTGAAGGTTTTCGTGACGGAAGACATGGTGGGCCACAAGTTGGGCGAGTTCGCGCCGACGCGGCTCTTTCGCGGCCACGGCGGACGCAAGGCGGCGGAAGCGGCGGCAGGGGCGGGGGCCCCGGCCCCCGGCGCCGGTGCCGGAGCCGGAGCCGGCAAGGCGCCGCCCAGCGCCCCGGCGGCCAAGGGATAACCGATTCGCCCCGGCCGCGCGGTCGGAGCGGAGCGTGACGAGGTTGCGATCATGGCGTATCGAGCCGCGCATCAGTTTGCTCGCATCAGCCCGCGCAAGGCCGGGCTGGTCATGGACATGATTCGGGGCATGCCCCTGGAAGAGGCCCTGAAGGTCCTGGACTTCAGCACCAAGCGCGCCGCGAAACTGGTGGCCAAGGTCCTCCGCAGCGCCATGGCCAACGCCGACGAGCGGGAGGCCGACCTGGAGCGGCT
>Ga0315279_10008532_pt1 | contig 12384 bp, 8 predicted proteins | sample YL17G06_20_MG_FD_203694 | JGI IMG/M metagenome (GOLD analysis project Ga0315279, IMG submission 203694) | Sediment microbial communities from Yellowstone Lake, YNP, Wyoming, USA - YL17G06_20 | ecosystem: Environmental > Aquatic > Freshwater > Lake > Sediment | place: USA: Wyoming | collected... | reverse complement strand
CGGGCGTTCACCACGGCCACTTCGGCCTGTCGCTGCTCGCTGAGTATCCTCGCGGCCGACAGGGCCGGCTCGACCGTCGTGCCGTAGCACAGGAACGTCCCGTCGTCGCCCTCGCGGACGATCCTCGCGCGGCCCGGCTCGAAGGCAGGGCAAGGCCCCGGCAGGTCCTCGGGGACCGTGTCGCGGGGGTAGCGGATGGCGGTCGGGCCGTCGCTGGAAAGGGCGAAGGACAGCGCCGCTGCCATCTCGGGCGCGTCGGCGGGGGCGGCCAGAACCATCCCCGGCAGCGGCCGAAGCATGGCGATGTCCATCATGCCGTGGTGCACGGCCCCGTCGCCGCCGACAAGCCCCGCGCGGTCCATGCACAGGACCACCGGCAAGTGCTGGAGAGCGACCTCCTGGAAGACCTGGTCCATCGCCCTCTGCATGAAGGTCGAGTAGATCGCGACGACGGGCCGCAGGCCTCCCTTTGCGAGCCCGGCCGCCATCGCCACGGCGTGCGACTCGCAGATTCCCACGTCGATCATGCGGTCGGGGAAACTTTCGCGGAACTCGGCCAGGCCGGTGCCGTCGGGCATGGCGGCGGTGATGGCGACTATGCGGCCGTCGGCCCCGGCCTCGGCGATCAGGGCCTTGGCGAACACCTCGGTCCAGCCTGGCCGGGACGGCTCGGCGAAGACGGCCTGGCCGGCTTCGACCCTGTAGGCGGACGTGCTGTGGAACCGGCAGGGGTCCTCGACGGCGTACCGGCAGCCGCGTCCCTTTTCGGTGTGCACGTGGAGCAGGGCAGGGCGGTCCATGTCCGACAGCGAACGCAGCATGCGGATGAGCGTCGGGATGTCGTGCCCGTCGACGGGCCCGAAATAGCTTATGCCCAGGCTCTCGAAGATCCCCCCGCCGTGGATCGTCGTGCGAAGCCCGTCCTTGATGTTGCGAATGTGCTTGCTGACCTCCTCGCCCATCGGCAGGTGCTGGAGGATCCGCTCGGTCGATTGCTTGAGGCCGCTGTACGTGTGGGTCATGCGGATGCGGTCCAGCACGTCGGCCAGGCCGCCCTGCGTGCGGTCGATGGCCATCGAGTTGTCGTTCAGGACGATCAGGAACTGCCTGCCCAGCCGGCTGAGGTTGTTGATCGCCTCGAACGACAGGCCGTTGACGATGCTGGCGTCGCCGACGACGGCGACCACCTTCCGGGCGGCGTCCTTCTGCTTGTCCGCCCAGGCCAGGCCCATCGCCGTGGAGATGGCCGTGCCGGCGTGACCCGTGGCGAACAGGTCGTATTCGCTCTCAGACGGGGCCGGGAAGCCGCTCAGCCCGCCCGCCTGGCGAAGGCAGTCGAAACGGTCGCGCCTGCCCGTGAGCAGTTTGTGCGCGTAGCACTGATGCCCGACGTCCCACAGCAGGCGGTCGCTGGCGAAATCGAACACGCAGTGAAGGGCGATGGTCAACTCGGCCATGCCGAGGTTGCTTGCCAAATGCCCGCCTCGCTTGCTGACCACGGTGATGATCCGCTGGCGAAGCTCCTCCGCCAGTCGCTTGAGCTCGTCGTTGCCGAGTTTGCGCAACTGCCCCGGCGAAGCGATACGCTCCAGTATGCCTTTGTCAGGTTCCGGATCTTTTTGAGGCACGTCGATCCTTCCGTACCAATCTCAACGCGGAGAACGCGGAGGCCGCAGAGAAAGGAGTTTATGTCTGCTCTTCCTCTGCGCTCTCCGCGTGCTCTGCGATGAGCACGCTTCTTCTATCCTTACCGGGTCCTACGGACCAGCAGGTCCGTCAGTTCCCGCAGTTTATCCGCCGCGGCGCCCAGCGGCGCCAGGGCCAGGGCGGCACGATCGCTGATCTGGCACACAAGCGTGCGTGCGGCGGGCACTCCCACGACGGCCGCGGCGCTGTGCTTGCCGGCGCCGGCGTCCTTGCCGGGGGTCTTGCCCAGTTGCTCGGCGTCGGCCGTCACGTCCAGCAGGTCGTCGACCATCTGAAACGCCAGGCCCAGCGAGGCCGACCAGTCCGACAAGGCCGCCATCGCCCTCTCGTCGGCCCGCCCGCACAGGCCGCCCATCCTGGCGGCGGCGCGGATAAGGGCGGCGGTCTTGCGGGCGTGAATGTACCGCACGCCGTCCAGCCCGGCCGGCATCGGGCACAGGCCCATGTCCGCGACCTGCCCGGCAATCATGCCCGCCGGACCCGCCCCGCCCGCCAACTCAGCCGCCAGCGGCCCCGCCAATTCCGCGGGGGCCTCCGCCAGCAGGCCGAACGCCCTGGTCAGCAGGGCGTCGCCGGCCAGGATCGCCATCGCCTGGCCGAACCTCACGTGCGCCGTGGGCCGGCCTCGACGCAAAGTATCGTCGTCCATCGCCGGCAGGTCGTCGTGGACCAGGCTGTAGCCGTGAACCAACTCCACCGCCGCCGCCGTCCGCTCGGCGGCGGCCGCGTCAACGCCGCCAACGCCGCCCGAGGCGACGGCCTCGGCGCTCATCCACACGATTGCCGGCCTCAACCGCTTGCCGCCAAGCAGGATACAGTACCGCATCGCCTCGGCCAGCGGCGCCGGCACGCCCGGCTCGACCAGAAGCCGGGCCAACTGCTCCTGCGCCCGGCGGGCGTAAGGGCCCAGCAACTCATCGAGCTTCGACGCATCCTTTATATCGGCCATGTCGTGTCGCCTGCCGCAACCTCGCGTCGACCGCGGCCGGGCCTTACAGCGGACCGGCCCGCCTGCCAAGCCAAGACCGACTATTATACGAAACCCCCGCGCAGTTCAACAGTAGTAGCCGGCGCAGCCCTGCGTAGCCGAAGGCGAAGCAGGGGAGCCGGTAGTCGGTAGCCGGTAGCCGGTAGCCAGTAGCGGATAGCCAATCTCCGCGTGCGGCGGGGATAAGTCCATAGGTCTTATAGGACCTATAGGACCTATGCTCGCCCGCCCCGCGCGCTTGGGAACAACCTGAAGCCTGAAGCCTTATGATCCCTTTCTTATAATCCGTTCCTTTTGGCCAGCGGCGTTGTTAAACCAAGCAGGCCCTCCCGTGGCAAACGCCGGGCCTGGCACGCGGCGGCAGTTTGATACCTTGAAAGGAGACCCCATGAATCGACCCGGCGACACGCTGGATATCAAGAGCGTGTTTCCCGAGCTTTGCCCGTGACGGGCAATTGGCGCCGCTAATCCGCGGCCGGTTTGCTCTTGTCGCCGTAGGCGCCTTCGTAGGGGGTGGTGTGGGAGTAGAAGAGCTTGGCGATCTTGTCGGCGGTCTCGCCGGCGAGTTCCCTGCTGATCTGCTCGCCGCGTGCCTGCGAGCTGTCGGAGACGGTCTGCGTCTCGGCCTTTTCGATCGGTTGCCCGGTCGGTTTGTCGGTCGGCCAGAACCTGCCCTTGACGACGTCGACAAGCCAGACGGTGGTCGCGAGCCGGCCCTTCCACAGTTCGGACGCGGCGGCGGCGTCTCGCAGGCTGAATTCGTCTATCTGCACGTAGAGGACCACGTCGGCGCCGAGTTTCTGGCCCACTTCCCCGATGGCCAGGGAGTTGAAGCCCGGCGTGGCGGCGATGAACTCGCCGAGGCGGGTATACGGGATGGTCTTTGAGGCGACCTTGTGGTCGATGAGCTGCGCGTTGAGCATCTCGGTAAGCTGGATCTTCACCGGTTCGTAGTCGACGGGATGGAGGATGTCGTCGACAAGCACGAGTATGGTCTGTCCGGCGGGGAACTCGTACTCGGCGGGGACCTTCTTCTCCGGGGCGAACTGGGCGGCGATCCACCCGAAGACGGCGCATCCGGGCAGTGACATTGCCGTCGTGGCCGACAGTATCGCAACCAGCACTCGGGCGGCGGTTTTCATTCGGCGGGTTTCTCCCGGTGTTTGTAGAATTTCCAGGCCACTCGCTCTGCGAAGCGTGCCTCGGTCTCTTCGCGGATCTGGCGGTCGTTCCCGTTCACGGTACCGTCCGGCTCGTGCTCCGGGTAGATCACGCGGATTTTATCATTGCTCTTGTAGACGCGCGCCTCGCGCGGCGGCTTGGACACGTCGTAGACGCTCGACTCGCAGGTGGCCCGCCCGCGGTAGAGGTAGGAGCTGTCCGGCACGCGCGTGGCGAACTCCTCCAGCGGCACGTAGAGCACGTAGTCGGCCCCCAAAGCCTTGCCGAGTTCGGTCTTGTCCATTTCCGGCCAGTAAATGTTCTGGTCCTGGTAGTGGACGACCCTGGCGGCGGGAATGAGCTTGATCTTCTTGACGTTATCCTTCAAACGCCCGCAGATGGCCGAGGAGAGCGTCAGGTTGAGGTCCGGGTACTCGTATTGCGTGCGCTGGTCGGTGTAGACGACCACGGCCACGGTCTTGCCGGACAGGCCGTCGAACTCGGCCTTGACTTCCTGGTCCTGGCTGCCGAAGAGGAGGTACGCCATGTACTTCATACCCTCCGACGAGCAGCCGGCGGATGCCGCCACCGCAACCAGGAGCCCGCACGGCAGGATCAATCTTCTCACGGATGCAAGCATGTTTCGTCCTCGCTCGCTCTCTGCCGGCGTTGCTACCGCACCGGCAGGATGCCTGTCGCCAGGCCGTAGGCCATCTTGAAACCCCAACCCAACAGCATTCCCGACAACGCCGCCACCACCCACCATACGCCTGGGCGAAGAAAGCGGATCACGTCCCGTCCCGTCGCGAGTTCTCCGAGCCCCACGGCCGCCAGGGCCACGAGAGCAACAAACATCGCCACGCCAAAAGGCTGGGCCAGGAAGGCGTCCACGCACCGGCCGTGGGCCATGTCGGCGAACGCCGTGGTCATTCCGCAGCTTGGGCACGGGTAGCCGGTCTGGGCCAGAAAGCCGCACGCCGGCAGGCCCAACTCCGTGTGCGTGCCGTACCCGGCTTGCCGCGGTTCCAGCCAGCACGACACCGCCAGCACCGCCAGGCAGGGCGCCAGGACAAACGAACCTCGAATTCGGCGCCCGATGCCCGCCCGGGCATCAGACACCGGCGCCAGCACCACCGCCTGATCAACGCCTTGTGACTGCATGAGCCCTTTCCTGCCAGATGGGGTATCTTAGTGCAAGCGTCCCGGCGGGTCAATGTTTTCCTCATGCCTCGTAGTTGGCGCCGCACAGGAACGTTTCCATGAGTCCCATGAGTCCCATAGGACCTATGGGACCTATAGGGTGAACTGTCTCCGCGGCCTTCACGCCCTCCGCATTGGAATACTGTTTCTTCTTCCGTTAGACTCACGGCACATGGCGAACGTTTCATTAGAGTTTCAGGCCGCGCGGGACCCGGCACTGACGATCGTGCTGCTGGCGGCGATTGCGGCCGTGCTGATCGTCTGGGGCGTCCGGCGGCTTGTCCGGGGCGACAGGCCCCACGGGCTGATGTCCCTTGGCGCAGGGGCGTTCGGCGTCGCCGGCGCCGTCGCGATCGTCCTGGCCGACAGCGGCGGGCTGTGGTTGGCACTTCTGGCCATTCAGATCACGCTGGCGATCGGCGTGTTCTATTCCATGGTTTACGGCTACCTGGGCCGGCTGCGACTGGCCGGGCTGATGGCGCTGCGATGCGCGGCCATCATGGCCCTGATGCTCCTGCTGTTCAAGCCCGCGCTGTCCGTCTCGGCCTCGCCAGCCGGCGACAGGCCGCGACTGGCCATACTCGTGGACCGCTCCGGCTCCATGGCCACCACCGACGACGTGAACCTGCCGGATCGCTACCACCAGTGCACGGCGATGCTCCAGGCCCAGCAGCAGCGCATCGGGCGAAACTTCACGCCGCTGTGGTACCAGTTCGCCCGTTCGGCCGGAAAGGTCAAATCGCTCGACGCCCTTGCCGCCCTGTCCGCCGGCGGCGATGGCGCCGACGGCACGGACCTGTCCCGCGCGATCCGCGCCGCGGCGGGCCAGGGCGACAGCCGCGACCTCGCGGGCATCGTGATGCTCACCGACGGCATCCACAACGCCGCCGAAAACGTCATGGACGCCGCCGTCGAGGCCCGTGTGCCCATCTACGCCGTGGCCGTCGGATCGGCAAGCGACAAGCTTTCTGCCAGGCGGAACGTGGAACTGACCGCCATCGACGCGCCGCTGGAGGCCGTCGCCAACAACGTCACCACCGTCACAGCGTCAGTCCTCGTGTCGGGCTTTGCCACCGTGCCGCTCGAGCTCCAGCTCGTCGAGCAAGGCGCCACCACGCCGGTGGACACCCGGCGGCTCTGGACGGACCAGAACGTCGCCACGCTCAAGGCCGAACTCAAGTGGACGCCGAAGGACGACCCCGCCGGCGGCGCCGGGCCGGTCCGCAAGCTGCGAATCTCCGTGCCCGCGAACCCCGCCGAGGCCTCGGCCGACGACAACGCGGGCGAACTGCACGTCCTGCTTACCGAGCCGCGGGTCCGCGTGCTGTACGTCGAGGGCTCGATCAGGCCGGAGTACAAGTACCTCAAGCGCCTGCTCATGGGCGACCCGAACATCCGCTTCCTGAGCCTGGTGCGAATAGCTGGCAACCGCTTCTGGGCGCAGGGCGGCGCGGGCGCAGCCTCGCTGGACCGCCTGCCGGAAACGGAAGGCGACTTCAAGCTCTTCGACGTGATCGTCCTGGGCGACCTCGACCGCACGTTCGTGTCCCGCGAGCAGATGGCCCAACTCCGCAAGTTCGTCAACGACGGCGGGGCCCTGCTGATGCTCGGCGGGCACAATAGTTTCGGGCCTGGCGGGTACGCGGGCACCGACGTCGAGGCCGTCCTGCCCGTCACCTGCGGGCCCAGAAGCCAGCCGCAAGAGACCACGCCGTTTGTCCCCCAGCTCACCGCCGCCGGCGAATCGCACCCGATCTTCGCGGGCGTGGCGCCGTTCTTCTTCGGCCCGGCCGGGAGAAAACCGGACGACAAGCTGCCAAAGCTGGAACCGCTGCTGGGCTGCGTGACGGTCCCGGCGCCAAAGCCGGGCGCTTCCGTTCTGGCGATCCACCCGACGCGGCAGATCGATGGCCAGCCGCTGGTGGTTGTGGCGGTCCAGCGATTCGGGGCCGGGCGAAGCGCCGCCTTCACCGCCGACACGACGTGGCAGTGGGACCCGCCCATGCGGGGCCTCGGCCGCGAAAGCCCGTACGAGCGTTTCTGGGGCCAGCTCATCCGCTGGCTGGCGAACGTGGAGACCAAGAGCCGCGAGGCCAAGCCCGCCGTAATGATCCGCCCGGACAAGAGCTTCATCCGCATCGGCCAGGGCAGCGTGAAGGTCATCGCACTGGTGCAGGACGACCGGGGCAGGCCGGCGGAAAACTCGCAGGTCACGCTGACGATCACGCCCGCCGCCGGCGCGGGCAAGCCCGAGACGCTGCCCATGTCGCCACGGGCGGGCGAAAAGCTCTTCGAGGCCGAGTACACGCCCACGCGAGACGGCAGGTTCAAGCTGGAGGCCGTCGCCGTCGACGCCGCCGCACAGCGGCTCGGGGCGGACTCCCAGCAGCTTATCGTCTTGCCGTTCTCCGCCGAGGCCGACCGACTCGGGCGAAACGACGGCCTGCTGGAAATGCTGGCCGACAAGACCCGCGGGCGAAAGGTGGACATCTCCGGCCTGCCGGACCTGATCGACAGCATCGTCCGGCGGATGAAGGATCGCGGCCAACTCGACGAGCCCGCCGCGGCCTCCATCACGCCGCTGTTCAACTTCCCCGTCCTCTTCATCGCCTTCGTGGCCCTGCTGACGACCGAATGGCTCCTGCGAAGGCAGTGGCACCTGAGATGAAAAGAAGGCAGTAGCCAAACATGACGCGCCGCGAGCGATTGATGAAGACGCTGAAGGGCGAGCCTGTGGACCGCCCGGCGGTGTGCTTCTATGAGCTCAACGGGCTCGACGAGGACCCCGACGACCCGGACCCGTTCAACATCTACAGCCACCCGTCGTGGCGGCCGCTGATCGAACTTACGCGCCAGAAGACCGACCGCATCGTCATGCGGGGCGTGCCGATGACGGACGCCCTGCCCGACCCGGCCGCGGAACTTACGCGGCGCGAGCAGTGGATCGACTCTAACGGCAGCAGGATCTGCCGGACCACCATCCGCGCCGGCGCCAGGACGCTGACGAGGCTGGACCGGACCGACCCCGACGTGCGGACCACGTGGACCGTCGAGCACCTGCTGAAGGACGAGGACGACCTCGAGGCCTGGCTGGCCCTGCCGCGAGCGACGTTATCGGGCAGGCCCGACGCTGGCGGCGTGCTGGCCGCCGAGCGGATGATCGGCGATACGGGGATCGTGATGATAGACGTCTCCGACCCGCTGTGCGAGCTGGCTGAGAAGTTCGAAATGGGCCAGTACACGGTCCTCGGCCTGACCAGGCCGGACCTGATGCACCGGGCACTGGAGAAGATCGCCGAGACCCGCATGCCTCGCGTCGAGGCGATCAGCGAGGCCCTTCCGGGCAAGCTTTGGCGGATATACGGGCCCGAGTACGCTTCCCCGCCCTACCTGCCGCCGCGGCTGTTCGCCGAGTACGTCACGCGATATGTCACGCCCATGGTGCGGGCGATCCACAAGCACGGCGGGTTCGCGCGGGTCCACTCGCACGGGCGGCTGAGGGACATCCTGGACCACATCGCCGCCACCGGCTGCGACGGGCTGGACCCGATCGAGCCGCCGCCGCAGGGCGACGTGGCGCTGTCGTACGTGCGCGAAAGATACGGCCGGCAGATGGTGCTGTTCGGCAACCTGGAGATTGCCGACATCGAGAACCTGCCGACGGAGGCGTTCGTGCAAAAGGTCCGCCGGGCGCTGGACGAAGGCGCGGCCGGGCAGGGGCGCGGGTTCGTGCTGATGCCCAGCGCCTGCCCATACGGGCGCGAGCTGGCGGCCTTGACGGTCAGGAACTATGAAGCGATGATCGAGACTCTCGATCAATGGAGTTCCTCCGGGTAATATGGCGGCCCTGAGTTCATAAGGATTCCGCCGCTCACGGATTTTGGAATTCGAGATTCGGGTCTTCGAGACCACCGGGATTCCCCGTCAGATTTGGAGACATTCGATGCACGTGACTCACTTTGACTGGGCCATAGCGATCGGCATTATGGCGGTGCAGTTGGTGATCTGCGGGTTCTTCATCCGCCGTGCGGGCAAGGGGATTTCGGAGTTCTTCGTGTCCGGGCGGTCGCTGCCGTGGTGGCTGGTGGGCACGTCGATGGTGGCCACGACCTTCAGCGCCGACACGCCGAACTTCGTGACCAACCTGGTCCGCGAACATGGCGTGGCGCAAAACTGGACATGGTGGGCATTCCTGCTTACGGGCATGCTGACGGTGTTTTTCTACGCCCGCCTGTGGCGGCGGTCGGGCGTGCTGACGGACCTGGAGTTTTACGAGATTCGCTACTCGGGCAAGTCGGCCGCCGTCGTCCGCGGCTTTCGGGCGCTGTACCTTGGGCTGTTCTTCAACTGCGTGGTGATGGCGGCCGTTACCCTGGCGGCCGTCAAGATCGCCAGTATCATGCTGGGCTGGCCCGCTTGGCTGACAATCCTCTGGTGCTCGATAATATCTGTGGCCCTCACGGTCTCCGCGGGGCTTTGGGGGGTCGTCGTGACCGACCTTCTCCAGTTCATTGTGGCGATGACGGGCGCGTTCGTCGCGGCCTATTACGCCGTTCACAACGAGACGGTCGGCGGGCTGTCGGGCCTGCTTTCAAGCCCGGCGCTGAAGGGCAAGCTGGACCTGCTGCCCGACCTGGGCAACTGGACGGTGCTCTTGCCGGTCCTGATCATCCCGCTGACTGTCCAGTGGTGGTCGGTATGGTATCCAGGGTCCGAGCCGGGCGGCGGCAGCTACATCGCCCAGCGAATGCTGGCCGCAAAGAACGAGAAGCATTCCATGGGCGCGGTGCTGTGGTTCAACGTGGCCCATTACGCCCTTAGGCCCTGGCCGTGGATCATCGTCGCCCTGGCGAGCATCATCGTCTACCCGGACCTGGACTCCATCAAGGCCGCGTTCCCCGGCGTGGACCCGAAACTGATGGGCAACGACATCGGCTATCCCGCCATGCTCAAGTTCCTGCCCGTAGGCATGGTCGGGCTCATGCTCGGGGCCCTGATGGCCGCGTACTTCTCCACCATGAGCACGCACCTGAACTGGGGCGCATCCTACCTGGTTCACGACTTCTACCAGCGGTTCGTCAAGCCAAACGCATCGGAGAAACACTACGTGCTCGTGTCCCGGCTGGCCAACGTGCTGCTGATGATCCTGGCGGCCCTGGTTTCGCTTTTCCTGGACACGTCGAAGGACAGCTTCAACCTGATGCTCGATATAGGGGCGGGCACCGGCCTGATATACCTGCTGCGGTGGTTCTGGTGGCGGATCAACGCCTGGTCCGAGGTGTCCGCCATGATCAGTTCGTTCCTGATCTCGGTGAGCCTTTTCATATGCAAGTACATGGGCCTGTGGGACAAGAAGAATGACATGATCCAGTCGCTTACGCTGGCCGCCAGTGTGGCCTTCACGTCGCTGGTCTGGATCGTCGTGACGCTGCTGACACGTCCGACCGACCACGGCGTGCTCGTGCGTTTCTACCGCCTTACGCGCCCCTTCGGCCCGGGCTGGAAGCACATACAGCGGGAGACCGGCCTGGCGGCCTCGCCAGACAGCGTGCCGCAGGCGCTGCTTGGCTGGGTCCTGTCCGTGATGATGGTCTACGCGGCGATGTTCGGCACGGGCAGCTTCATCTACGGCAATATGACGATGGGCGTCGTCTTTGCCGCGATATTTGCCGTAAGCGCCGTCGGCGTCGGCGTCATTCTCGGCAGGGTGTTCTCCAAACCGTTGATCGAGGATGAGCGTACGGCGGCTCAGTGATACGCATGTCAAGCAATCCGGTTTACATCGGGAACCCGAGGCTGCGGCGATGTCTACTCGTCGTGGCCGCGCTGGCCATGTCCACCGCCCTGCTGGTTTGGGCGGGCGAAACACCGGGGCTGCTTGCCGAGGGGACCAAGTGGCAGACGCCGTTTTACGTCATCGACTCCAACAAGGCGGGCCCGACGGTGATGATCGTCGGCGGAGTGCATGGCAACGAAGTTGCCGGCGCCAAGGCGGCCGAGATCATCAGACACTGGCCGATCATTCGCGGCAAGCTGCTGGTGGTGCCCCGGGCCAACGCACCGGCCCTGCTGGACGACAAACGCTGCGACGCCAACGAGCCGTCCGAGACGCGGGACCTCAACCGCAACTTTCCCTTCAAGGGCGGCCTGGACAAGCCGCGTGGCGCCCCGGCGGAGGGCATCTGGCAACTGGCCGTGCAGACCAAGCCCGACTGGCTGGTGGACCTGCACGAGGGGATCGGTTTTCGCAAGACGTCCACGTCCACGGGCGGCAGCATCATCCGCACCAACTCCGAAGAGGTCGTCAGGATCGCGAAGATCATGCTCGATGCCGTCAACGCGACTATCGACAACCAGAATCAAAAGCACGTCCTGCTTATGGGTCCGGCCAAGGGTTCGCTGGCCCGGGCGGCCTGGGAGCGATTGCAGGCCAACACGATGATCCTGGAGACCTGCCGGAAGGACAAACTCGCCGAACGAGTCAAGCAGCACGAGCTGATGGTGCGCACCCTGCTGACGGACCTGAAGATGATCGATGAAGAGAAATGATTACCGCAGAGCCGCGGAGGCACAGAGGCAAGAAGAACCAAAAGAAGCCTTGAAGGGGATTACACAATCTGGGTAATTCTCCAAAGCCGTTTCTTCTCTTCCATCTCTCTGTGTCTCTGCGCCTCTGCGGTAATCTTCTTCCGTTCTACTTCCCCACGGGTGTGAGCTGGCTGCGGGTGAGCTTCATCTCGTGGATCATCGTCCCGTCGTCGCCGATCAGGCGGAACTCGACCGTGGGGTCGGCAAGGGTCGCGTCTATCGTGAACTCGCCGAAGGCGTACTTTCTGGCTATGCCGAAAAGCTGGTTGGCGCTATCCTTGGCAAAGACCTCCGGGCCGCTCCTGCCGCCCAGGCTGCCGGGCTCGAACTCGTAGAACTTGAATCCCGACGGGCGCGGAATGGTAAAACCCCGAGCCCCGTGCCGGTCGCCGGAAATCAGCAGCACGCCGCCGATGCGGTTGGCCTCGATGAAGCTGAACAAGTCTTCCCGCCCCTGCGGGTCCCACACGCCCCAGGAGTCCTTGCCGTTGGAGATGTAATCGCTCCACATCGTCCCGCAGGACAGGATGATGAACGGGCCCTTGCAGTCGAGCAACTGGGCCTTCAGCCATTTCATCTGGTCGGGGCCAAGCAGCGAGCCGCTGGTCTTGTCGCCCGTGCGGAGATACCGCTCGTCGACCATTATCACGTCGCAGGAACCTATCCGCGCGCGGAGGAACACCCCGCCGCGGGCGTCGTTGAACCCGTACGACGGATTCGCCCACGACTTGGTGAACACG
>Ga0315279_10008530_pt1 | contig 12385 bp, 9 predicted proteins | sample YL17G06_20_MG_FD_203694 | JGI IMG/M metagenome (GOLD analysis project Ga0315279, IMG submission 203694) | Sediment microbial communities from Yellowstone Lake, YNP, Wyoming, USA - YL17G06_20 | ecosystem: Environmental > Aquatic > Freshwater > Lake > Sediment | place: USA: Wyoming | collected... | reverse complement strand
CTGCGCTGGTCGAATTACTTCAATCCCTGGGAGAGCAAAGGCGTGGCCACCAACTTCATGCCCTCGCGGTATGACCCGGCCAAGGCGGTGAAGATCGACGCGGCTACCGGCAACTACGTCCCCGGCACGGGCGACCTGCTCAACGGCATCATCGTGGCCGGCAAGAACTCGCCGTGGGGCAAGTATGTGACCCAGACCAACATGAACCTGCTGGGGCCGCGCTTCGGCTTCGCCTTCATGCCCTTCCGCAACTCGAGGAAAACCGCCATCCGCGGCGGCTATGGCTGGTTCTTCAACCGTCCCATGATCGGGACCTTCATCAACAGTTCTTTCAACAACCCGCCCTTCAACCACCGGGTCACTCTCTACAACATGCCGTTCAGCAACCCGGTGTCGGGCAGCGAAGGCGCGCAACCGCCGTCGGCGCTCACCGCGCTGGGGCTTCCCATGCTGGCGCCGACGATCCAGCAATGGAGCCTGGGCATCGACCGGGAACTGCGGGGCCGCTCGATGCTGCGAGTCAGCTATGTGGGCTCGCACGGCACGCACCTGATGCGGCCCATCCGGACGAACGATCCGCCACCCGGGAAGTACGTCAGCGGGAGAATGCACTATAACGCGCTGCGGCCCTACCTGGGCTGGGCCAGCATCGAGACGCGGCAGACTTCGGCGTCCAGCGTCTACCACTCGTTGCAGGTGAGCGTTAACCGGCGCATCGCCAAGATGACGGTGAGCATGAGCTACACGTTCTCGAAGTCCATCGACAACGGCTCGACGGAGCGCGGCAGCGGCGACCAGCCACCCGACAGCGGCAATGCGCAAATGGAGCGCGCCGTCTCCGACTTTGACCGCGCGCACGTCTTCACCGCCAACTACATCTACCCCATCCCGGAGCGGGTCCGCCGCGGCAGCCTGTTCGCGCCGCTGCTGAACGGCTGGCAGGTGTCCGGCATCACCAAGCTGTATTCCGGCATGCCCTTCGACGTGGTGATGAACAGCGACGTGGCGCAGGTGGGCACGTCAACGAACCAGCGGCCCATGCTGATCGGCAACGTCCAGGGACCGCAGACCACCGAACAGTGGTTCAACATCTACGCCTTCGGCCGGCCGGCCACCGGCGCCTTCGGCAACCTGGGCCGCAACACGCTGCGCCGCCCGGGCATCAACAAGTGGGACCTGGCGATCTTTAAGACCTTCCGCGTGCAGGAGGGCAAGACGCTGCAGTTCCGCGCCGAGGCCTTCAACATGCCCAACCATCCCTCGTTCGGCACGCCAGCCAACAGCCTGACCACCACCTCCACCGGCGTCACCCCGACCGCCAATAATTTCGGCGTCATCACCAGCACGCGCGACGCCCGCGTGATGCAGGTGGCGCTGCGGCTCAGTTTTTGAGGGAAGGACCAATCCGCAGATTGCGCGGATTCCGCAGATTCGCAGCCCGCAGCCTAATCTGCGGAATCTGCGGATTGGGGTCCTGTTCCCGCGGCGACCGCCGCAACCGCTCGCCGTAAGCTGGTACCAAATGGCCACTCATCCGCCACACCAGCCCCGCCGGTAACCACAACAGAAATCCCCTGGCACTGAACGGAAGGCGAGAGCAGGTGTGCAGTTGTGAGACGCCGTCGCGCAAACCAACAACGATCGGATGAATCTCGCCGCCAATTCCAAGCATCTAAAGGAGCAGCGAGGGGCCAGCAGCTTGCCTGTGACAGGAGTATGCGTTCACGATCCCATCCGGCGGCAAGCATCAGGTACTTCGGCCGGCTCGCTACTCTGGCCGCCTGCCTGCTTCTGATGGCGGCGCCTGTGACCGCCCAAGGGCCCGCCAGCGGCCAGATGCAGATCATGGTGCGAGTGCCGCGGATGGCCAGCCTGAGTCTGGCGGGCGCCGAGGGGACAGCGCAATTGCTGGCGGTTCCCGGGCCCGCCGGGAGCGCGCTGCACCTTCGCGTGCGGCGCAGTGCGGGCCAGGGAGGGGCGGTCGTCTACCTGCTGGCGCGGAGCAATGCCGCGTACCGGATCGTGGCGCGGCTGGGCGGGTCTGCGGCGGGGCAGGCGCCGCTGGCGGTCAGGCTGATTGAAGTAGCGGTCAACGCCGGGGGCGCCCGCCTGCTTCCCGGCGCCGGCGCCGTGCGCGCCACGGCCGCCCAGATCGATGGGACGCAACCCCAAGCCATTGTGCTGGAAGGCCCGCGCATTTCCCGCGGCGGCAACAATAGCACCCCCGACAACGCCTTGCTGATCAAGGTCCTGGTCGATCTGCCCGACGGCGTCGAAGAAGCCGACCTGATCCTTGCGATGGAAGTGTAGTAACCCGCCCGGCCCAACCTACCAATTCAGCGTCTCTGAGATGAAGGCGATCCGGGAGAGGGAGCCGGGCCGCTGAATTGAACTTCCTGTGGCGGCATCGCTTTTTCGATGATCGGTTTGGGAGGAACAACCAGGCGGAAAACCACGTCGCTCAATGTATTGCCGGCCCTCGCCTCCACGGTCAGCAGACTGGGCCGAGCCACGTAGCCCGCGGGGATGGTTGCGGCGTCCACGCGCAACTGATAGCTTCCAGGCGTCATGTCGCCGATCAGGAATGAGCCGTTGGTTTCCGAGAAGGAGTCCAAATCGTTGCCGGCGATAATGTGCGCATCGGGGAAAGGACGCTCAACAGGCTCATCGCCTCCCTTGCTGTAGTCCATGTACACGACCCGGCCCATCACCCGCCCCGTTTGAATAATCCGGAAATCCTGGCTGTTGACGCGGTAAGGAACGACGGCGATGGTGCGCTCGGCCGGCCCGGAGAACACAAAGCCCGCCGGAATGCCGGTCAATTCGGCGCGCAGGCGGTGCGCGCCCGGCGCCACCTGCTCGAACCGAAACATGCCTTGCGCATCGGTGAAGGCCGGCTTGTCGTCCAGCCACACGCGAACGTCGGCAACGGGCTTGTTCAGGTTGGAATCAAAGTAGACGCGCCCCACCAGCGGTGTCTGCACGACCACGGTGGGAATGTCGAGGGCATTGCGGGCCAGCTCACGATGCCGGATGAGCGCCCCCCCCATCTCAAACTGCAACATGTGGGTATCCCGGTCACCCATGTAACTGAGCTCGAAGGACTGGCCGCGCGGAAGCGGAACACGCAGCCCGGCGACGGGCATCAGCCGGGACGAAGAATTGCGGCTGGCGAGCCGGTCTATCCCAAACCTCAAGAACGATTGTTCCTTGCGCAGTGGCAAATACCATTCACCGCCCACCCGCTGGTTGTTGCCAAACTGCACCTGGTCGTGCAAGTTGAAGCGGCCGTAGCGACCGTACTCGGCTACGATCGTAGCACCGGCAGTGCGCGCGGTCATCCCACGGCCCAATTCAATGACGGAGTAGCTGAGAAACGCCATGTAGCGCTTCACGCGGGTGGTGGTGACCGAGTATTGCTCGAACGAGAAACGCCGGAATGGCGTAGCAGGATCCAGTTGGATGGACCGGAAGTAGGCCACCTGTACCGGGAAGTGGGGCGCAGAGCCGCTGGCGCCGTAGTTATAATTGCGGACGCGACCGGCGTTGCCGAGCAGGTACTCGCGGTCGCTCGCGCCGACGGTGAATCCCAGGTACTGAATCGGCCGCACAGTCAGGGAGAGGGCGCCGTTGGTGGTGCCGTTGAACCGCGCGTCATCCCGGCTGGTGAGGAAGTTCTTGCCGTAGCGCTCCCACTGTCCGGTGACCGACAGTTGCTTGAAGGGGTTGAAGGTATCGGTCACGCTTACACCCAGGGCGCCGCCCGCAACGCGGGCCCGCTCGTATTGCTCGGTCAGCAGGACCGGCTGGCCTTGGTTGTCCAGCACGGAAAGGCCGCCGAGAGCGTTCGACTGCTGCGTCTGCGAGTTGGCTGCGGTTCCGCCAAGAGGCAACGCGGCCGGATCGCTGCGCACCAGGATGCTTCGCGAGCTAAGTCCCGAGAACCACCCGGCCAGCCCTTGCACCCGGAACTGGTTCCTGGCCCGCGTGGCGCCGAAAGCGAAGCCGGCGGCGGCGCCGCTGCGCTCGACGCCGCGAAAGATGTTGCTGCCGAAAGAGAACTCCCGATTCTTGGACCTCCGCCGAAAACCCACCCCGGCCAAGTTGGTGTCGTAACGCGCAGATGAGGGGCCAGCCCTGGAAGAGTCCGCAGAGCCCACGCCGCGGCCTGCGTACAGATCAGCGACAAAGCCCCCGATCTTTCGCTCGTAGCCCACGCCGCGCATCGTGGTCATCAGGGCATCCACACCCAAGAACGTGAGCTGGTCGCCCAACGTTAGCCGGCGCCCGCCGGAGAACAGGGCCGCCACAGTAACCTGCGTGAAGTCGAGGAAACCTCTGCCGGGAAGCCGGCTGAGAGCAAGGTTGCCCGAGAGTTGCGTTTCGCCCAGCAGGCCCTCGCTGCGCAACCGGCCCTGCTGGGCGTAATTGGGCCCGTTCAAGAACGAGCCGTAGTTGTACTCGAGCGAAGCCAGGTTGAAGGCTGATTCTTTGGGGGCCCTGCCGGCGGGCGCCGCGGCCGCCGGCAGCGGCTCGATGACCAGCAGATTGCGCTCTGTGTCCTCTTGCACGCTGACGCCCAGCAGGGCGGCCACCCCGCTAAGCGGAAACAGTACCTCCTCCAACCTGGGAACAATCTGCACCTGGCGGTAATCCACTAGCTGACCCACCAGAACGAAACCCTGCCGGATTTCCCCGGTGCGCGCGTCGTAAGTGATCTGCGCGCCGTCGGCGCGGCGTACGCGCAGGCCGTGGCCGTCGGCAGTTCCGCTCACTTCCATCCCCAGCGCGCGGGCGATGGGAACCAACGGCAGGTGCCATTCGTCGCCGATGCGGGTCACCGGACGGGAGGTCACGAGGGGACTGCCGTTTACCCGGAGTGCAGGGGCCGGCAATTGCGCGCCGGCCGGCCCAACGGCCGGGCCCCAGAAGACAACGATGCACAGCGCAATCGTGCGCGCCCATATCTTCACGCACCCAGCCAGGCGCACCGGCTTCTGGCCGGCGCACGATGCGCCGCCTTCTGTCAGCCTCCTGGCTCTCGCTTGCATCCAACTTGCCGGCATCGGTGATTTCCTTGCTCAAATGGCCAGTGACCCGGCCTTCTTTTCCTTGCTTTCAGGCGGGCTGGGTGGCGGCGCTGGCGCGGTGATCTCGACCGTACGCTTGATCAACTGAATCGGCCCGCCGTCCTGAAAATCAACCTGCCCGCTTACCTCATATCGCCCTGGCGGCAACTTCTCGATGGGGAAGGACTCCTTCAGCTTGGCGGAGGGGAGCAGCACCGTTGTCTCGACATTCTTGGCCGCTTCAACTTCCGCCTGGCTGGTGTCCCGGATGGACCAGCCTGCAAGGGGGCGCAGGTGCCGGGAACCCTTGTTCGTCATCTCGAAAATCAATCGCGTTCCACTGGTGTCGTTCTGTAACTGGATCCCATCGAACTCTCCTTGCATGGTGAGTGGCGGAATAAGCACATAGAGCGTGAAAACGTACCGGAAGCGCAGGTAGATGATACGCTCGCCAGGCTTTGGCGGAGTGGCCGGCGCCCGTTCCTGAATGAACAGCGCCGTCCGGTAGTCGCCCGGCTGAGCCTCAGCCGGCACCTTGATGGTAACGCGCACCAGGTGGTGCTGGCCCGAAGAGACAGTGACAGCCGAGGGGCTGAAGGTGATCCAGGAGGAAGCGGAGTTGGGTTGGTTCCCGGGATCAGTGTAAACCACCGAGCCGTCCTCTTTGATGTTCCAGTCGGTGACCGAGAGCAGCAGCCGGCCGGACACGGGAGGCTTCGAAGGAGGCGTCTCGATTTCAAACCCGACCGTCTTCTCCGCTCCGGGACGAAGTTCAACCTCCATCCGCCCCGGATCGAGCCCCAAGCCGCCGGTCTGGGCGGGGCTGCCCGGCGCCAGAACGCCCAGCAGCCCCCCAAGAACGAGCCACCATACGGCGGCTCCAAGGCCCACTTGCGCTTGCTTGCCTCGCATTGCCGGCTCCTTCCTTCACTGGGTGCCGATACTCAGCGTGATCGTAGTGCTGAAAGCGCCCGGCGTGAAGAACTGGGGAAGCACGGCAACGCCGAGCTGCACTTTAAGGGCATTGTTAGCAGCCGAGATGTTGCCCCTCTTGCTAATGCGTTGGCCGCTAAAAATCTGCGCGCCCCCCGTGCCCGCGTTGGCAAGGTTCCCGTGGTTGGCGGAGCCATCAAACGGCGTCAGTCCGTCGGTGATCGACGGCCACCCGCTATGGTAATCGAACGTATTGATGATGGAAACCGTCGAGTTGGCGACATCAGTGCCATCCCCAGTCGTAGCCGTGCTGCGAACACCGAAGCCAATGTCAGAGAGTTGGATGTAATTGCCCAAATCGTTGTTGCCCGGGTCCGAGAACGTTGCCGACACAGCCGCGGTCACCTTGTACTTGTAGTTGCTGCGGAGGTACACGTACAAAGGGTTGGTTGTATCGTTCGTGGTCAGCGTCCCGCCAGTGGTCGGCTGGATGTCAGCGGGGGCAGTCCAGCTAACCGTCGCGGAAGGGTTGTTAGCGCCGCTACTGGTGGTCATCGAGAAGTATGGGCCAATCGTTCCAGAGAGGCTGATCGTGCCGCCTGTTTGGGCGGCGGCAAACGGCGCGCAGGCCAGGATTGCCACTGCCAGAATGAGTAACGTGCGTTTCATGTTCGTTTGCTCCTTTTGCAAATCCAAGATTGGAAGCTTTGCTTCCTTCAGAATCGTTTGGTGCGGCTGCCGCCGGGCCGCCGGCGCGGGAGGCTGTGCAAGAACCGGGGGCCTGGCTGCAGCCAAAAGAGTGCACAGCCTGGAAGGCTGTGCCGCTCCCACCATCGGCGGGGTGGCACAACCTTCCAGGCTGCAGGACGCTTGTCCTGCCACTGCTGAGCGCGCATGCCTACCAACAAGGGCAGCAGGGACGCTCTTACGGTGGCGGCCCGGCTGCGGCCCTGTGGCCTGGTTGCGGCTTTCGAGCGCGTTCATCATGGTCTGATCCCCCCTATGGTCCGTTCGAAATCGTAAGCGTCAGCACGGCTGAAAACGACGCCGGCGTGAAATACTGCGGCAGCACGCCGAACGCCATGGTCACGGTCAGGTAGTTCGGGTTGACGAACCCTTGGCCGGCGGCGATCTGGGGGCCTCTCAGAATCGTGGTGCCCGCCCCCGCGAGGTCGGAGAGCCTGGCTGACCCACTCGCCGCCCCCAGGTACGGCGTCAGGCCGTTGGGGGCCGGCCACGCAGCCGGGTTGTAGGCGAACCCGTAGGTAATGATGTCGGTGCGCGGCGTGATCACCTTCGACGCCGCTACTATCGAAGTGATACCCACGCCCACATCGCTGGAGGCGATGGCGGCGCCCCCGTCGTCCGCCGCCGTCTTGTTGACCGTGAAGGGGGTCGTCAACTGGGCGTTCAAATGGTAGCCGTTCCCATCGTTGTCCCGGAGGCGAAACTGGACGCTGGTTCCTGTAGTAGTCGTCGACTTCCCCGGCGTCAGGATCCCAAACGCCAAGTTCGCCGCCAGCGTGCCGTCGGACGTATTGGTGATTCTCTGGCCCACTCCGTATCCCGGAAAAGCCAGCACGGCGCCCAACGTAAAGACCACCAGCCGAACCCACCGCTTGCCGATAAGGACGCCACGGGCGGAAAGTCGCTGGGTGGCGGTAGCCGTGGCGGCCAGGCAACACGCCGGAAGGCTTCCAGGGACTAGCAAGCGAACAACCCAACGGGCCCAACCCGCGGCTTGCCGCCCCCAACCCGTCTTTTCGTTACTGGCGCGCATGGTGACACTCTGAGAGCTTTCCAATCACTTCCCCTTCCAAACCCCTAACTGTTGGTTTTTCAAGTGTTTGCAGCCGGCAGCCTACTGCGAGGCAACGGCCTGACGGATACTTTCTTCCCATTCTGTCTCTTGCCCGCGAACTGCCTTGGCGCGCAACCCCAACATCGTCATGCTCAACAGATTATTTCGATCACCTGCAGAATACAAGACTACAAAAGTTTTTTTTGTTAGTACGAATGGTACGTGCCCCTCGGAACCTTCGGTTCATTGAGAACGGCGCGCGGCGGCTGCAAGCTGTAGGCTGTAGGCTGTGGGCTGTAGGCTGTAGGCTGTAGGCTGTAGGCTGTGGGCTGTAGGCTGTGGGCTGTAGGCTGTGGGGCGCGGGCTATAGGCAGGAGCGCTCCACCTTCCGCCTTCTGCCTTCCGCTTTCCTCGCGGAAGTTTCACGCACAACTCGAAAAGGTATTCGACGCTACCGAAGGCGACGAATTCGAGCGCCAGAAGCGGCTGGAGGCCGAAGCTCGGAAACTGATCGAGGCGGGCAGAGAGGCGGAGGCCGTCAAGTTGCTCCAGCAGTTCATCAACGACAACTGCGCCCGCGCGGACAAGGAATACCGTCAGTTGAACCAGACCTTGCCGGCCAGGCTGGAAAAGACCGGCATCGAGTATTTGTTCACCGACTATGTTCGGGGGTGGACCTCGAAGCACGGCGTGCCGCTGCCGCTTCGCTGACGGAAGCGCGACCGCAAGTGGCGGCGGTCTTCAGGCCGCCATCGGAGTTCGTACATTTCGCACCGCTTCCGGGTGCGGGTATCCCGCTCTGCGGGATGCCGAGAATCATAGCCGGGGGGTGAGGGCCTCGTCGCTGCCCAGGGGAATCGCCAATCCCGCCGCGGAGCGGCGCCGAGCATCATAGCCGGGGGTGAGGGCCGGCGGTTTTCCGGCCCGAACCCCCGGATAAAGGAGAAGAGAGAAATGCGCCGCGACAGCGGCGCGAGAAGGACCTGGCTTGCCCGAATTCGGGCTTGCCGGCGCACGGCTACCAGAGATACCGTTCGTCGTACTCAATGCCGCTCTCTCGGAGGAACTCCACGTACTCTTCCTGAAAGGTCTTCTTGCGGTGGTGCTCTTCCTGATGCTCGATGTACGAATACACGGAGGGAATCCTCAAGGGACTGACGGTCAGCCCGGCATAGCCGTCTTGCCAGGCGAATGTGCGCCGACGGTGGCGTTCATGCACCCAGCGTGACGATCCCGCCTTGACGTGACGCATGACATCGGCCAGGCAGTGCGTGGCACGCAGCCTCATGAGCAGGTGAATGTGATCTGCGATACCGCCGACGATGAGTGGCTGCCCGCCGGCTCCTTGAACGCAACCGCCGAGATAGGCGTGGGGATCTCCCCGCCAGTCGGCGGCGATCTCCGGCACGCCCGCATTCGGGCACCCGGTCACGAGTCGAGAAGATAACGTGGAAATTCAGACTCAGATGTGCAGAGGGCATTGGAGTCCGTTGCTGCCAGCGCGATTCTCCGCGGCCCTGCCGGGCCGCGGAAAAAACGTTAACGCCGGTTCCGGGGGTTGCGGGCCGCAGAAACGGCGGCCTTCACCCCCGGCTATGATTCTCGGCGCTGCTCCGCGGCGCCAAATGTAAAAACCCCAACGGCGGTCTTCAGTCGGCACCGGCAAGAAGTGGCGATCCCGCCCGGCGGGGTCGCCGCTACGCGCAGCGCCGACGGCCGCGCCTCTGATGTTGGGGTCAGAACCCTGGGTCGTCGCGCGGGCCCGCAAACTCCTGCTCGGAGCCGGCAAGACAAAGGCGGAGCATGTGCCGGATCCCGCGGTTCTGGGTCAGCCGGATGCTGCGGTCGAAGTACCGGACCACCCCGGGAACGTTACCATTCCACACCTGGGACAGCGGGACAGTGGCTCCGGAGTAGAGCCGGCAGTACATGCGGTCGCTCCAGTGCTCCCGGCCGGGCAACTCGGGGTAGTCGCCCATGACGTCGCAGAGGGTTCTGAGAATCCGGACGCGGCGCGGCTCGCGATAGTGGTTCAGAAAGACGATTTCACTCCAGCCGGCCCGCACTTCGGACACGAACTCAGGAAAGCTCGCCGCGCCGGTGAGATTCAGGATGGAGTTCGGTTCGCATCCGTGACGGTCGCCTCCGGAAACCAGCAGATGATCGCAGGCCCGCGCCAGGTCGATGACGGCCTGGTTCTCCGGCCAGGGCCGCAGCCCGTTCAACTCCAGCGCATGAATACAGCCGCCGCAGTCCTGCAGGAATTCGGAAAGCAGGGCGCGGTGCTGGTGGGCGCCGACCTCGCCCTGGTCCCATAGCGGATGGTTCAAAACAATCAGGATGTCCGGGCAGCGCCTCAGGAAGGCCAGCAGCTCCTGGTGCACACCGGGCGCCGGGTTGCTGGTGTACTCAGTGAGCTCCGCCACCATGGAACGCGCGTCGCCAGGCGGCAGGTTGTGCACACCAACGTGAAAGAAGGTCGGGCCTACGGGCACGGTCCATTCGATGGAGACGGGCGCGCCGCGGGTTCCGTCCACGGCGTGGAGGTGGCCGGCAGCCTCGATATTGTCATGATCGCTGAGCGAGACCAGCGCCGCCAGGCCCAGCGTCTCCTCGATGTGCCGCCGCTCCAGGTGGTACGCTTCAGGCCCGGGCAGCGGCGGTGTCCAGTGGCCGCGCGTATAGTCCAGAACCCGCTTGTGTCTCTCCAAGTATTTTCTGGCCTGCCTGCGCATTTCCCAGGCCAGGATGGGCACCCGCGCGGAATACCCGGGGATGAAGCCGAAACTCTCCCGAGAGTGCATGGTATGGCTGTGGAGGGAAACCGCGGTCCGGAATTGCCTGTGCGCGGCTTGATCTCGCCATAGGAAGCGGATCTGGGTACGCTTCATGCGCTCCTCCTGCGCAGCACTGTGGGCCGGAGCGCGGGGTGCAGCCGGGCGCTCACGGCGCACGCCAGAAGGCTGACCCCCAGGCCCGCCAACCCGTCCACGGCGTAATGATATCGGCCGTAGACGGTGGCGATGGCCACCGCCGTGGCCAGCGCGCCCAGAACCCAGCCCACCCGCCTTCTTTCCGGAAGGGCCAGGAGCATGGCGAAGGCCGCCGAAAAACCCGCCGTCACATGACCGCTGGGGAAAACGCTGGCGCGAATGTCGTAATGGTCCAGAAGCCAGAGATTCAGGGAACGGAACACGGTGGAGAAGGCCGGCAGGTCTTCCCCGGCGAAAACCAACCTGGGCCCCACCGACGGGAAGTGCGGCAGCAGCATGTAAGTTGTCAGTGTGCCCAGCAGCAAGGTGAAGAGGAAGCGATCGACCCGCGCGCGCCGCCCAAGAATGTAAAGAATGCCGATGGAAACCGGCGGGATGGCATACACCAGCGAATAGCAGAGTTCGAGAAGGAACGGCAGAACCGATCCGCAGCTTTCGATCACCGCCCTTCCTCCCCATCCGTTCAGGAGCAGCCGGTCGAGATGGATCCAGGTGTGTTCCCATCCACGGCCCTGAACAGGCGGCAGGAACCAGTCCACGGCCCAGTATGCGACCAGGACCAGGGGAGCGGGCAGCCAGTCGCGCACGATGCTGAAGAACCTGGAGCCGGTGCGAGCCTCGGCGCGGGCCAGCAGCAAGACCAGCGCTGCCCCCGCCAACGTCAGGCCGCCCCGCCAAACCAGGGCGCCCGGCCGCAGGCCGGAAAGGGCGGAGAAGATGGAGGCGTAGAGGAAGTAGGCGAGCAGCAGCCACTCGCTGGACCGCAGAGACCCGGCCCTGCATTGCCGGTCAGGCGTGCTGGCCGGCGCCTGGTGCGCCGGCAGCCTCGCCTGCCAGCTCTGATCGCTCAGAATCAATGTCTGCGGTGACGCGGTTTTCGCGGCCACGCTGGTGGCATCCTTCTTATACGGTGATGCACCGCCGATGCCGGCGAGCCTTTCCCCGGACATGCCGGGGCCTGGGGTCCACGGAGCCGTTACCCGGGGGTCGCTTTCGTCCTGCTGGCCGCACCAAGTATACGCTGATCGCCTGTTTTTGAACCATGGCATTTTCAAGGATGCCGGCGCACCGGCGACCGCCAGCGGACAACGCTGCAAGTGCCGGCTGTAGCGGCGACCCCGCTTGGCGGGTCCGCCATCTCAGCCAATTGCCGAGGCCGGTGGCGGTCCCGCGAAGCGGGACCGCCGCTGCAAGTCTCTCCACAGCTCCGGTTGCCTCGCGCGGGCCGCCGGCCACGACTGCGCTGGTTGTCTCAGTTGCTCCTGCTGACCTTGGCGTGGGTTGGTCGGGCCGCCCGGATTTGAACCGGGGACTTCCTGCGCCCAAGGCAGGCGCGCTACCAGGCTGCGCTACGGCCCGACTACAAACCAGTGTTCCACGGCTTCGCCACACCGATTGCCTCGCGCGCGGATCCAAGCCCTGGCAGCGGTGCGCGTAGCTGACGCAAGGGGTCACCACCTCGCACTGGAGCGGCGCTTATAGACAGCGAGGGAACCGAGTAAACACGCGAAGGGGAGCGCAATGCCTTGGGCTGAAGAGTTTGTCGATGCATTCTCGGCATCGTACGCCGAGGCGGGACGAGCGTTCGA
>Ga0315279_10008529_pt1 | contig 12385 bp, 9 predicted proteins | sample YL17G06_20_MG_FD_203694 | JGI IMG/M metagenome (GOLD analysis project Ga0315279, IMG submission 203694) | Sediment microbial communities from Yellowstone Lake, YNP, Wyoming, USA - YL17G06_20 | ecosystem: Environmental > Aquatic > Freshwater > Lake > Sediment | place: USA: Wyoming | collected... | reverse complement strand
TGGCCATCTCAGCCGTGCTCTCTCCATTTTTAGGCGCCGTAGCAGATGCCTCGGCTTCCAAAAAGCGGTTTTTGATGGTCTTCTGTTACATCGCCATTCTCTTCACTGGCCTCCTCTATTTCGTTCATGCAGGCAACTATTGGAGAGGTGCGATCTTCTTCATCATTGCCAATATCGGTTTCGCCGGTGGAAATGTTTATTACAATGCCTTTCTTCCTGAAATCTCGACGGACGAAAACATTGGGCGAATTTCGGGTCTGGGATGGGCGTTGGGGTATATCGGGGGCGGGGCACTTCTGGGGATCAACTTAATCATGCTGAAATATCCAGATTGGATTGGATTCCCTGTCGGGTATTTCAATGTTCAGGATTGTTTCCTGTCCGTAACTTTGTGGTGGTTGATCTTTTCTCTTCCCACTTTTCTATTTTTAAGGGAGAGGGCACAAAAGACCTCTCACGCCATTGGAGAAAATTATTTCATCGAAGGTTATCAACGTCTCCAACATACTTTTCGTCGGATAAAAACCTTCAAGGAATTGACAAAGTTTCTTGTAGCTTATCTGATTTATAACGATGGAATTGAGACGGTCATCGTCATGGCTTCGATCTTTGGTGCTGAAGTCTTAGGGATGGAGACTGGCGAAATCATCCTCTTCTTTTTGATGATTCAGGGAATCGCATTTTTCGGTTCTCTCATTTTTGGATTTTTAGCAGATGCGATCGGAAATAAGAAGGCGGTGATGATCTCCTTAGGGATCTGGTCTCTCATCGTCATCTGGGCGTTCAGGTTAGGGATCCTCTGGGATCCAAAGACAGAATACTGGATCTTAGGGGTTCTGGCAGGGATCGTGATGGGTGGAAGTCAGGCAGCCTCCCGTTCTCTTCAAGGAATCTTCACTCCCGATGCCAACAGCGCTGAGTTCTTCGGTTTCTTTGCTGTCTCAGGGAAATTTGCGTCTGTTTTTGGACCACTGATCTACGGAATTCTGATTGCGATTACAGGTAGTGTCCAATCGGGCATCCTTTCCGTCCTCCTCTTCTTCATTGTCGGAATGGCGATTCTGTGGACGGTCAATGAAAAGAAAGGAATGGAGGAAAAACGGAGACCCGTCATATGAGCTGAAAGGATTCAAGAGGTCAAGGATTCAAGCAGTTTAGTGAGAAACTTATCACTAGAAGACATACACTTGAACCCATGAACCCTCGAATCCTCGACCCCTTTTCTTAATATTTAAAACGAATCCTATACTTAACCTTCACTTCTTTATCTTTGGCAACGGGAACATCGAAACGGATCAAATGGGCACTTAGCTTTTCAAAGGGATGAGTGTTTGAGAGCATCTCCCAATCGCCAGGGATGGGTTCCTCAACTAAAACTTTAATGTCTTCTTTTTTGTGATTCCTTAAGCTCACCTCAAAAGCCACCTCGAAGAGATTGGAACCCAGACGTTTGTAATCTGTCTGAATTCTTTCTCCCACCACATCGGAGGCTTCTCCGATTTTGATCTTAAATTTTTCATCCTTTGGAGTATGGTCAATTCGGTCCTCTCCAACAAACTGGAGACTCCCATCTTTATCCTCTTTATAGACCCGGATTGTTCCCTTTGGTAACGGAATTCCGAGGTTATTCTTCTTAGTGTTCTCCAGCTCAAGGAAAACCCCAATTTTTTGCTTATTCGTGCCTTGATTCATTTGATAATAGTAGTATTGAAGCGAACCTGCGAAGATAAAGAGTTTTTTAAGGGGGACTTGATTAGCATCAAGTAAGGTCATCTGTTTGGTCTGATTATCTTTGATCGTGGTTCTGCGATCTAAGGTGTATAGGTGATATTCAAAGAAAGACTCTTCCTTGAATTGGGGACTCGCCTCTTTTGCCGCAGCCATGGGCCTGGCATAATCCATCCTCATCTCACCTTGAACCCGGTGGATATCGCCGGCTACCAATTTAAGCAGGGCATTCTGATATGTAGCACCACTCCGGTTATCAATCGTCACCCAGCCAGTTAAATCAGTCATCGTATCCAATTTATTCAGCACTGCCACATAATCAGCCTTCCAGTTAATCCCGGAGGTCAGGTAAGAGGCCTCCAACTTCTGAGGTTTTGATAATTTATTTTCCAGCATCCAGACCAATGTAGGCTGTGGAATGAGGTTTTCAGGGATTTTGGAGAGCAAGACACGCCCGTAATGGCCGATGTGGATTTTGTCTCCGATCTGGAAGATATTTCCACCCTGGGTGGAGAGGAGGGTTGCTTCAACAATCTCCTCTTTTTTCGTTTCAGGGTTGATTGTGGCGAGTTGAACCTTCTGCCCCACAAACTTTTCAAGAAGCTTTTGTGGGCTTAGAAGATCGTATTCATAGTTCTGTTCTAAGACATTGAGGCTTGATCCATTGATCAGGGATTTGATGTGGACGGTGGTGGGATCAATCTTTGCCGCCACATCCATGAACTTTAATTCATGGATGCCAGGTTTAAAATCAATGAGCCGGATATCCTTCACCAACCCCACATTTGAATTGTAAATGGTGACAGCTACATCCTTTTGATCTTTGAGGGTGCTGGTCAGGGGTGCTGCATACCCCACCTGAAGTGAAAATAGGAATGAGATGAGAGTGATTAAAACAATTGACCTTTTCATTGGAAACCTCCTTTTTCTCCCTCCCTGCTCTGAAGGGAAGGGCGTTTGTTTTAGTATTAAAGACAACCACAAACCCAATTTAGTTCCAAAAAATATTTAATTTTGTTAGAAGGATGGTTGGGTATTTGAGGTAAGAGCTCAGATGGACAAAATTTGTTAAAGATTAAAATGCGATTGTTCTATTTCTCTCTATAAAACCTATTACTGGCCGATCGGGCAGGTCTTCATGCAGTTGAAGCAGAAGTATTGATACCCAATGGATCCGGCTTGATATAAACGCCAGAAGTTCACATCTTTCACCATCTTTTTCTGGTCTTCAGTTGTGCTCTCTGCAAACTTGGTCCAGAAACGGATAGCGCTCCCAATGCCATAAGGCTGGCTATTTTTTAAACACTTCATGTCATCGGTTTTACCTTCTTCATCTAAAGCATGGGCAGGGCAATTCTCAACACAGATATTACAATCCGTACAGAGCCTTTCAGAAACAGGAGGGTCTGAGGGAAGTTCCAAATTCGTCATCACGGCTGTAAAGACCACCCGCGAACCGATTTTTGGATGAATGACTAAGTTATGCCTTCCAAGGTTGCCTAGGCCCGCAGCCACGGCAGCATGACGTAACGAAACATCTCCCAATGTTCCTTTAGTTTCGTAACTCATATAGAGAGGATAGGAGGGAGGCACGGTCATTGCTTTAGCCTTAAATTCCCTCTCAAGATAACGTGATACCCGGTAATTTGAAGAACGTGCAAATTCCAATATGTCCAGCCGTCCGCCCATGGCGATCTGCATGTTTTCGCTTTCACAGTTAGAAGGTTCTTTATAGGCAAGGACAACCAGTGATTTAACACCTGGGAAGATGCTCTGGACGTCTGGAGATCTTTGGCTTTTATAGTCTTTGATTGAAGCAACCCCTACATCGTCAATCCCCAAGTCTAAAGCAAATTTTTTAATTTTTTCTTTCATCAACTTCCTCCATTGGAGTTATCCGTTATTATGGCTTAAGCCCATTTTGATTTTTTCATTCATCAATGGCCATCTCACTAAGCCTTCACGATACTGAATATAGTCCCAAATTTCTTGGCGGTATGTTTTCTCCTCTTTCTTGAATCCATTTTGGAAGCTGGACAAATCAACAATGAGATCACCAGACTTTATCCACTTCTGATTGGTTTGATTTAAAAGATCCTTATCCATTGGGCTCTTCTCAATTATATTTAAAAGGTGAACATAAAGCAAAATTTATCTTTTTCTTCCATCAGGGTATTGGGAGTAAAGCCTCCCAGAAATTTTGGATGGTATCTCCAAAAGGTTTTTCCCCCAACCCATCGATGGCAAGCGTAATGAGAAAGAAGATGGAGATCATCCCGAGAAAAATAAAAAGAATGATGTCATGCTGGTGATAGAATTTTCCAACCCATTGGGCTGTGGTGTAGAAAGAATTTTTTTCAGAGGGTGTTTTTGAAGGCCCTTTTCCTCCTTTTGAATAATAGGGGGAGTTGATTCCCGAAAAGAGGAGTAGAAGCCTTGAGCTAAGGTAAAAAAGGTAGACAAAAACTGCAGTGACAATGACAAATTCATAAGAAAGATTAAGGAATATGGTGATCCTGTAGGTAAGAAAGGCATAGAAGATTCCTCCGATAACTGCCAAAGTGAACCGTATCAGAAGGGAATTAAAAAAATCCATTCTTTTTCCCAAAAACTTTTCTATTTGCTTATCTTTTTAAACCGGAAAAGATTAACAAGTGTTTTGGCAGCCCTTTCCGGGGTGGGATAATTGGGGATTCCTGATCCTTCAAGCCGTTTAATTTCGTCATCCCAGATTCCTGGGGGGGAAGAGAAACAGCATAGAATCGGTTTATTTATCCTTCTTTCCAATAATAGTTCGGTTAAGATTCCAACAGCAGGTCGATTGGCCGAGGCGAACATGATGCACAGAATGATGGCATCAATATTTTTATCTTCGAGAACAGTATGTACGATTCCTCTAATGGCCTCTGAATCATACCATGCAGGGCCCATGTCCACAGGATTTGTTCTGATGGCAAGAGGAGGAAGCAGTTCCTCCACCCTCTTTTGAGTTTCCATAGAAAAAGGAGGAATCAGTAACCCCTCCATCTCACAAACATCACAAGCTGCCATCCCAGGTCCGGCCTGACCTGATAGCACAGCCACTTTGTTTCCTTCGGGAAGTGGACACATGGTTAAAGCCTTTGCCGTGTCCAGAAGCTCTTCCGAACTTCCAACCGTTAAAATCCCAGCCTGTTTAAAGGCACTTTCATAAATCTCATGTTTTCCTGCGAGGGAACCGGTATGGAACCGGGATGCCTTATCACTTGTGGAGAAACGCCCGACCTTGTAAGCGAGAATAGGTTTTTCTCGATTTCCTCTCTTGGCCACCTCCATCAGTCTCTTTGGCTGATCGATCCCTTCCATATACATGGCAATCACTTTGGTTTGAGAATCTTTGATTAAATATTCCACCATTTCTGCAAAATCGACATTACAGCGATTTCCTAACCCGATGATTTTGCTAAATCCAACCTTGTCTTGGAGAGATAGAAAAGCCATCAGGTGAGACATTCCTCCACTCTGGCTGACAAAACTGATTCCCCCTTTCTCTACCAAGGAGAATTCCGGTGTAAAGGATGCATTCAAGGGAAGATGAAGGTTTACAATCCCGAAGGTATTCGGGCCGATGATTTTAATACCGGATTGGTCTGCCAGTTCCGTTATCTCTTTCTGCAAACTCTCTCCTCTTTTATCTTCAATTTCTTTGAATCCAGCGGTGATGAGAACAATCCCCCTCACCCCCTTTTCTTTACATTCTTTTATTATTTTGGGGACCTGTTCAGCTGGAAGGACGATGACGGATAGGTTAACGGTATCAGGGACCTGAGAAAGAGACGGATAAGTTTTGATTCCCAGGATTTCATCTTTTCCTGGATTGACCGGATAGATTTTGCCTGGATATCTTCCTTGCGTCAGGCTTTTCATAACATGAGATCCTAATTTGCCCGGATTATCTGAAGCTCCAATGACCGCAACAGACCGGGGATTGAAGATTGCATCCAATGCCGTTAAACCTGGCTCCATTGTTTTTCTCCTTTAGAAGATTAAAGTTTCTAATAGATGCAAGATCATTTCATTGCCTCAGAGAGAAAAAATATTCTATTTTATAACCTCTCACTGTTTTTCTTAATTTAAACCAATTAAAAGTAATGAGCAAATGAATTTAATGGCTTAGTCCATTTTTCTAATGGTGGTGGAAGAGAATCATTCATTGTTGTAATGAATCTTCTTTGAAGATATATTGTTTTTGATGAGAGTTTCGAGAAGGTATGGACTCTGGGGATTAGGGCTTTGTGCCTTTATCCTCTTAATGGGATCTATTGTAGCCTCCGGTGCTCAACCCCCCTGCTGTTCTGGAGATCCAGAGTTTTCCTATCTCCTTTCCCCAAAGCCATCACAAAAGTATCAATACCTGGTTCGATACGAGACCTTTTTTTCGACCTTACTGGATAAGGAAAAAGGGTTCTTCGTCATCCTGCCAGAAGATTTTTTCCAGAATCCCATCGCCAAATATCCAGTTCTCTTTCTTCTTCATGGATATAACTTTCACCGAACAGGAGTTTGGTGGAAAGTCCGCTCTCCGGAGAAGGCAAGAAAGATACTGTGTGAGGTGAAGGAGGAAGAATATCATTGGCTTTTCCAGGAAAATATTGCTGTCAACGCCTATGCGATGATGGATTTGAAGAACCGGACTTATCGAGATCTGGAGAAGTCCCTTGAGATGCGGTTCCAAGAGCTCTCCCGATTTGGAGGTCTTGCCAAAGGAGATTATACTCCGAAGGAGATTGCTCAATCGATTGTTTCCAATAATCTTCATTCACAAAAAAATCTGAACGATTCATTCCATCCCATTCAGAAAATGATCATCGTCCTTCCCGACGGAGACAATGGATTTTATACTGATGAGAATGAGGGGAGGAGGCTTTTCCCTGAGACAAAGAATCAAAGGGGATGTGATGATTTCCATCCAGGAGAAGCCTTGAACTATTCGCTCCTCCCTTTTCTCTATATGAAGCCGGGAGCCCTGGGAAAACACGAATCGTACTTTCTTGAACTTCTTCAATACATTGAATCTCAATCTCCTTACAGGGGGAGGTTTCTTCAAAAAAGAGGTCTAGGTGGTATTTCAATGGGAGGATTTGGGGCGATAAAGCTTGGACTGAAATACCCCCATCTTTTCCAATCCGTCAGCAGCCAGAGTGGGCTTCTTGACATCGAACTTCTCCAAGATAAGTGGATGCTGAAGATGATCCTGCCCGAATTTTTAGAGGTATTTGGTCGTCTTGAGCTGGATAAACTTCCTTCCAGTTCTTCTTTTGATTTGAAACATATCCAGGCCAATAATCCCTTGACCCTGACCAAAAAGAGAGGAATAAACCAGTTGCCTCACTGGCTCTACTTTGATTACGGAGCAAAAGAAGGGTTTGATGGGATTACAGAAGGCAATAAAAATTTTGAGAAATTATTGAAGGAAGAAAGCCATCAAATTCCTGCACAACTTTTTAATGGGAAGTCTGGACATAACTACCAATTCTGGCGCAGCCGGTCAGGCAACATTCTCCAACATCATTCCGATATATTTCAAAAAAACCTCATAGAAAAATAGCTTTTTATTACAGTCTTACCGTTACTTGATAGAGCTGATCCTCGCGATATGGAATATCCAAAAAGTTTGAATATTCCCCACATCCTCTTCGTCTAAATAGACAAAAGGTAAAAAAAGGAAGGATGTGATTTGAATGAATAAAATGAAGATAGCTATTTTAGGTTCTATTTTGATGTTTTTGATATCTTTTCTCATCCCTTCACCCTCTGCTGCAGAGTCGGAGTTAGAAGGAGGTTGGATCAGTCTCGTTCAAGGTCAGGTACTCATCCAAACAAAGGACGAAGGAGAATGGACCGAGGCCTCCGTCAACTTCCCCATAGCTGATGGGGACCGGATTGTGACTGAGCGAGATGGAAGGGTGGAACTCAATTTTAAAAATGACACTTATGTGAGGGTAGGAGAAATATCCCAGTTAGATATTATTGCCTTAGGTTCTGATCAAGGAAAGGCATTCGTCCATCTCAATCAATTGGAAGGAAGAATTTATGTGAATCATCGTCCAATCGCTGAAGAGACTTCCTCTTTGTATATTGATCTCCCTTATGGGTTTCTTTCATCTTATGTTCCATCAAGATTTAGGGTAGATCTTGCTTCTTCTGAAGCAAGAATTTCTGTTCTGGAGGGGAGTGTTGAATTTAAGAGCGATGGAAGACCCATTCCACTAACCCAAGGGAAAACTCTCATTGTTAAAGAGGGGGGCTACGCAGTGGTGGCTCAACTTTATGGAAAGGATGAATGGGATCGATGGAACGAAGCAAGAGATAATGAACTCGTTCAAAGAAGATATGTCCAAAAATATCTTCCCCCGGAGCTTGAACCCTATGGATATGAGATGGAAGGAAATGGTCGGTGGGTCTATACTTCTGAATATCAATATGTATGGGTCCCGACAGTCGTCGTCGGATGGGCACCTTTCCAGTATGGCTACTGGGCATGGAGGAGAGGAATTTATTGCTGGGTCCCCAGTGAACCGTGGGGATGGGTTCCTTTCCACTATGGAAGATGGGTTCACACACACAATCATGGGTGGGCTTGGGTGCCTCCATTTCGTCATACTGCCATTTGGAATCCAGGAGCAGTGGCATGGAATATCGCTCCAACTTATGTTTCGTGGGTCCCGCTGGCTCCAGGTGAAATTTATTATGGGAATCGGTACTATGGTCCTCAAAGCGTAAATATCAACCAAGTCAATATCAACATTCAGAAAAATGTCTATATCAATGCCCGAGTCAAGGATGCTGTGGTGACAGTCCACAGAGATTCTTTTTTTAGAAGAAATCCAGTAAGGATTCACCAGGTGATGAATCCATTCTTAAATCCGGTCAAGGTATCAGGCCCCCCAATTGAAAAACCTAGTTTCTTAGATGGAAAGAAGACTCAACCACGCCCCGTTAAAGAATCCTTTGATAAGGTCCAAACTGAAAGAAGGCTTTCGTCGAAGGAGTGGGGAAGAGAGAACTCTTCTGTAGAGAAAGGTCCTAAAGTTATCGAGCAGAAGCGAATCACTGAAAGTCCTGAGAAGAAAACGATCAGTGAAACAGCCCGAAATCGAATTGAAAGGATTGAGCAGCCTAATCGACAGACAGACCCTACTCAAGTGAATTGGGCAAAGAAGGATTCAACCCCCGTTCCGACGAGAGAAAAAGTGAAGAGTGAGAGTGAGGCTCCTAACCAAGAGGGGAATAAAAATAGAAATATACCGATTGTTCCTCCTGTGATAGTAAAAACACCCAATGGGAAAGAACCAAAATATTCCCAAGCCGTTCCGGAGAAGAATGTTTCGCGTGATATGAATCGAGATCGATCTGAAAGAATAGGGCAGTCCAATTCTAATAGTAAGGAAAATCTTGGACAAAAAAATCTAATTCCCCTTCCTCCGAAGGATAGAACTATGGTTACAAGTCCCAACCCGGTGCCGCAAAGTCCGCAGAGGAATGCTTCGGTTAATGTTAATCAAAGTCGTTCTGAAAGAACAGGACAGGCAAATGCTTTGCAGGGGAATGTTGAAAGAAATCAATCTGCCTTTCAAGTGAGAGATAAAACAAAGGTTGAAAGTTCAACTCCCATCCAAGGGGGTTTCACAAATAAAGGAATGCCAACCAGTCCCTCTAAACAGGTCCAGTCTTTTTCTCCAGGGCAGGGAGGGAGCACTTTTGCTGCGAGGCCATCTTCATCAGAGGTTAGGCCTTATTCCAACCCGTCATCAAAAGGACAGGTGATCCAAAGTAGCCACGGGTCAGTAGGAGGACTCTTGGGGTCATCCCCATTGAAATCTTTTCGCTAAAAAATTACCGATCCATTAAAAGTCGGCTCAGTTTTTCTTTATCGATTCCAAGACGTTCCCAGTTTTCAATATAGACGGGTTTCCCTTTCTCATCGTACGGGTCGATCAGAACTTTTCTTAAGAAGAAGGAAGATTTTTTAGAATGGCATTCCTTGCACCCCCGGGCGCCGATGACATCCGGTCCTGATATCACATTATGGCTGATAGAGAAATCAAGGAGTTCGGCCTGCTCGTGTTTGATCTTTTCCACCTCTCCTTTTTTATCCAATTGATAAAGAAACCCGCCTTTCATCAATACGGGATGATTGGCCATGGGAATTCCAAATTTATCCTTCCCCTTCAACGCTTTTAAAAAGGCTTTGATTTCATCAAGAGAATTGACTTCAGGAATCCCATCTCCATTGTCATCTCTGAGAGAAGGTTTTTTCAATTCCTGTATTTTCCAAAGGGGGATCGGTTTCACCACATTGGTCTTTGAATCCAGGTCCCCCCAATAAATGACCGCTAATGACTTTGCAGGAACGATTCTACCCTTCCATTTTGTTATAGTGGGATACCAGATACTTGGATTCACTCCGGGGATCGATCTTTTGGGGTCCAGGGGATCATTGGAGAGGAATTTTGATGTGTCATAGATCAGGGTATGTCCAGTAGAGGCATACTCATAAACGAGGTCTGCTGAAGCGATCTGAAATGGGATATGGCAGGTCTGACAGGCGATGATTTTCAAATGGCGTGGGGAGAAGGGGTGTTTGTGTCGGGGCGCTTTCTTATCCTTGCCTCTATAATGGCAATCTTCACAGGAATACATGCTGTTGTTTAAATCATTTCGGACCGTCTCTTGGATGGTATTTCCTTTAGCAAAATTATGATTCTTATCACTTGGATGACAGTAGATGCAATTAAAACCTTTGGCTTTATGGACATCTGCCTCTGGACTCCATTGACGACCCATCCTTTTTCCATCGGCCACGGCATGGCATGACCAACAATTCTCGTCAGGGGGTCTTCTCATAATCTGAAGGTGAAAATTCTCGAGATCGGTCACCTCTTTTTTAGTATAATCAACTGTCAGCTCATCCACTTTTGAATTTCCAGATTCATCCTGAGAAAGTTTAATATTCGCCCATCCAGCTCCTACCGTAGGTCCATACTTAAAGAGTTTTCCTCTCAGGGTTGCACCTCGTTCTTTCCATTGATACCCCTTTAAGTGGCAGACGAGACAGTCGGCCTCGCTCACACCACTTTGGCCCCAAGGAGCTCCATAATCGGCATTCCCATGACTAAATGGGGTATAATCGCCATCCTGTAAAGGACTTTCTTGTGAATCCTCATAACCAAATTTCTTTGTCTCTTCGTTATAGTAGAGATGACCTTTTCGATCATATTCACCCCATCCCCCTCCTGGGTGGCAAGCTCCGCAATTCTGAACAAAAGAGAAGGAGGATTTATCAATTTCAGAGGGAGTTTGGTTAACTTTTTTGGCCAATAGGCTTGAATCCATAGAAGCCACTATATACTTCCCATACATACCTGAAGACAGGCTCCAGGAGTATTTAGGATCGAATGTATCACTGATAACAATTTTCCCTGTTTCATCGGTCCGGCCTTGTTGAAAATGGTAGCCGTTGGTAATTCGATCATAATCGTGACAACTCCCGCAGGTTTTTTTAGGGCTGTAAGGCATTTTACTCTCAAGGGTGAGTGGGCTACCATCGAATCCCTTAAGGATAATCTTTTTATGGAAAAAATCTTGGGAAGGAATTGAAATAGGATAAAACAGAGAGAAAGATAGAGCGACAAAAATGTTCAAAAGGAAGATCCCAATTTTTTTCAGAGCGGGTACCCCCACTATTGTAGATTTAATTTTGAGAAAGCCAGAATAATAGTATATTGATAAGGGGGGCTAGGAGCAAGGAATTATTTCTGTTTTTTAAAAATATTTCTTGACAAAAAGAAATTATTTTGTTAATTATTATTAGTTAAATTCTTTATGATCTTTATTCCACTAATGTAACTCATTGATTTTCCAGTCTTTTTCTATACCAGGAGGAAATGTTCAATCAAAAAAACGGGGATTTAGAGTCGGAGAGGTTCCCGAGCGGCCAAAGGGGACAGACTGTAAATCTGTTGGCGATGCCTTCGGAGGTTCGAATCCTCCCCTCTCCACCAGGCTTGCCAGCGGGCGGTTGTCTGAACCAGTCAACCTTTTATTAAATTCACATTGAATCATTCAAACGCCGTAAGCGTGGTTCATTGTCTCCTTCTGTCAGAAATGACAGGTAGAGAGTTTGATCTTCATTGGAAGAGTTTTGACTTAAATAAGGCAAAAAGAAAATTCAATGATTGGTTATTGTTCATTTTTAAAGATTGTTTTTTATTCAAATGCGGGAGTAGCTCAGTTGGCAGAGCATCAGCCTTCCAAGCTGAGGGTCGCGGGTTCGATCCCCGTTTCCCGCTCCATTGTGATAAAATTATATTGTTAATTTATCTTCTAATATATTCGGCCAGCCTGTCTTTTTAATTGACAGGTTTTTCTTTATTTTTGGCCCACGTAGCTCAGTCGGTGGAGCACTTCCTTGGTAAGGAAGAGGTCATCGGTTCAAGTCCGATCGTGGGCTCCAAAAGAAAAGGTGGATTGAACGATCTTTAGAGAGATAAGGAGGGTTTGAGCCATGTCGAAGCCGAAGTTTGAGAGGACGAAGCCGCATGTGAATGTGGGGACGATTGGTCATGTGGATCATGGGAAGACGACGTTGACGTCGGCGATTACGAAGGTATTGGCG
>Ga0315279_10008528_pt1 | contig 12387 bp, 11 predicted proteins | sample YL17G06_20_MG_FD_203694 | JGI IMG/M metagenome (GOLD analysis project Ga0315279, IMG submission 203694) | Sediment microbial communities from Yellowstone Lake, YNP, Wyoming, USA - YL17G06_20 | ecosystem: Environmental > Aquatic > Freshwater > Lake > Sediment | place: USA: Wyoming | collected... | reverse complement strand
CTCAAGCTCTATTTGAGAAACTCGGGCAGCCAGGCAGCCGATGTGACCGGTGTCCTCGTGCCCCGCTCCTCTTGTATACAAATGGGAAGCTCCTCTGCGACTTTCGGCACAATGTATCCCAATTCCGAAAACTGGTCCCATCCGCCATTCGTGTTTACGGTTTCCGATACGCTGTCAGCCAATCCTTTTGGAGCCTGGTTTGACCTAAGCGTCTGCGCAAGCTCCGGGTACTGCATGGAGGACAGCATACTTGTAGGAATCGGCAACATCTTTGGATTCAAAGACAACATGGAACACCCGGTTGGGTGGGAACACTATCCTGCTCGGGTTGGCTGGCACGATGAATGGCATTTGAGTACGAGGCGAGCCTTTGAGGGGGAATCCAGTTGGGCTTGCGCGAACGTTGATTCAGGAGTTTACTCTCCCCGAAACGACGCAATCCTAGTTACCCCCGTGATACTCTTAGGGAGTGAGGCAGGGCTTTCCTTCTATCACTGGATTGACGCCTACGCTGACACTGGAGGAGCACTTGCTGGAGGATTCGTCGAGATATGTTCGAACGGGTCGAACTGGACCCAACTGAGTCCGAGCGGCGGATACCCGTTTCAGTTCAAGGCTAGAGAGGATTTTCCCGTAGGAAATGGCGGTGTATTCTCTGGCAATCCGGGACAATGGCAAAGGGCCGAGTTCAATCTTTCTTCTTACTCCAACTCCGCAGTACAGTTGAGATTCAGATTCATCAGTAGTCGCGATTCCGACATCGTCGGCGGCGGCTGGTACATTGACTCGCTCGCTGTGGTGACCACCGTCACTCCAATCTGGATCAGTTCCCTTACTGCCTCGGAGGCGGGCGGCTGCGTGATGCTGTCGTGGAGTGCCGCGAGCGAATTGCAAAGTGTTCCGTTTTCGGTATGGAGGGCGCCTGGTCTTGACGGTACTGACGGAATGTGCGTGATTAAGAGTGAGCCGATGTTTAAGAACGGTCGCTATGGCTTTAAGGATTGTGATGTTAGTCCTGACGTTGATTACAAATACTGGGTCGGCGTGGAAGGGAGCCTCGATGTTGTGTATGGGCCCGCAGTAATCCACACCGCGCCGAGAGGTTCCAATCTGCCCAGGCTGGAGCTGGTCTCAGCCAACCCTGTGACCGATCATCTTAAGTTGCGGGTTTGGCTTCCCAGTGAGTTGGCAGGGAATCACGTTTCGGTCAAACTATTTGACACCTCCGGCCGTTTTGTAAAGAGCTTGTATGGCGGGCCAGGTGGTTCAGCGACTACGAGCTCAGAGCCTATCAGCCTTGAGTGGGATACCAAGGATTACTCTGGAAAGCGCGTGGGCTCTGGGGTATACTTTTTGAAATTAGAGTGGCCGGCCGGGACTGTCGTCAGAAAAGTCCTGGTGTTAAGGGCTTCAGGTGGGTTGTAGCTTGAACGAATGGAAGGGGTTGAAGATGGCCTACAAAATCACAGAAGAGTGCATTTCATGCGGCGCATGCGAGCCCGAATGCCCCGCAGCCGCAATCAGTGAAGGAGAGAATATCTACGAGATCGACCCCGAGAAGTGTACTGACTGCGGCAACTGTGCCGAAGTTTGCCCTGTGGACGCATGCGTCCCTGCAGGGGAGGAGTAGCTTCAAGCCCAAAGTGGATTGAAGCCAGCTTTGACTCGGGCTGGGCGGTGGAAACGAGCCTGAGAAGCCTGAGTTTGGGCTTGTGTAGCCCTCTGGTGCAAGATGCAAACGCAATTAGGGCCGTTGTGGCGAGAAGGGGAGCGGGACGAAAGGAGCCTGGACACTGCAGGCCATGGGAAAACACTTTTTCTTTCCCTTTCCTTGTTATCCCTGGCATTTGTAATCGTTCTCCTCTGGCTTCTGTTTTTCTTACTGGAGCCCCGTTTCTCTGCCCTGGGTGGAAGGGTTCTGGCAGGCTTATCTCTGGCCCTCAAGCTTGCGGGGGCCATTGCAGTCATCCTGGCTGCCTCGGAATTCTTGTCTTCTGTCACTGGCTTTCGGCTGCTTCCTCGTTCCCTCGGTCAATTGTGGATCGTGTGTTTCCTTCTGCCCTTCTCTGAAAGGCTGGGAGGCATATTCGGTGTCTCGGCCGACAGCGTGAAAGCTTCGTTTCTCGAATTCAACAATGCGCTTGTAAGGGCGGAAACAGCCACCAGGACCCGGAGTCGCGTGCTTTTGCTTCTCCCGCACTGTCTCCAGAACTCCGCTTGCTCGCGGATGCTCAGCGGTGACATTCGCAATTGTGGTGAATGCGGATCCTGCTCCGTATGCGAGCTACGACAGCTTCTTTCCAAGTATGATTTCGAAACCTGCATAGTGGGTGGAGGCGGTTTGGCTCTGAAGATGGTTGACGAGCTTCACCCTGACGGGGTCATCGGCGTAGCATGCGAGAGGGAGTTGGTTGCAGCTCTCAAAGAGATCAGAAATGTTCCTGTAATTGCGATCTCGAATCGGAGACCAGAAGGTCCCTGCAGGAATACAAACGTTGTTGTGGATAGGGTCGATGATGCGCTTGGGATTTTCTTGAAGCATTCGAGTCCACAGTGTAGTATGCAGTAAGTATTGAATGGTCTTCGATGCAGAGACTTGGTGAGAAGGAGGTGGAGAGATTGAAGGAAAAGGTGGAGGCGGCTTTGAACAAGATCAGACCCGGTCTTCTTATGGACGGCGGTGATATCGAATTGGTTGACGTCAAGGATGGAGTAGTTAAAGTGAGGTTGAAGGGCGCTTGCGCAGGGTGTCCGGCATCAACAATGACTCTCAAGTTGAGCGTGGAAGAGACCCTCAAGCGTGAAGTGCCTGAAGTGAAAAGTGTCATTGCTGTCCCTTAGTATGGTCCCTTAGGATGAGCGGTTCTGATACAGACAGAGACTCTTACGTTAAGGGGGGTGTCGGGTATGCCGGTTTGTGAGATCAGTGTTATCCCGGTTGGAACTGGTAGCTCCAGCATCAGCGATTACGTGGTGGAGGCCCAGCGTATCATCAGAAAGAGTGGTTTGAAATCACAACTCGGGCCGATGTGTACCTCAGTCGAGGGTGATCTGGACGAGATTCTTGAGGTGGCGAAGGAAATACACCGGGCGTGCTTTCGCAAAGGTGCCACGAGGGTGCTCACGAGTTTGAAGATTGATGATAGAAAGGACAGGCCGCTTAGCATGGACGGAAAGGTCCGCTCGGTTGAAACAAAACTGAAATCTGGCGGGTAAGCCACACCTATGTTGAGGCGGATTATGCCTTTGATTTTTCTCTGTGCCACTGCTTTTCTGGCCTTTGTTTCCTGCCAGCCGGACGATGAGCAAAAGCGGAAAGCGAGCAGCGGAGCGCAGGATAACTTTTTGGCCGAACGCTCAAGAATGGTCGAGGAGCAGATAGCCAGGCGAGGAGTTGCGGATGCGCTTGTGCTGGCGGCTATGCGCAAGGTGCCGAGGCACGAGTTTGTCCCTGAGTCTTACAGGAACTATGCCTACGCGGACGAACCGCTGCCAATTGGCGAGGGGCAGACCATTTCTCAACCGTACATCGTCGCGTTGATGACGGAGACCCTGAACATCAACAAAGACTCGAAGGTGTTGGAAATTGGTACCGGCTCAGGATACCAGGCTGCTGTGCTGGCTGAAATCGCCAGGGAAGTCTACTCAATCGAGATCATAGAACCGCTTGCGAAGAGAGCCAGCGAAACGCTCGAGAGACTTGGCTACAAGAATGTCAAGGTTAGATGCGGAGATGGCTACAGGGGATGGCCGGAAGAGGCTCCTTTTGACGCAATCATCGTGACCGCCGCTCCTAGCCAGATCCCGCAGCCGTTAATAGACCAGCTCAAGATCGGCGGAAGAATGTCTATTCCAGTGGGTGACGTTTATCAGGAGCTTGTCGTGGTGACAAAGAAGGAGAAAGGAGTCGCCAGGAAAGACATCATACCCGTGAGATTTGTGCCGATGACAGGCGAGGCCGAGAAAAAGCAACAGTAGCCTTTCCTCCCCCCGATCGGCGAACGCAATATGCTACCCCGTATTTGGGAAGAGGCCGATTTGGATCGCCCTCTTGCTTTTTGAGCATGCTGTTCGGAAGTAAAACGAGGTGATTAGGATTGAACGAGGAAGCCAACATCAGATTCGAGAAACTCGACGACTACAGGTGGATGATTCCGAAGACAGGTCGGATGCGAGTGCCAGGAATCATCTATGCTGATGAGAAAATGATGGCGCACATCAGATCTGATAAGAGCCCCCAGCAGGTAGCAAACGTTGCGCATCTGCCGGGTATTGTCAAATACTCGCTCGCGATGCCTGATATTCACTGGGGATATGGTTTCCCGATTGGGGGCGTCGCCGCAACGGACGTCGACGGAGGAGTGATTTCACCCGGTGGTGTAGGCTACGATATAAACTGCGGCTGCAGGCTGATCGCCACCAACCTTGAATTGGAAGAAGTAAAGCCACGAATAAGGGAACTGGTTGCTGCTCTTTTCCGCAACGTGCCTAGCGGAGTTGGCTCGACCGGGAGCATCAAGCTCTCGAGAGCTGAAGAGAAGAAGGTGCTCCAAGTTGGTGCGAGGTGGGCCGTAGAGCACGGGTATGGCCTCCCAGAAGACCTGGAATCCACCGAAGAGGGCGGTTTCATGGCGGGAGCCAATCCAGAGGTCGTGAGCCCGAGGGCGTACGAGCGCGGTAAGGATCAGCTAGGCACATTGGGCTCCGGCAATCACTTCCTTGAAGTTGGATACATTGACGAGATATATGAGCCGGACATCGCCGAGAGCCTGGGACTCTTCTTGAATCAAGCTACGGTGATCATTCATTCCGGCTCGCGAGGGTTCGGCTATCAGGTTTGCGACGATTTTCTTGAAGTGATGACGCGCGAGTACACCGGATTAGGTATCGAGCTTCCGGACAGGCAGCTCGCGTGCGCATACATTGACTCTCCACTTGGAAGAGAATATCTGAGTGCCATGGCTTGCGCCGTGAACTATGCCTACACTAATAGAGAGGTTCTCACGCACTGGACAAGGCAAACCTTTGAGCAGGTTTTCAAGGCAGGCCCGAACAAACTCGGGATGCGTCTTGTTTACGATCTCGGGCACAACGTGGCGAGAAGAGAAAAACACTTGGTGAACGGGAAACAGATTGAGGTCTGCGTCCATAGGAAGGGAGCGGCAAGAGCGTTTCCGAGGGGTGACGAGAGGGTTCCCCAGAAATACAGGGACATCGGTCAGCCGGTGCTTATCCCCGGAGACATGGGGACCCACTCGTACTTGCTCATAGGCACGGAAAAGGCAGTGCAGGATACTTTCGGCAGTACATGTCATGGCGCAGGGAGGCTAATGAGCCGCAGACAGGCAATGCGCGACGCAAAGGGGCGTTCCATTGCGAAGGACCTCGAGGACAAAGGCATCATCGTGATGTCCGCTAGTCGAGCTACGCTTGCGGAAGAGATGCCGGAGGCCTACAAGGACGTATCCAACGTAGTCGACGTGGTACACAAAGCAGGCATATCCAAAAAGGTCGCGAGAACGGCTCCCATCGGCGTGATAAAGGGATAGCAGCGACTGTGTAACGTTCTCGCGAGGTAGAATGTGAGAAGGGAAAACCCGAAGAAGGGCAGAAGGTTGCCCATGCCTCAAAAGGCAGGAAGGCCCATTGGGAGCAAGAAAGGCGAACGAGGCTATAAGAGAAGTCATTTAGAAACGGGCCTGAGAGAAGCCCTCTCGGAAGATTTTGTCTACGTTAAGCCGCCCTATGAGCTCATTGACCACACCGCGGATCTAGGAATAAGAGTAAAAGGCGAGAGCCAGGAGAAGCTCTTTGAGAACGCAGGGCTCGCATTGCTCGACCTTCTCACCGACGTTGCACTTGTAAGACCTCATTCTAGGTTGAGCTTCTCTCTTACAGCGGAGAGCCTGGAAGCGCTCTTTGTTGAATGGCTCCGGGAGTTGCTGTATCTCTTCTACGGAAAGAAGAAACTTTTTTGCGCATTCGAGATCACAGAACTCAAGGAGACTTCGCTCGCCGTTTCATGCTGGGGAGAGCGCTATGATCCGAGAAGGCACATCCTTCTCTCCGAGATAAAGGCCGTAACCTATCATGAACTTGCTATAAGGAGAGACGGGTCTGGCTGGGTAGCTCAGGCCATTTTTGATATCTAAGAGGAAGAGGACACAGAGTTGCTGAGTAAGAAAGAAGCGATGGCCTCGATTAAAAAGCTCCGCCAGGAAATCAACCATCACAACTATCGCTATTACGTTCTTGACAGTCCCCAGATTTCCGACGCGCAATACGACCGGATGCTTAAGGAACTCAAGGAGCTCGAAGAGAAATTTCCCGAGCTCGTCACGCCTGACTCGCCCACGCAGAGGGTTGGCGCCCGTCCTCTCGAGGCTTTCAGAGAGGTGAAGCACTCGATTCCGATGCTTAGCCTCTCCAATGCCTTTAACGAAGAAGAGATTCGCGATTTTGACACAAGGGTGAGGAAGTTTCTCGAAACCGAGAAGCGCCCGCAGTACATGGCTGAACCCAAGCTTGACGGCGTGGCCGTGGAGGTTGTGTACGAAAACGGGACTCTGTCGGTTGGCTCTACTAGGGGCGACGGGGTCACGGGCGAGGATGTTACTCAGAACCTGAAGACCGTACGCTCCATTCCTCTCAAGCTTCTCCAGGCCAAGAAACAGACGGTTCCGGCACTGCTTGAAGTCCGTGGGGAAGTCATGATGAGGACAGAGGAGTTCAAAAAACTCAACAAGAAACGCGAGAAGAACGGTGAGCCGCTTTTTGCCAATCCCAGGAACGCCGCTGCAGGTTCCTTGAGGCAGCTTGATTCCAGTATCACGGCGTCCAGACCGCTCGACGTCTTCTTTTACGCAGTCGGAAGAGTTGAAGGAGCGAGGTTTGAAACCCAGGATGAGCTGCTGAGAATTCTTCCAAAGCTTGGGCTGAGGGTGAATCCTCACGTTAGAGTCTGCAAGACAATCGAAGACACGATTGACTACTACAAAGACATGATGCAGAAGAGAGACTCCCTGGCCTACGGGATAGACGGTGTAGTTCTCAAGGTGAACGATTTTGCCCAGCAGGAAATGCTGGGAGCAATATCAAGGAGCCCGAGGTGGGCTTTGGCGGTCAAATTTCCTGCGAGGCAGGAGACCACGAAGATACTTGACATAATAGTCCAAGTAGGAAGGACGGGGGCTCTGACGCCCGTTGCAGTTATGGAGCCGGTCAATGTTGGAGGCGTCACAGTTTCGAGAGCAACCCTGCACAACCAGGACGAGATAGACAGGAAGGACATACGAATCGGCGACACGGTCGTACTCCAGAGGGCCGGGGACGTCATCCCCGAGGTGGTTAGTGTCGTGAGGAGTAAGAGAACCGGCAAGGAGAAGAAGTTCAAGATACCTCATAAGTGCCCCGTATGCGGTTCTGACGCGGTGCGTCTCCCCGGTGAAGCTGTTGCGAGATGCACGGGGATGGCGTGTGCCGCCAAGCTCAGGGAACTGGTGGGTCATTTTGCCTCCAGGCGGGCCATGGACATTCAGGGCCTTGGAGATAAGATCATACAGCAACTCACCGAGAAGGGTTTGGTGAAGAGCGTTGCCGACATATATTCTCTGCGCATGGATAACTTCATGAAGCTTGATAGGATGGGTGAAAAGCTCGCCAGCAACGTTCTCGCTTCTATAGAGAAAAGCAAGGACACCAAGCTCGCGCGCCTGATATATGCTCTAGGCATAAGGCACGTTGGTGAACACATTTCTCACGTACTGGCTGAGCACTTCGGAAGCATGGATAAACTGCGTACCGCGAGCCTCGAGGAGCTTCAAGAGACAAACGAAGTGGGCCCGCAGGTCGCGCAGAGTATCAGAAGCTTCTTTGACCAGAAGATAAATATTGAAGTCATAGATAGGCTCTTTGCAGGTGGAGTCAGCGTGGGTGGCGAAAGACCCCGGCCGGGGACGAAGCTTCGAGGCAAGAGTTTCGTCTTTACAGGGACGCTTGAAAGGTACGAGAGGGAGGAGGCCAGTAGAATCGTCGAGTCGCTAGGTGGTAAAACATCATCTTCGGTCAGCAGGACAACCGATTACGTTGTGGTTGGCAAAGAGCCGGGAACCAAGCTTCAGAAGGCAGAAGAGCTTGGCATAAGGATAATTTCAGAGAAAGAGTTTGAGGAGTTGATACGTTAGAGCTAGAGTATGTCGAGAGCCAGGCAGGGGGAGAGAACAGAGTCTCGGGAGTGAACGGGAAACGTTCCAGAACAGATGGAGCAGGGGAGTGAGCAAACAGAAGGCATGCGTGCATAGAGGAAGGGGGATTTAATGAGAAGAGGGTTCAGGCTCTTCACGATTGCCGGAATAAGGATATCAATTAACTACACTTGGTTTGTCATATTGGGCCTGGTGATCTGGAGCTTGGCATCCGATTTTCGGCAGACGTATCGTGACTTCAGTACGGTGACTGTTTGGGCAATCAGCGTTATTGCTGCCTTGCTGCTCTTTGCTTCTGTTCTTCTTCATGAACTAAGCCATTCCTTCGTCGGGAATCGACTGGGTCTTGGAATCAAGGGAATTACTTTGTTTATTTTCGGCGGCATCGCGGAGCTAGGGAAAGAACCCGAGGATCCCAATACCGAGATGAAGGTGGCGGCAGCAGGGCCAGCTTGTAGCCTGGTACTTTCGCTTTTCTTCTTTTCTCTTTACGCGTTTTTGCGCGGTCGGCAGGGAGACGCTCCGTTCGCGGCCCTTTTCCAGTACCTGGGGTTTGCAAACGCAGCCCTTCTAGTTTTCAATCTGGTTCCAGGTTTTCCTCTGGATGGCGGCAGGCTTTTCCGAGCAATCTTGTGGAAGAGGAGTGGTGACGTTGGCAGATCGACCAGGTTCGCATCGAACTTTGGCAAGGGATTCGCAATCTTGCTAATAGTGGGTGGTCTGCTGGAAGTATTCATAACCAGAAACACTATCGCAGGCATATGGTTGATATTGATAGGCATGTTTCTTCAGCAGGCCGCGGAAGGAAGCTATCAGCAGGTTCTTGTGAGAAAGGCCCTGTCAGGGGTCAAGGTACGGGAAACGATGAGCACCGAAGTCGTGTACGTGAGTCCTTCGCTGACGCTGGATGTGCTCGTTGAGTCTTTCTTCTTCCGCTACAGGTTCAACAGTTTCCCTGTTGTCGATGGAGATGCCCTGGTGGGGGTTGTGGATCTGCACCAGGTCAAGCATGTTCCGAGGGAACACTGGCACGTGACCAGCATCAGGGATGTAATGATGCCAATATCGGAAGAACTTGTGCTTCGCCCTGATGACGAGGCCGTGGATGCCTTGACCAAGATGATCAAGAGTGGCTTTGGTAAGCTGCCGGTCGTGGCAGGCAACAGGTTAGTAGGCATTCTCACAAGAAGGGACGTCATGGCATTGCTCAGGATGAAGACTGACCTCGGTGCCTGAATCTGGCACGTTGAACCACGGAGCCTCGTTTGTTCTCGGAATCACCTCTCAACAAATCCACCGCAAATGCCATCCATGCACTCTGGACATTTCCTGGTGTAGTTTTTACATCGTTCGTACTCGCCTGGGCCGCTGAAAGCGCACAGTTTCTTGTCTCGCAGGCGCTGTCGCTTGCAATTCTGGCCTGGCTTCAAACTTTGCCGGAGTTCGCGGTTGAGGCCGTGATAGCGTGGGAAAGAAACGTTCCCCTTATCACGGCCAATTTCACCGGCTCCCTCAGACTTCTTGTCGGGCTCGGCTGGCCGCTGGTCTACTTCACCGCCGCCATTGCCGCCGGAAGAAACCGCAGACTCATGACATCAAGAAAGCTTTCGGGTGGTGCGCCCGAGACTCGTGCCGGTAGGCCAGTCGTCTCAAGAGCTAAGGGCCATCGCTTGAGTTCCAGTCCAAATGCCACAGTGGAGCCACGGTTTTTTGAAGCAATCAACCTGGAAAAGGAGCACGCAATAGAAATAATGGGGCTCATCCCTCCTCTGGCCTATTTCTGGGTGATATATTTCAAGGGCACGCTCAACATGATTGATAGCATCTTCCTGGTGTTGATGTACCTGGCATACCTCATGGCTATCAGAAAGGTGCCGCCGCAGGAGGCGGAAAAAATCGAAGAGTTGGAGAGAATTCCGCAAAAGATCCTCTCCTTGCCTTCGTTCAGGAAACACGTTGTGATTGCACTGCTCTTCCTGGGTGGTGGAGCGGGAATACTTTTCATCGCCAGACCCTTCTTGCACAGCATGCTCGGGCTTGCCGTAAGCCTGGGTGTTTCGCAATATGTATTTGTGCAATGGGTCGCGCCCTTCCTGTCAGAGTTTCCAGAAAAGCTGAGTGCGTTCTATTGGGCGAAGACAGTCAAGAGAGCTCCTATGGGCTTCATGAACATAGTCTCATCCAACATAAACCAGTGGACACTGCTCGTGGCCATGATTCCCATTGTTTACAGCATAAGCTCAGGAGGATACTCGACTGTAGTATTCGATCCGCACCAGAAGATGGAAATCCTACTCACCATGGCTCAGTCGATCCTTGGCTTCATCCTTATTGCAAACATGGAGTTCAGAGCTCACGAAGCTGTAGGTCTGTTTTTGCTTTGGTTCATTCAATTTGTGAGACCAGGGATCAGGGAAGAGATCACGATCGTATACTTCGGATGGATAGCGTTTGAGTGCGTGCTGGCCCTCATCGGAAAGAGAAAGCTGACCGCTTTCCGGGACTTTAAGGAACTCTGGAAAGAACACGCCCTGGGGAAAGGACTGCTGCATAGGTAGACCAGCGGAAGCCCGTACCTACCTATCCAGTAGCCCTGGTGGCTCGGGACGGAGTACAGGTAATCGGTCTGTGCACCGCGCGTCGCCTTCCGGAAGTTCGCTGTCACCCTCGTCAGTTCCGTCCACCATGCGACCGGCAGTGACATTTTCCCTTTCGGGCTAAACCTTGACATCATCGCTTTGGCTTAACAGCCCGCTTGAAAAGCGTTTGACATCGAGGTTCCGAGGCTGTAGTCTTAAATGTTTTGCCGTATCGTTTGTTCTCCCTTGAGGTTCGCAAGCCGGAGACATATGAATCAAAGAAGATTCAAGAAGGGTACCGTTCAGGTGCTCACCGGCAATGGAAAGGGCAAGACTACCGCCGCCCTGGGATGCGGTCTAAGAGCTGCCGGTCACGGATTCAGAGTTCTGATGATACAGTTTATGAAAGGTAGACGATACGGGGAACTCGATGCCGTCAAACATGTTCCGGGGTTTGATACGGTCCAGTTCGGCAGAGACACCTTTGTCGAGAAGGGAAATCCCAGTACCGAGGACATCGAGCTTGCTCGCAAAGGCTTCGAGAAAGCACGCGAAGCGTTGGACTCCGGGCAGTACGACATGATAATCCTGGATGAGTTGAACGTTGCCGTGGACTACGGACTAATTTCCCTCGACGATGTTCTCAGACTCATCGAGCAGAGGCCACCGCACGTCGAGCTCATCCTGACCGGTAGATACGCTCACGAAAAGATCAAAGCCGCCGCTCAGACGGTGACCGAGATGGTGGAAGTGAAGCACCACTTCGCAGAAGGAGTCCAAGCAAGAGAAGGCATCGAGTACTAGCTTTTTTGACCCCAAACATTGGGCGCTGAAAAGCGAAGGCTCGAAGGTGAGTACTTCGCACCGAGTAAGGGGCGTGCAGTGCCGAACGCCATCTGCCTAGAAACGAGTAGCGAGAGGGTTTTCCGAAGGAACAGCAGTTGTGGCAAGATCGACCGAGAGTCTCCTTAATAGCTTTCGTGTGGGCGACAGGGTCGCGCTTTCGAGGATAATCACCATGGTCGAGAATGACCATCCCGATTCGGCCATGATTCTTGATGCCCTGTATCCGATGACTGGCAAAGCCCTGCGAGTTGGTATTACAGGCCCGCCTGGTGCCGGGAAGAGCACGCTTGTCGAGCAGCTCGCTTTCCAGATGCGGCAGTCGTCACTAAAGGTGGGTATTGTTGCGGTGGATCCCACAAGCCCATTCTCTGGAGGTGCACTTCTCGGTGACAGAATTCGCATGAGTAGAGTGTCTCTCGATGAGGGCGTTTTCATACGCAGCATGGCTTCTCGGGGGAGTGGCGGTGGCGTAGCGTGGAAGACGCTCGAGGTGTGCGAGGTGCTGGATGCTTTTGGAACTGACCGGATAATAGTCGAGACCGTGGGAGTGGGGCAGAGCGAGCTTGAAGTTGCAGACGCGACTCACAGCACGGTCGTAGTGCTGGTTCCGGAGTCGGGCGATGGCGTTCAGGCCATGAAAGCCGGTCTCATGGAAATAGGCGACATATTCGTGATAAACAAGTCGGACAGGGAGAGCGCAGAGCTTGCGAGAATGGCGCTGGAGTCTGCCCTAGAACTCAAACAGACTGACAATGGGT
>Ga0315279_10008527_pt1 | contig 12388 bp, 8 predicted proteins | sample YL17G06_20_MG_FD_203694 | JGI IMG/M metagenome (GOLD analysis project Ga0315279, IMG submission 203694) | Sediment microbial communities from Yellowstone Lake, YNP, Wyoming, USA - YL17G06_20 | ecosystem: Environmental > Aquatic > Freshwater > Lake > Sediment | place: USA: Wyoming | collected... | reverse complement strand
CATAAAATTCGTCATTCCGGCGAACCCCGGATCGGGTCCGGGGCAGGCGCCGGAATCCAGTTATTTCAAGATGTTCTGGACCCCGGCTTTCGCCGGGGTGACGCTTTAAGAGACTTTTTACGAGACCATCAAAGATTGAAAAACAAAACGACGGCATGGCATACGGGGGAGATTGTACTTTCCGGCCTGGGGGAATGAACCAGGGCGAGCCTCCGCCGGCCAAATTTCTTGACACTTCGGGCAAAAACACGATATTTATTGACGGACCCGCCGCTATCGTGTCCCGGCCCATCAAGCCTTCGGCGAATGGATAACACTTCACGGGGGATTGAAAATGAAAGACATCATTCTCTACACGGTCGTTCCCCAGCTTCCCTCCCGCCTGAGCCCGCTCCTGGAGCTGGCCAAAAATATCTGGTTCAGCTGGAACCTGCAGGTCATCGACCTCTTCCGCTCCATCGACCCAAACCTGTGGGAAGAGACCGGACACAACCCCCTGGCCATGCTGGGGCAGCTGAGTCACGAACGGGTCCACGAGCTCTTTCAGGATGAAGGATTCCTCCTGGAGATGGACCGTATCCACGAAGAGTTCTGCCGCTACCGGGACGATCACCGGAAATACGACTTCGGCCTGGAAACGCCCGTTGATTTCACCGTGGCCTATTTTTCCGCCGAGTTCGGGCTGACCGATTGCCTGCCCGTCTACTCCGGCGGGCTGGGAGTTCTGGCCGGAGATTTCGTGAAGTCCGCCAGCGACCTGCGTCTCCCGGTGGTGGGCGTGGGACTCCTCTATCAAAAAGGTTATTTCCGGCAGTATTTGAACGCCGACGGCTGGCAGCAGGAAACCTACCCGGATAACGATTTCCACAACCTTCCCGTCATCCTGGAGAGGGACGAAAACAACAACCCCCTGACCGTGGACGTGACCATCCGGGACCGCCAGGTGAAGATCCGGGTCTGGCGGATCCAGGCGGGCCGCGTTCCCCTCTACATGCTCGACACCAACACCGTGGAAAACCCCGAGGATGACCGGGACATTACCTGCGCTCTCTACGGGGGCGACCGGGAGATGCGCCTGAAACAGGAGATCGTCCTGGGGATCGGAGGGATTCGCGCCCTGAGGCGGCTGGGCATCCGGCCGGCCATCTATCATATGAACGAGGGGCACTCGGCCCTGGCCAACCTCGAGAGAATCCGGCTCCTCATGGAAGAAAACCACCTCAGTTTTGCCGAGGCCAAAGAAGCCGCTTATGCGGGCAGTGTCTTCACTACCCACACTCCCGTCCCGGCGGGGATTGACATTTTCGATTCTTCCCTGGTGGGCTCCCTGCTGGGGAATTACCTGCGCTCCATGGGGCTCTCCCTGGACGCTTTCATGGCCCTGGGTTCTCCCAATGAACACGGCCCCCGGAATTCCTTCAACATGGCCATCATGGCCCTGAAGAGCTCCTCCAAGACCAACGCCGTGAGCCAGCTTCATCGGACCGTCTCGCGCCGCATTTGGCAGGAGATCTGGCCTTTTCTTCCCGAAGTCGACATTCCCATCGACAACGTGACCAATGGGATTCACATCCCCTCCTTCATATCCGACGACATGGGCCGGCTCCTGGACCGTTACCTCGGAAGGCGGTGGGCCGAAGATCCGGACAACGCCTCCGTGTGGATGCGGGTCAACAAGATTCCCGATGCCGAGCTCTGGCGGACGCACGAACGAAGGCGGGAGAGGCTCATCACCTTTACCCGGCAGAGGCTGCAGGAACAGCTTCAGCGGCGCGGCGGGCAGAAGGAAGAGATCCAGGCCGCTGGCCAGGTTCTCCATCCCGAAGCCCTGACCATCGGGTTCGCCCGCAGATTCGCCACCTATAAAAGGGGAGACTTGATCCTGAAAGACCCGGCCCGCCTGGCCAAGATCCTAAATAATCCCCAGCACCCGGTGCAGATCATCTTTGCCGGCAAGGCCCATCCCCAAGATGCCGCCGGGAAAGAGGTGATCAAGCACATCGTCCATCTGGCGCGGCAACCGGAATTCCGGGACCGGATCGTTTTCATCGAAGACTACGAGCTCACCGTGGCCCGGTACATGGTCCAGGGTTCGGACATCTGGCTGAACAATCCCCGCCGACCCCTGGAGGCCTGCGGCACGAGCGGGATGAAGGCGGCGGCCAACGGGGCGATCAACATGAGCGTCCTGGACGGCTGGTGGGCGGAGGGATACCAGCAGGACGTAGGCTGGGCCATCGGGTCCGGGGAAGAATACCAGGATGCGGCCTATCAGGACTTTGTGGAGAGCCAGTCCATTTACGATCTCCTCGAAAGGAATGCCATTCCCCTCTTCTATGACCGGGGAAAGGACAACCTGCCCCGGGGATGGATCAGCCTGATGAAGAATTCCATGTTGAACCTGGTGGGCCAGTTCAACTCCCACCGCATGCTCCAGGATTACGTTCATCAATTGTACATCCCCTCGGCTCTTACCTGGAGAAAGATGGAAGCGGACGGGTATCGGGGGGCCCGCGAGTTTACCGCCTGGACCCAGCATGTCCGGCAGAACTGGTCGCAGCTGCGGATCCTGGAAAAGAGAGCCGAAACCCGGGGGCTTATCCAGTTCGGCCAGACCCTGAAAGTGGAAGTCGTTCTCCATCTGGGACCCCTATCCCCCAAGGACCTGGCCGTGGATATTTATTACGGCCGTGTCGATTCCAAGGCCGAATTCCTGGACCGGGAGACCATTTCTCTCGGGGATGTCATCCAGCGGGACAACACGACCGTTTTCCGGGGAGAAATCCCCTGCCAGAAAGTAGGCCGCTTCGGGTTCCGCGTCCGGGTTTTTCCTTCCCATCCCCTCCTTTCCAACCCTTACTCTCTGGGGCTGATTTTGTGGGGATAAATCAAATGCGGATTGCGGAATGCGCAATGAAAACGAAACTGCTCCGAATGCGGAATTCGGAATGCGGATTGCGGATTTGCCCCCCCCTCGCGGCGAGGGATGGGGTGGGGGGCTGATTCTGTGGGAATGAATGAAAACAGTTTCGAGTTGTGAGTTTCGAGTTTCGGGTTAGAATGATAATAAGCTAATACCTTTGCATCCAGACCCCTGACTCGGACCTAAGGCCATGAAACCTTCAACTCGAAACCTGAAACCCGAAACCCGAAACTTTATTTGTTTCTTCCGCATTCCGTCCTTCCCTCCCCCTCCCCCCTCGCGGGGGAGGGCTGGGGTGGGGGGGATATTCCGCAATCCGCAATCCGCAATCCGCAATCTGGTACTTCTTGGAATCGTCACTCTGATCTTTCCCCACGGCTCCCACGCGCAAACAGAGAAGGCGGGTTTTTTCCGCCAGTCCCGTATCCTCATGGGGACTTCGATGGAGATCACCGTTTCCCAGGTTGATCCGAAGACCGCGGAAAAAGCCATGGAGGCGGCTTTCCAGGAGGTGGAGCGGATCAACCGGCTCATGAGCCACTACCGCCCGGACAGCGAGGTCAGCCAGATCAGCCGGCATGCGGGGAAAAAGGAAGTTCGGGTGTCTCCCGAAACCCTGGAGGTCATCGAGCGGGCCCTTTATTTTTCCCGTCTTTCCGGGGGGGCCTTTGACATCACCATCGGCCCCGTTTTCCGGCTGTGGAACTTCCGGGAGGGTAAAATCCCCGACGGGGAAAAACTGCGCGAGAACCTAAAGAGGGTGGATTATCGAAGGATCCGGGTAGATCGTTCCAGGTCCACCGTTTACCTGGACGACCCCCGGATGGACCTTGACCTGGGGGCCATCGCCAAGGGATATGCCGTAGACCGGGCCGGCGAAGTTCTCAAGAAAAGAGGGGTCGAGAACTTCCTGGTCAATGCCGGCGGGGACCTGAGGGTGGGAGGGAGAAAAGAAAAGGAGATCCCCTGGACTATCGGGATTCAGCACCCCCGTCTCCCCTCCGACTTGATCGTCAAGATCCAGTCGAAAAATGCGGGGATTGCCACGTCGGGGGATTATGAAAAATACTTTTTAAAGGACGGCGAGCGGTACCACCATATCCTGGTTCCTTCCACCGGATTGCCCGCCCGCGAATGCCAGAGCGTCACCATCCTGTCCTCCACGGCCATGGACGCGGACGCCCTGGCCACCACGGTTTTTGTTCTGGGGCCTAAGAAAGGCTTCGCCCTGATCGAGGAGATGCCCAACGTCCACGCCCTCATCGTGGACCGGAGGGGATCCGTCCGGCTCTCGCCGAAATGGCCCGACGGGGTCCTATTGCCGCCGTAAGGCGGCCACAAATTGCGGATTGCGGAATGCGGATTGGAAGACACTTCAAGATGGATTGATGGGCGAGTAGAAATTTTTGATTCTGCTTTGTTTTCCTTCAATCTGCTCCTCTAAAGCTAGAATAATTAAAGAAAATGACCTCCCAATCATGAATTAATAAATCCGCAATTCGCAATCCGCAATCCGCAATTACAGCTTTCCCAGTGGGAGACGAACTGTGTTATACTAAGGAAAAATTTTTCAGGAGGTACAAAGGATGGATCCCCTACCCCGCGTATTCAAGATTCGCCAGAAGATCGCCTCCCCCAAGCTGGCGGATGTGGAGAAAGAAATGAATGCCCTGCTCGACCGGTTCGGTTTGGCCGGAAAAGTGAAGGCGGGAGAGCGAATCGCCCTCACCGCCGGCAGCCGGGGCATCCGGGATAAGGCCAAAGTTCTGAAGGTCATCGTCGCCCGGTTGAAAGCCCTGGGAGCCAAACCCTTCATCGTCCCCTGCATGGGGTCCCATGGCGGGGCCACGGCCGAAGGCCAGGTCAAGATGCTCCATCACCTGGGCATTACCGAAGAATTTGTGGGCGCCCCGATCGTATCTTCCATGGAAGTGAAGGAGATCGGGCGGACCAGCTTCGGCACTCCCGTGCTCATCGACAAAAACATCTGCGAGCAGGCCGACAAGATCATCGTGGTCAACCGGATCAAGCCTCATACCGATTTTGACCATGAAGTGGAAAGCGGCATCAGCAAGATGATCATCATCGGCATGGGCAAGCAAAAGGGCGCCTTGATGGCTCATCGTCTGACCATCAAGCACGGCTTTCCCACCATGTTCAAGGAAGTCCTGCCGGTGATCCGCAAGGCGTTGCCCTTTTTCTTCGGCGTGGGCATCATCGAGAACCAGTACGACCACACCGCTTCCCTTCATTTGCTGGAGCCGAAGAATTTCTACGACGGGGAAAAGGAGCTTCTGAAAAAAGCCCGGGAGATCATGCCCCGGCTGCCTTTCAAACAGGTGGATGTTCTGGTGGTGGATGAGATCGGGAAGAACATCACCGGGGCGGGGATGGACCCCAACGTGACCGGCCGACTCTATTTCATCGGCAGCCCGCCGCTCAAGGAGCCCAAGATTACCCGGATCTTTGTCCGGGATCTTACCCCGGAGACGGAAGGAAATGCGATCGGGATCGGTTTTGCCGAATACACCACCAAGCGTCTGGTGAAAAAGATCGACCCGGTGCCCACGATGATCAACTCCATTACCGGTATGGGACCGGAGTGCGGCCGGATTCCCATCTCCTTCGATAAAGATCAGGATGCCCTCCAGGCGGCTTACGATAACTCGGGAGTGATCGATCCCAAGGATTTGCGCCTGGTCTGGATCAAGAACACCCTGGAGCTGGAGTACCTATGGGCCTCCGAGCCCATGCTAAAGGAAGCCAAGGCGAACCCCAGCATCGAAGTGGTTTCGGGACCGCAGGAAATTCCCTACGACAAAAACGGCAACATGGTCATGGAATGGCCGCCCAGGTGGGCGGATTAAAAGCCTTTAGCCACAGAGGACGCAGAGTTCACCGAGGTAAATAAACGTAGGGGCGACCGGCCGGTCGCCCCTTTTCTTTCGCCCCCACCCATTCCTCTCGTTGCATCCAGCGATCGAGCAACGCTTTTCATGGTCTCCAATCAAATCACTCAATTCCGAACGCCTTTGCCCCGATTGGATTCCACCACGATTTCCTCAAGGCCTAGCGAATCACTATAGCTCCCGGGATGTGGTTCCTTCATTTTTTAAAAATCCTGCCGAAAAGAATTTTAGAAGCTCATCCTTCCATTCCCGATCAGGCGGAAGAGATGGAGTTGGCCTCGGCATTCGTAAATGGGAATGGTTTGTTCAGGAAATGAAATGTAAACGATCCATGGCGGTAATTGCTTTTCTGATCTTCCTGGGGATTCCCTGCTTGACCCAGGCCTGGGATCAGGAATGGGATCAGGAAGAGGTTTTTGTCTGGGTGGCCAAACAGCTCGGAATTTCACCTGGAGAAGAGAGGCCCCGGGTTATCGAACTACCCGAGAAAGAGTTGAGAGAACATTTTTTGATGAGTACGGAGAAGAGTCTGAAGCTCCTCCGTGAATCTTTGATTGGAATGGGGTGGGATCGGGTTGAGGCCAGCAACTATGTTGAAAATCTGGCCAACGATGTAGCCGGCTTTTTAATTAAAAATGACTGCAATATTTATATCAAGGACTCTCTGGAACCCTGTTATAAAGCGAGCATCGTGGCTCACGAGATAACCCATTTCTTCCAAATCAAATACAAGCTTATGGGGGAAGAAGGCAGGGAACTTCAGGCCGAATATATGGAAAGAAAATATCGGGAAGAACATTGTGACGGGCCATGAGGCCTATTCCTCCACTCGCCTCCCTCAAGTGACTCCAAACCTTGCTTCGTTTACTTCCTTCCCCAATCGCTGAGCGTCGGCTTCTTCGATCTCCCGCTTTAACCTTTCCGCGCAAGGGGAGATGGGGCAGCTTAATTCAATACGGTTTGTAACCCTTTAGCTCTTTGAAAAAGCTAACTTTGACCTTTTGAAAAGATTCACCAGAAATCCCCCCTGCCCCCCTTTGCCAAGGGGGGTGGGGGGGGATTTCAGCGATGGGTATGCTAATTGATATGGCTTTGATATGATTTTCAAGCGGCTAAATTGATACTACGTTTTTCATTCGGGGATAATGCGGAAGTGTTTGATGTCCAGGAGGTGGCCGCGGCGCTTTTCTTCGAAGACTGCTTCCACTCTCTGCCCGATTTTGATCTTCTTCCAGTCGGTTTCTTCCAAGAAGTGGGGGAAGGTGGTGTCGGCTCCGTCAAACTGGACGTAGCCATACCCGTAGGGCACGGGACGTTCCTTCCCGGTATCCGGGTCCACGAAAGAAAACATCAACACCGAAAAGGCGGTGAGGGTCCCTCGGGGAGGCAGTTCAACGAATTCCGACATTTCTACAAAGCACCTGCCACACACCCTTCGGGGGGGGACGTAAACCTTGCCGCAGGAGGGACACTTGATCCCCAGGATCTTCTTGTGGTCCCGTAGTTCGGTCAAAAACTTGCTTCCGTGCCGGCCCACGGACCAGTCAAAAGGCTGGGCCTGCTCCCCGGAGGAAATAGTCAGGTAGTCTTTCTTTTCCATGACGCTCTCCTTTAAACAGCTGTAGGGGCGGTTCGCGAACCGCCCTACGCCGCTATTTTTTTTCTTTCCCCATAATCATGATATCCGACCAGAAGCAGCCGCCGAAACCCGTGGCCAGGGCTACTTTTGCATCCGGGACCTGGCGCTGTCCGGCCTTGCCCTGGATGTGCATGGCTGCCTCCGCCACCCGGATTAATGCCGTGGCTCCGATGGGGTTGCAGGAGATGACTCCGCCGGAAAGGTTGATCGGCAGCTCCCCGCCCATATCGGTCACGCCATCCCAGAGGAGGCGCGGAGCTTGCCCTTTCCCGCAAAGGCCCAGGGACTCGATCCAGCTCAACCCGGCGAAGGAGTAAGGAAGGTAAAGCTCCATCACGTCGATTTCCTTCAAGGGCTCGCGGATGCCGACTTTCTGGTACACCTCCCTGGAGGCGGACTCCAGGGTCTTGAGGCCGGCCGTCGGCTCCCAGTCTCCGATATACACATAGTTATGCCGGGTCGCCGTGGCCCAGACCCAGGCCGGTTTGTCCGTGATCTTCTCCGCCCGTCCTTCGGCGGAAAAAATCACCGCGCAGGCCCCGTCCGTCCTCGGGCACATGTCCAGGAGCTTGACGGGATAGGAAAGCATGGGAGATTTCATTACGTCTTCGATCGAAATTTCTCCCCGCAGATGGGCATGGGGATTCTTGGTGGCGTGCCTCCGGTCCCTTACCGAAACGCGGGCCGCGTCTTCCTCGGTGATCCCGTATTGATGCATATAGACCGAAGCTTCCACCGCCAGGCCGGCCACCGCCCCGGCAAAAGCAGGCCGGTCCCAGATGGGGTCGAAGGCGGTGATGATGGCCCCCGTGGTGTCCGACTCCGAATTTTTCTCCCAGCCGATGGCCAGCACCGTGTCAAAGAGGCCGGAGGCGGCGGTGTAATAGCCGGCCATGGCCACCGTCGTTCCGGTGGTCCCCCCGGTGGTCACTTTGAAAATGGGTTTCATGTAGGCGCCGGAACCATCCACGGACCACGTATCCACGTAGTTGATCCCTTCGAAATGGTCCATGTTTCCGATGACCACAGCGTCGATGTCTTTCAGGGTCAGCTGGGTATCTTCCAGTGCCCGGGTCACGGCTTCATGGATCAGTTCGATGCCGTTAACGTCCAGGCGCGCGCTTTTGTGGTAGGTCTGACCGCTGCCGACGATGGCGACTCGCTTGCCCATAAATCCTCCTGCTTCTTGGCCGCTGAAAAGCCTTTGTTCCTATGAAATTCGAAATCCGAAGCACGAAATTCGAAACAATGTCCAAAATTCAAATAATCGTAACACTTAAGCTCCTTGAAAAAGGTAACTTTTACCTTTTGAAAAGATTTCCCGGAAATCCCCCCTGCCCCCCCTTTGCAAAGGGGGGTTGGGGGGGATTTCAGCGATGGGTATCTCAGTCGATATGGGTTTGATATTTTTTTCACAAGGCTAAATTGATACAAATAATCAATTTTCCAAACCCGATTTCCCGCTTTGAATTTGGGATTTCGGCCATTCGAATTTGTTTCGGATTTCGATTTTCGATATTCGAGTTTATCAGCTTACTTGCCCAGAACGATTACACAATGGCTCTGTCCGCAGGGACCATTGATCCCGTGCGCCAATGCCGTTTTGGCCCCTTCCACCTGCCGGGCTCCCGCTCCATCCCTGAGTTGGAGGACGCATTCGCAAACCCGGGCCAGCCCCGCGACCAGGACGGCATGGGCGGAAAGGACTCCCCCGGAGGGATTGATGGGAAGTTCGCCCTCCATCCGGCTTTTCCCGGCATCGACGAACTTCCCTCCCTCTCCACGCCCGCAGAATCCCAGCCCCTCGCTCCAGAGCAGTTCCATGTAACTGAAGGCATCATAGATTTCCGCCACGTCGATCTCTTTGAGGGGGTTGGTGATACCGGCCATGCCGTAGGCCTTTTTCGCCGCTGCTTCAAGGGAAGGACATTCGGCGAGGTCCCGGTCTCCGAGAAAATAGGCATCGGCGCAGTGTCCGATCCCTTTGATCCAAACCGGTTTCTGGGCGATTTTTTTCGCCCTCTTCTCGTCAGCCAGGATGACCGCCGCGGCCCCGTCGGAAATCGGGGAGGCATCCAGAAGCTTGATGGGATCAGCGAGCATACGGGAAGCCAGGACCTCTTTCACGGAGATGTTTAGGGGGAGTTGGGCATAGGGATTCTTTTTGGCGTTGCCGTGGTTCTTCACCGAGACCCGGGCGCACTGCTCCTCGCTGATCCCATACTTGTTCATGTAGGCTTTGGCTTGCAAGGCCGAAGAAGTGATCGCATCCAGGCCCAGGGCCCGCTGATAGATCGGGTCGAACATTCCGTTGGTGATGAGGCTGGACACGCTTTCGGATCCCTTGCAATGGGCCACAACCAGAGTGGTGCCGAAGGAGCCCGAAAGAATACGCATCATCCCGTAGAGCACGCCGAAGGTTCCATCCCCCTCCACGGTGGAAACGTTCTTCTCGTAGGCCCCGCAGGCATCCATGACCGCCATGCTGGAGATCGTCCTCCCGTCCCAGAAATCATTGGAAACCGTCACCACATTGTCGATTTCCTTGATGGTCATCTTGGCATCCTGCAGTGCCTTGGAGGTTGCTTCGAACACCATGTCGGCGAAGCTATCCCCTTTCTTTCTCCGTTCATATTTGGTCTGGCCCACACCAACAATAGCAATTCGGTCCATTTTTACCCCCAAACCCGGCGAAGCCGGGATCAACCTTCAAATTCCAAATCTCAAATTCCAAACCCCAAACAAATTCCAAACTCCAATGTCCTAAACATCCGAGCTATTGAAGATTACTCTTTTTGAGCCTTGCCTTTTCTGTTTTGAATTTTGGTTATTGGAATTTATTTGGAATCTGGTGCTTGATATTTGGTGCTTATGAACCTTGGTCCAGATTTGATATTGGATGCTTAGATCGGCTCAAAATATTTGATATCCAGAATATTCCCCGTCCTCTTCTCCTTGAACACGGCTTTTACCTTCATCCCGATTTTCCATTTCGCCGGGTCTGATCCGTAAAGAAGGTGGGCCATCCCGGTGTCCGCGCCATCCAGCTTGATGATTCCATACCCGAAAGGAGGTTTCAGGGGCTGGACGTCGGAACGGTAGTGGACCACAGTGAACGTCTGTACCGTACCTTGATTTCCCACTTCCACCCATTCTTCCGTCTGCTTCGAGCATGTCCCGCAGATCTTCCGCGCCGGGACCAGGACCTTCTGGCAGGCCGGGCAGCGTTTTCCGAAGATTTTCTGGTTATCGCGAAGCTCGATAAAGAAGCGGGACCCCACTTCGCCCACCGACCAGGTGTAAGGGACCTTGATCCTTCCCTGGTAGACCAGCTCTTCCACTGGTTCGTTCTGTTTACTCATAACCCTCTCCTTTACGTTGCTGATCGAACCCGGGTGTAACCCCATGTCGGAATTGCCAAAGACCCGCCGGGACGGACTAAATCGGATATTTCAGGGGGAATCTGGAAAGATAATTTATGCCGGTGATTCTTCCGCAGAGACGATTCAATTCCAGAAGGGGTGATGCCTTCATGGGACTCCCTCCTTGCCTGAATCCAAACTCGATTGAGAAACGCAGGGCTGGAAAACTTACTGCCCTTATAGCAAAGTAGAAAAGTTCTGTCAAATGCAAAAAGACCGCCTTAGGCTCTTAGCGCCTCATTAATACCAACATGTTGGTAAGAAGGAAATATGTTGTGCATTCGCGATAAATCCCCCCTTGCCCCCCTTTTACAAAGGGGGGTTGGGGGGATTTCTGGACTTTTCGCTGCCCCGCAGGGGCCACCCCTTCCGGGCGGAGTCCCGGAAGAGGCGTAGTCCCTTGCCGGTTAAATTGACGCCAAAATGGTCACAAATTGTAGGGGCAACCCTGCGTGGTTGCCCATCCTGCGGGCGGCCACCCCGCCTTGGCGGGACCCCTACAACATCCTGTTTGGTTCCGGCTACGCCGGGGTAGGAGTTTAGAATTCCCTACATTACTATGAGCAACATTGCCAAGTTGCTAAATTTTGATGATTTTCGTCATTCGGGAAAAAGGAGAAGTGAGGTAAAAAAGATATATGATCGACAGAGAGATTATCAAACAGATTACCGAAATCGTCGGCAGGGAAAACGTGGCGGAGGACAAGGAGACCCGGATCTGTTACGCCTATGACGCCACCAATATCCATCATCTCCCCGACCTGGTCGTTTTTCCCCGGACGCCCCAGCACATCTCCGGGATCCTCAAACTCGCCAACGAGCACCGTTTCCCGGTCGTCCCGCGGGGTGCCGGAACCGGCTTTACCGGTGGAACGATCCCGGTGGAAGGCGGAGTCGTCCTGGTCCTGACCAAGATGAACAAGATCCTGAAGATCGACCAGGAGAATCTTCTGGCCGTCGTCGAGCCGGGGGTTATCACCTACGACTTTCAGCAGGAAGTGGAGAAGATCGGCCTCTTCTACCCGCCCGATCCGGCCAGCCTGAAGAGTTCCACCCTCGGCGGGAATGTGGCCGAATGCGCCGGGGGACCGAGGGCGGTGAAATACGGGGTCACCAAAGACTACGTGCTCGGCCTGGAGGTGGTCCTGCCCACCGGGGAGGTTATCTCCGTCGGCGTTCAGACGGTGAAGAGCGTGGTGGGCTACGACCTGACCAAGCTGATGGTGGGTTCCGAGGGGACCCTGGGAGTGATCACCAAGATCATCCTTCGCCTGATCCCCCTGCCCAAGGCCAAGCGGACCATGCTGGTCATCTTCCCCACCATCGAATCGGCGGCCACCTCCGTCTCCCAGATCATCAGCTCCCGGATCATCCCCACGACCCTGGAGTTCATGGACAACGCCACCATCCGCTGCGTGGAAGACTACCTGCACATGGGCCTGCCCGTGGATGCCGGGGCCCTGCTGATCATCGAAGTGGACGGGGCCCCTGAGGC
>Ga0315279_10008526_pt1 | contig 12390 bp, 4 predicted proteins | sample YL17G06_20_MG_FD_203694 | JGI IMG/M metagenome (GOLD analysis project Ga0315279, IMG submission 203694) | Sediment microbial communities from Yellowstone Lake, YNP, Wyoming, USA - YL17G06_20 | ecosystem: Environmental > Aquatic > Freshwater > Lake > Sediment | place: USA: Wyoming | collected... | reverse complement strand
TCGAATGCCGGGGAGTAGCAAAGCCCCTGGGTGGCTTTGAAAATAGTGTCGACTTTGACGACTTTGCCGTTGTTGATGGTAAAGAGATCGATTGCGCCGTCCCAATACCCCTGCGCATCATTATATTTCAATCCCCAATTCAGCGGCGCATATCGCCAGTGCGCTGATACCGCACGCCCGTTGATGTGTTTTCCATCAACCGCCCAGCACAACGATACCGAAAAAACCGCCATCGATAGCAATGTATTTCGAACGATGTGATGACCCATGATCCCCCCTCCGTACCACGTTGATGATATCTGCGTTGCCGACGGATGCCTGTATGTCCGATTCATCGCAGCAGCGCTTTCCAGTTCATGCTGCGGCCGGCATTGGTCAGTCGCACTACGTAAACGCCGGCTGCGAAGCCCGATGCGTCAATTGCCGCTGATCGCGCGCCGGTCCCGCTGCGGACAGTGACTGCGGATCCCGCGGCGTTGAAAACCGCGATCCGGAAATCCGTCCGCTTTAGCCCGGTGATGAACAACCCGCCGGGCGATATACGCAATTGAGGGACGGCTATCGGCAATGCCGCCATATTGTTGTATGGCCCCCCGGAAACCGACGTCGGCGGGTACATGGGCCACGGCTGTTCCGGCCAGTCGGCCCCGGCCACCCAGCGCGGTTCGCCGTATTCATAGGCGCCAAGGTCGGGAGCGGTCCCCTGATAGGTCGTGGTCATGCCGGCAAGCACCTTGCCCGCATTGATGGCCGGTGAACCGGCCCGCAGGGAGTAGTCGTTGTTTGCCGCATTAGTAAACATCCAGTGCGCCGTATCATCGCGGGCGTAAATATTATTATAGGCGCCTTTGCCGAGCCCGCCGGCCGAGACAAACGGAGGCCAGCCGGTGTCGATGTCGGCGCGGGATGGATCACATTTGTCAACAACCGTGTTGTTCCAGCATTTGATTGTCAGTTCCGTGAACGTGAGCATCCAATGGAAGCCGGTGTTGAACCCGCCCTTCACCAGCGGATCTCCCTTCCAGAACACATTGTGGTGGACATTCCAGCCATAGCACCCATTGTCGTCCTCGAGCGCTACATGGCCGTTTTCGGGGTATGCAACCCCGTGGAACCAGTTGTGGGAAACAATGGCCCTGTTTGAAGCCATGCCATCGATACTGCCGGTTTCGTTTGACTGGAAAGAGTTCTTATCAAAATCGCAGTATTCGATGCGGGTAGTGTCTCCAGCCGACGTTGGATTTGCCGTCCCGGTAACCTGAATGCCGGCCCGGGCGCAACCTTTAACCGAGCAATGGGTAACGGTATTACCAAGTCCGGCCTGGGGATCGGTTATATCGCGCCGGATAAACAGAACAGCCGCCTGGTATGTATCCATATAGTTGCAGCTATGAATACGGCAATTGGTTACCGTGTTGAGCTTTCCTTCGAGAATAATACCCGCGCCGGCGGATCCGATAACCGAGCTGTTCTTGATGGTGTTGTTGCTGCCGGACACATAAATACCGGTATATCCGTCCCACGGATCGAAGGGAGAGTTATAAAATCCCGCGCAGGCAACATCAAACCAGTCGTAGGTTTCATAGTGGCTCACATACTTGAAGTGGCAATTATCAATAACACAATTGCTCGCTTCCGCCAGTGACATTGAGGTGGCAAGCATGCGTATTCCGGTCAGGTTCACATACTGCTTGGTGCGCAGGTCAAAGCCCAGGGCCCGCTTCTTCGCCTCAACCAGATGGCTCGACGGGTTCCCGCCGCCGGGAGCCCACAGGTACAGCGTATTGTTCTGCAGGAACCATTCGTTCGGTGCGTCGAGCAATCCGAAGACATTCGAGATGTACCCGGGGCCGGACCCGGTCGCCCAGGTGCTGTTGATTTTAGACACCTGAAGGTTTGTTGATGATGCGGTAGAGGATGATCCGCTGATCGTAAAGACCGAACTCCAGTAATAGTTGTGATTAATCACCAGACCGCCCTGGAAAAAATTCGCAGACCGGTTGAACAAGGACGCCGGAAGGTTGTTTGGTGCGGCGACCTGATTCACCGTTACGTTGCCATCCAGGGGTATCCTGCAGGGAACAGCCACCGGCTCCAGCTCGCCCTGGTAGGGTTTCCAGTTGTAGCAGCCCGTTCCGCACCAGTTGAGAAACTCATGCGGAGCATAATTCTCGTCGACATTCGGCGACCGCGCGACCCACGCCATTTTTCCGTCGACAAGCACTTGATCTTTGTACTGTCCGAAGCTCCAGTTCATGGGGGCCTTGTAAATACTGCCCGAATGCACCGACCAGCCGGTGACCGGATCGGCGCCGCTGATCACCACGACATCATTGCCGTATGCCTGAAATGTCAATGGCGCACCCGCCAGGCCGGTGTACACCGGCTTGACGGTCTCGCGATAGATACCTTGACGAATGTAGCAGGCGCTTCCCGGCTTCATCAGCGAAGCGGCCTTCTGGATCGTCTTGAATGGCGCGCCGATGGTCCCGTTGTTGTTATCGTCCCCGGTGGTGGCGACATAATAGTTCTGGGCGTCATTGGGCCCTGTGGTGTAGGTCCCTGCCAGACGGACGCGGTCCAGCGTGAGAATCGGTCCGCTGCCGCCTTCAAAGGTAATGACAAGGGAATGGACGCCGGTAACATCGGAAATGGCGACTTTGATCGGGTCCGATGTCTCATACCCATAATCGCGGGTCCCGGGAATATTGGAAAAACTCCCGATGATGGTACCGGTGGGAGAATCGATTCGCGCCCGCATGGTGGCGCCCGAAGCGTTTTGTCCCGACCCTCCGTTCGACCAGTAGTATATCTGGAGGGAATCGTATTCCCCGGCCATGAAATTTATCGAATCGAACCGTATCCAGTTTCCGTTCTGAAAATTCTGGACGCCGATCCGCGATTCTTTGTCCACCGGCGGATCAAAGACCCCGCCCTGTTTGGAGGAAAAATGTTCGGCCTGGATGGTCATGGAAATCGGCCCGGTTGCCGCCGACGCCGTTGTGATGGCAATGGCCAGCATCACTGCCGCGGACCGCAGAAATGGTGTTTTGAGAGCGCGCATTTTCAGATCCCCTTCTGATGTTCGTGGAGTTATCGCACAATCGCGACGCTTTTTGCGATCCGGTAGCCCTCGCCGGAAACAACCGTCCGATAGATTCCCGCGGGTAAATCTTGCATCGCGTAGCCGTCTGCCTGCGGGAGGATCGAAACCACATGCGCGCCTGATGCACTAAACAGGTCCACGCGCGCAGGCAGCCCGCCACGCCATGAAATCGTCAGCTTGCCGCGCGGACCGGAGGCAATCCTCAACTCCGCGGCGTTTTGGATGGTGCGTATCGGCTGACGGCTACCCGTATAAACATCGGCGGGTATTTTCGCCGCCTCATAACCGGTATACAGCGCCATGTCGCTGCCGCCGTTGGCCGAGGAGGTAAGCGTTTTGGCGACGCCGGCCCGCGTTTCCTGCACTATGTTCGAAAATGCGTTGCCGCTGAACGTGGTCTGGGTGGCGCAGGCGGCCGAGAACTGGGCCCCATCCTCCACCACGAACATCGTCATGCCCGAGGTCGACCAGCTGGCGTAAAAGATGAACCCGAGGATTTCCAGTATTCCTTTTGTCAATGTCAGGCTCTGTCCGGTGGGTTCGTCCTTCCAACCGACGATCCTCATGGCATACACATTCTCTACCGCCAGTTTGGGCACCGGAGAGCTGCTTTCGGCGTTAAACTGCCATGCCCAGATGCGCTGGGACGGGGCATTGATAGTCACGTGTCCGCAGATATCGGAAATGAAAAAATCGCCCGTGCCGGTGCTGCTGATGCGGCCCATGTATGATTCAAGGATGACTTTTTTGTTCGATTGATTGACAAAAGGAATTCCGTCCACCCGCTCGATCTTTATCACCGGCTGCGTGCCGTCGCCGGTGACGACCAGCCTGCCGTTGCCCATGAACCTGCCTCCCGTGCCGACGATGCGTTTGATGTTTCCCCGAATAAAAACATCCGCGTCGATTTGATACGACCTTCCTGCGGGAATGCAGATGGTGGTGATGGAGGGACTGTCGATGAGCCCTTGCAGAGCGACGATATCGCTTTTCGTCACGGTCCCCAGCCCGCCTTTGGCGACCCAGACATTGCCCCATTTGGTCGTGTCCTGCTCCCAGGGAACATCGGGCATCTGCTTATACGGAAGGCCAATTGAAGTGGTGGGGGAGGTGAATTGACTCGTTTGTTTGGTCGCATAGTCGGTGACCGTCAGGCCGGAAGGGGCGGTCGCGCCGCTGGATGTGAGCGCCCTGCCGTATCCCTGCGCCGTGATATTGTGCGCGTAAAGAAGCGAGGTGTTCTCAACGGCCGATTTGGCCGCCGTGCCGCCGTTGAGTTGCGCATTGAGAAGCGTCATCGCTCCCTGGTTGCGCACGGCTACCGGGGCGTTGGTGCATACGAGGTTTTCGATGTACAGCGGGTTGCTGGAATTATAGATCCCGTATTGCCGCGAGTTTTCTATGGTTAAATTCCAGCAGGTCACCGAATTGAGCGCGTCGCTCTTTATGCCGATGTTGAATCCCTTGATTGAGATATCACGCATGCCGCAAGGGCCCTGTTCCGCCCCGCCAAGGTCAACGCCGATATTCGCCCCCGCATCATCAGACACGATCGTGACATCAGACATAAGGCCCTGGTTGTTGCTGAACCAGCGGATGCCGTTTGCTCCGGCATTATTGGGCCCGACTTCGACCGTGATATTGTGAATGCCGCGCTGGAACTCCTGCGCAACTCCGTCGCCTGAGATGAGCACGGGCTTGGGCGATCCTGCATTGGTAAATTTTCCGAAGGCAAGCTTGATGACCGTGCCTGCCCGGCTCTGGCCTTGCAGAATAGGGCCGGCAACGCATCCAGTGCCGGTCGTGCTTGCGCACGATGGCGTCATGGCAATGGTATTGGAAACCAGATAGGTCCCGTTGGGGAAATAAATAGTGGTCAGATTCTGATGATCGGTAAAAGCCTTTTGAATAGCCGTAGTGGCATCGGTTGTTCCCGTTTTGTCGGCAAAGTAAGGTGACAGGGTGACGTCGATAATGCCCGATGCATCGGAGATGCCGGCCCTGACACGAGGGAAAATGATGTTTTCGGCGAGGGCTGGCGCTGAGATCTGGCTGATTGCAAAGGCGATTATGCCAATTGCGTTGATATAAAGCTTCATACCATCCCCCCTATGGCTGGTTTTATCGCTTAAAAACCCGAGATATAGTTCTTGCATGCAATATACCGATGAAGGATTTTATCGGCATATATTTATATTATACAACCTGATCGGCTATATACTTTGATCCAGATTTTATATGGCAGAATCTGGGTTTTATCCTTGCCGGCCGACTCCACGAATGACTTTTCATACGCGCTCTAAAATGCCATTGCAGTGTGATTATCATCACGTCGCGCAAATGATTGGAAATGTATATTATTCGCATATGTTGATTATTTCAGAAAAACCCAAACGATGATCTTCCAGGAATTTGCATACATCTTATTGGCATTTCTGACGGAGAAAAATATAAAGCACGCGTCATGCTTTCCATCCGGCTTTATTGATATGCGCGATTTCCAACAGGTATTTTTGATGCCGCTATTCAATTAAAAGCCTTTCAAAATATAGCGCTTTCAACTCAGGAGGATAAATCATGGTTCGTCCATTGACCGTCCGTGTAATCGGTTTTTATTACCTGCCGGTCGCCGTGTCCCTTATATTGACCTGCGCGGTGCCTCAAATGCCGCAAGCGCCGATATTTTTTCCAATTGCGGAACTTGCCTATTCCGCGAATCCGGGGGAATACAGGGTCGGCGCGGCAATCGCTCCCAATATCCCATCCTACACGGGGGACAAGGCCGACTCATTTGCGATAAATCAAGCGCTTCCCGCCGGATTATACTTTGATAAATCCACAGGGATAATTTCCGGCAAACCCGAAGCGGCTTCACCCCGGAACAGCTACCGGATTATCGGCTGCAATCCAAGCGGCAAAGATACGGTCGATCTGGCGATTACCGTTCTTGATACGGCCGGTTCCGCGCTTAGAATCGTTACGGACCTGCCTGTGAAAAGGCAGGTTGTAATCGGAGATTCGATAAGTCTGATACTCGTTGCATCGGCCGGCCAACCGCTCACCTATAAATGGTATAAAAACGGTCATGTCGACCAGAATCAGACCGCCTCGATGTATCACATCCAATCGGCGGCAGCCGCGGACAGCGGCGCGATCTTATATTGCGTCGTAGCGGATTCGTCGGATTCCCTGACGAGTAAGAGCTGCACCCTTTCGGTCACCCGTCAGGCCGTTGCGCCGTCAATCGATTCGATCGTGCCTTTACAAGCACAAAAACACGAGGGCGATTCGGTGAGTTTTGCCGTTGCCGCATCGGGCACCCAGCCGCTTTTTTACCAATGGAGAAAGAACGGCGCCGCCGTCATCGGCGCGGATTCATCGCGGCTGGCGCTTCGGGACCTTGCGATCGGCGATTCCGGCGACTATACGGTAAAAGTCTGGAACAGCAAGGACAGCGCGGTCTCCGTGAAATGCCATTTGCATGTCGACTCGATGCTGTACTCCATTACGATCACCAAGACCAACTATGGCGCGACTCCGGTCGTCACGATCGTCAAGGCGCGCCGGGGGACCGATAAAGCGGTCCTGTTCATGCCCGATCCGGGCTATCACATCGATTCAGTCAAGATCAATGCCGTCAAGCAATCATCCGCCGCGTCTTCGGGCGCATACACCTTTAAAAACGTGCTTGCCGACAGTTCCGTATCGGTTTTTTACAGCCGCAACCGCGTTCATCTGGTTTTGACCAGCGATAGCGGAACGGTCAACCTCAGTCCGTCCGACACCTCCTCCCTGCTGTACGGCGACACCATGCGATTGACAATCGGTCAGCCCGACGCCGGGTTTCATTTCGCCGGATGGGGCGGGGACTCCTTGTTCGGCGATTCAGCCGTCCATTCGCTGAAATTGGTTCTTGTGCGCGACCGGAGGATCTTTGCGCAGTTTATTAAAAACGGGTCCTATATGCTGACCATAGTCGCCAATAACGGCACGGTACGGGCGACCCCGCCCAATTCCACCGGCTATGCCGCGGGTCAGGCTGTAGGGCTGAAAGCGCTGCCGGACCCGGGCTATTCATTCGCTTCGTGGAGCGACAGCGCGGCAGGCAGCGCCGATTCCATTACCATCATCATGAACAGCGACAAGAAGGTGACCGCGCATTTCAATCAGCATACGTACAAACTGTATGTCGCCGCTCAAAACGGCGGCCGCATTACCGTCCCGGCAAGCTCGCCGGTGCAGGCGGCCGCAGGCGCCCAGATCACCATCACCGCGTTGCCCGCAACCGACTCGGGCTACGATTTTTCCGGGTGGGTCATCGACAGCGGAACGGTGGGTTTTGGCGACCAGGCGTCGGCCGCGACCTGGGCAAAATTGACATCAGGCAATGCGGGCATTCATGCCGCCTTTGCTTTGCGAAAATACCAACTCATCATTTCAGCGGGCGCCGGCGGCAGCATCCGCACGCCCGCGACTTCTCCGGTCCAGGTCACGCATGGGACGCCGTCGCCGCTCAAGGCCGTCGCGCAGCCGGGGTATGATTTTGCCGGCTGGACGGGCCCGGCCGCCGCAATATTCGGCGATGCGTCAAAGGATACGACAACCGTGACGATCACCGGCGCAGCGTCGGTCATTGCGACGTTCGCCATCAAACAGTTCAAACTCACCGTCGCCGCGACAAGCGGCGGATCAATCGTATCTCCGGCAACTTCGGCAAATCCCGTTACGCTCAATTACGGCGATTCAACGTTGATTACGGCGCAGGCAAATGCCGGATCGGGTTTTTATCGCTGGAGAAGCGTGAAAGGCATGGCCCAGATCAGGGACACCGCCAACATTTCCACCTGGGTCAAATTGACAAGTGGCGACGATTCCGTCAAGGCCATTTTTACATCAAACAGCTATACCATTACGGTGTCGCCCTATGATACGAATACCGGCAGGATCGTTGTTACGCCGCTAAAATCAGGGTATGGATACAACGAAGCGGTAACGGTTGTCGCCCATCCGGCGGCCGGCTATTTCTTCAGCGGCTGGGGCAGCGGCATCGCGGGTTCCGACACAACCGCCGCGTTGACCATGACTAAAAGCTATGCCATATCGCCGGTCTTCACTAAAATCGGTTCGTTGGGGCTGAGCGTATCTTCGCCCAACGGCAGCGTGACCATTTCTCCCGACAGCACCGGTTCCGGCGGGTACCATTTCGGCACTTCTGTAACGCTTACCGCGCAACCCAACGACAGCTTTACCTTTGTGTCATGGAGCGGCAGCGGACTTTCGGGAAATACCAACCCGAAAACGATCACCATGGATGGATCGAAAACCATCACGGCAAATTATGTCCGTAAAACCTGGAAACTTACAATCCAGACATCCGGCACGGGCGCGGGCACCGTAACGCCTGCGGGAGACACTGCGGTGGGACACAATGTTCCGATTACCATTCAGGCTTCGCGGAACGCAGGATCAGCGTTCGGCGGCTGGGCCAAAGTCAAAGGACCGGGCACCGTGACATTCGGCAATGCCGGCTCGCCCCAGACAACGGTCGCGATTGCGGGCGGTAACGACACGATCGCGGCAACGTTTACAAAAATCAAATACAAGCTTTCGATTGTGCCGCCATCGAACGGGTCCATCGTAGTAACGAACCCTTCGTCAATGCCTTCGGATTCGATGCTTGATTCCAATACGGCGGTGACGGTGAAGGCCCGACCTGCCGCGGGATATGATTTTTCGGCATGGAGCGGTGTTACGGCGGCGGATTCGATTGCCCAGTTTGCCATGAATAGCGCAAAGAATATTTCGGCGAGTTTTGCCATTCGGCAATATACTATCACATTCAACAGTAACGGGGGCAGCGCAATTTCCAACCAGATAGTCCAGTATCAGGGTACCGTTACCCGACCGGTCGATCCGACTATGACAGGGAATGATTTTGCAGGCTGGTATACTGATGTGGGGTTGACAAATGCTTATACTTTCAGCGCTGCGGTTACTGGCAGTTTTACGCTGTATGCCAAATGGACATTAAAAACCTATACGGTTACCTTTAACAGCAATGGAGGCACTGGTGTCGCCAGCCAGAGCATTCAATATCAGGGCACGGTAACCCGGCCTGCCGATCCAACCATGACCGGAAATGATTTTGGTGGTTGGTATTCGGACCAGGGGTTGACAAGCGCGTATAATTTCACGACACCTGTCACGTATCCTTTTGCACTCTATGCCAAATGGACATTGAAATCGTATACGATTTCGTTTAATAGCAATGGGGGCTCTGCCGTTTCCAGCCAGAGCATACAGTACCAGGGCACGGTAAGCAGGCCCACCGATCCAACGAAGATTGGAAATGATTTTGTCGCTTGGTATACCGATGTTGGGTTGACAAATCAGTATAATTTCAGTACGCAGGTAACCGGGGCTTTTGCCTTGTATGCCAAGTGGAACCTACAATCGTATACAGTGGCGTTTGTTCCTCGTGGCGGCAGCACGGTTGTTTCTCAATTCGTAAATTATAACAGTACTGCAACAGCACCAACAAATTGTACAAAACGCAGCTATGTCCTGGCTGGATGGTATACTGATTCGTTATTCAGCACATCTGCGTTCAGTTTTTCCACTCCTATAACAGGTCCGATTACGTTATATGCAAAATGGGAAATTCGGGATGCTGATGGGAATGTATACCATGAAGTTACCATTGGAACGCAGGTCTGGTTAATAGAGAATTTAAAAACCACGCATACTAACGATGGATCAGCCATACCAGTGACAACTGATTCAACAACGTGGGCCAGCAATTCTATTCGGATGTGTTGCTGGTATAATGATGATATGAATAACAAAGCCGATTATGGAGCATTGTATAATTATCTTGCCGTAAATTATGGCAACCTTGCTCCAGTGGGATGGCATGTGTCAACAGATGACGATTGGATCCAACTTGCTGCTTTTATTGGGGATTCTGCAGGCTTGCGACTTAAAGAAGCCGACACTCTTCATTGGTTACCCCCCAATAAGGGGGCTACCAATTCGTATGGGTTTACAGCCCTTCCTGGTGGCGTTCGTGCGGGAGGGAATTCATACGTGGGTATTCGTAAATATGGAGTATGGTGGTCACCACCTTCAGATTTAACAGCTAAGACACATGCAATTTCTGGAATATCTTTGACAACCGCATCTCCACCTCCTGCTTGCAGCGTCCGTTGTGTCCGCGACTATTGATTTGGGCTTATCCAACCGGCCTTGCCTGCCCCTGCCAAAGCCGGCCCGCAAGGGCCGGCTGCAAGATGCCGATTGACAGTGGGAATATCAGGAACCGATGCGTCCATGCAGGGCCGGCCGCTTCAAACCCCGATGCGCCTTAAAACGCAAAGGAAATGCCGAATCCGATCAGTCCAAGGGCGCCCAGGGATTCAAGGATGATTCCGGAGATGAGCAGTCCGTTATAGTTGGCCGCATTTTTATCGGCTTTGGATCGATAGATTGAGTCGATGGCTTTGAGTTCAGGATCTGAGGTCGCTTTCAGCCGGGCTGCATTCCAATCATTAATGTTCTTTTGAAGGTTTCCATAGACGATTGCCGCGGGGATTAAAAGTCCCGTACCGATTGTCACGCCCCCGATCCCAACGCCCAGGCCGCCAATTCGAAGCATCCTCTTACCTTTGCCGGATGAGGCATCGGCGCCTTTTTTCTTGCCTGTTGCGGCCGGCATTTTTCCCGAATTCGCGCCTGCCGGCTGAGGCGATTCTATCGTGGCCATGCCATATGAAAAGGGTATATTGTCCTGCACATATTGGATTTTTTCATTGATGGTAAAATGAAACTGTCCATTCTGGCGGAAAAGGCCGTTTTGAATTGCCAGATCTTCGGTTTGCGCTTTGATCCCATACACCGAATACCGCAACGCAAAGTTTTGCAGCACGGAGCCCTTGGACTCACGCGCCAGAAGGATGCCGTTCCAATCGAACGGATTGGCCAATTGCCTGCTGGCGGGATTGACCTCGACATCATTGATTGAGCTGAAAACCACCGGATCGCTTGAAGTTCCCAATACTTTCAGGCAGCCCTGCACTTGAATGCCGCAGAATTGGTTGAAAAGGAGCGCGCATCCCTGGTTGATGGTCGCGGTTGTTCCGGCAGGTACGGTGATATCTCGATCGACAACATAAGGGCTTGCCGATCGATCGAAGGAGATTTTGCTGATGTCGCCGGCAATATGGGTTTCCGCGCCGGCGGTGCCGCAGAGAGAGAAAAAAAGCATGCACATGAGCAGCCGTTGCATAAAAAGTCTTTCTTTCCGGAAAAAGTGAAGAAGGTTGAAAATAGATCGGGCAGATGGGGAAATTCAAATGGCGTATTGAAAAGCCGCCCCGGCGATGCGGCCGATGCGTTCGTGATGATCGCAATACAGGAGGGTCCCTGCCAACTCCATATCCGATCATTGATTAAAAGCATCCCGGCGGGACCGATTCCCGCCGCGCTCAGCGGCGCATGAGCATCGTGCGGACCAGCACCGCAGCTCCGACCCGTAGTTGACAGATATAAATTCCCGGGCCGGCGGTTTGTCCGGCCGGGGACACATCGATCCGCTGGGTGAACCAGCCGGCTTTCTGATGTTGCCGGGTCAATGACCATATCACCTGGCCTTTGAGATTAAGGACCCGCAGGGACATCGGCGCCTGGTCATAACGTTTTGGAACGCCCACGCGCAGATGCGCCATGCTCCCCAGCGGTCTGGAAATGACGCGGAATTCCACCTGGTCGGGGTCCAGGCAGCCAATGCGTTGCACCGGCCGGATTCCGGTTATTTTCGCGCTGTCCGTTGCCGCGAACCGCAGCACGGCAAAGGTCTGATACTTCGTCCAGCTGCCGAAATAGGAAATTTCCGATGAAACGGTCTTTGCGCTCGTGTCGATGGCCGTGGCCATCTGGGTCCAGAAATAGCGTTTCGTCCCCGGGCCGGTATCGGAACTCTTCCAGTTGGTATCGAGGAATGTGACAAAATGGTGAATGTTTATGGACGAGTTCGTGACGCTCAGGACCGCATTGAAAATGTTGGGAACATTAGGTTCGACCTTAAAGCGCGCTATTCCCACCGAATCAACAACCTGGACGGCGTCGAGGTAATAATACCATTTAGGCTGCTTTGGCCAATAGGTGCTTGCCGGTATGGCCGAACGGTTGAGAAAGGTCAGCCTGACCGTATTATAGGCGTAATCCCCGGCGGTGAATCGCACGGCCAGCTTTGTATTCTGTCCATCTTCAGCATGCACGATGCCGTT
>Ga0315279_10008524_pt1 | contig 12393 bp, 7 predicted proteins | sample YL17G06_20_MG_FD_203694 | JGI IMG/M metagenome (GOLD analysis project Ga0315279, IMG submission 203694) | Sediment microbial communities from Yellowstone Lake, YNP, Wyoming, USA - YL17G06_20 | ecosystem: Environmental > Aquatic > Freshwater > Lake > Sediment | place: USA: Wyoming | collected... | reverse complement strand
TGTTTAGGGTGCCGACTATTGATGTTGATTACGTTGAGTTTGAGAAGATGCTCGGTTTAGAGTTGAAGAGAGACTTGGAGAAGGTAAATGATGTTTTGGCTCTGGCCAAGGGTGAAGTGAAGGTTTTTGATGAAAAGTCGGGTTTGATGAGCGTTGAGATCAAAGATACGAATCGTGCGGATTTGTGGAATATTGAGGGTTTGGTTCGGACTTTGCGTGGGTTTTTGGGTTTTGAGAAGGGTTTGAGACGATATGTTGTGGGGAGCCCGTTGGCCGAGGTGTATGTTGACGAGAGACTTGGGAACATCAGACCTTACATTGGTTGTTCGGTGGTCAAGGATGTCAGGTTGACGGATCCGATTATTCGGGGGATGATGCAGTTGCAGGACAAGTTGGATCATACTTATGGGAGGAACAGGTGTCGGACTTCTATTGGTCTTTACGATTTTGATCTTACGAGGCAGCCGCTCAGTTATACTGTTGCTAAACCAGGTGAGGTGAGCTTTGTTCCGTTGGGTTTTGATAGGAACCTGAATTTAGGAGAGATTTTGAGGGAACATCCGAAAGGTGTGGAATACGGGTCAATCGTCAGTGGGCATCCTGTTTATCCGATTCTTTTTGACGGCGAGAAGAAGGTGTTGTCGTTTCCGCCGATCATCAATTCGAATGATTTGGGAAGAGTGACTGAGGTGACGAGGAATGTTCTGATTGAGGTCACGGGTACGGTTCATGAGACTGTGCTTAATACGTTGAAGATTGTGACGTTGTCGTTGGTTGATCGGGGAGGGCGCTGTCGTTCGGCTGTTGTTCATTATCCGAATGGTGGTTTGAAGGAGGTTACGCCGAGTTTTGAGCCTGGAAGGATGGGTTTGGATGTGGCCTATGCGAATAAGGTGCTGGGTCTTCATCTAAGTGCGAAGCAGATAGCTGGGTTGCTGGAGAAAGGCGGTTTCGGAGTTGAAGAGGTCGGTAGAGAGAAGGTGACTGCGTTGATTCCGTGTTATCGTATTGATGTGATGCATCCTGTTGATTTGGTTGAGGATGTGGCGATAGCGTATGGTTATGATCGGATTGAGCCTTTGTGGCGAAAGTTGCCGACGACGGGCGGGGTGAGGCCGGAGCAGGGTTTTCTTGACGTTGCGAGGGAGCTGATGGTGGGGTTGGGTTTTCAAGAGGTGCTTAGTTATTGTATGTCTAATCCTGCTAATCTGTTTGTTAAGATGAACGTTAAGAAACAGCGAATTGTAGAGTTGGCTAATCCGAAGGTTCAGACGTTGACTTGTCTTAGGAATTGGTTGTTGCCGGGTTTGATGGAGTTTTTCAGTTGTAATCTTCACGTGGAGTTTCCTCAGAGGATTTTTGAGCTTGGGGTTGTCACGATTCCGGATGGTCGAGCTGAGACGCGGAGTAAGGATGAGGATGTTTTGGCTGCTGCTGTGTCGCATCCGAATGCGGGTTTTACTGAGATCAAGTCGGATTTGGATGCGGTGTTGATGAATCTTGGTGTGCATTGGGGGATTAAGGAGTTGAAGCATTCGAGTTTTATCGATGGGCGAGTGGGTGCTGTGGTTGTTGGTAAGACGGAGGTCGGGGTTATTGGTGAGGTTCATCCGAAGGCTTTGCAGATGTGGGCTCTTGAGAATCCTGTTGCGGCGTTTGAGGTTAACATGAACAAGCTGGGCAGCGTGAAAGGCAGACAGTGAGTTGTGGATAGGAACCTTTAATTTTGCTGGGTCGCACTCATTTGGTTTGGCGATGACAAGATCGAGCCTATTGATCCCGCTGGAACATCCACGTAGACGGACCCAACTGAAGTGGCAAGCGTTCGCTTGCTTTGTCTTGTGAAGGCGGGTTTACCCACTAGCACCTTCATTCCTGCAAACGCGCCTTCACACCAAACCCCAACCACATACCAAGGGGAAATAATACAACTTGCAGTAAAAATGAAGACCAGAAACTACTCCGAACATACAATACGCAGATACACGCAAATCCTCACCACCCTCGCAAAACGTGGAGCCGACTTATACAACCCGACAAGCGTAATGGAAACAATTGCACGTCAAAGCAATTGGACAGACTCAACAAAACACGGGGGAGTCAACGCTGCTACACTATTCCTAAAACAACACGGAATAGAGACAACCCAATTACCAAAATACAAAACCCAAGAGAAGATTCCCTTCATACCAACCGAAAACGAAATCGACCAACTCATTAGTGGATGCAAACACCAACTCGCCACTTTCATGCAAACTTTGAAAGAAACAGGAGCTAGATCAGGAGAAGCCATAAGCCTCAAATGGACAGACCACAACACCGAAACCGCTACACTAACAGTAAACGACCCTGAGAAACACAGCAACCCAAGACAAATCAAAATTAGCGACAAACTCCAAACCATGCTCAACGCACTCCCACACACAACAACTAAGATTTTCAACTGCAAAGACCAGAAACAAATAAGAGCCAACTTCCAACGAGCACGAAAGAGAATATCCAAAAACTTAGGAAACCCAAGAATCCTACAAATCCACTTTCACACATTCCGACATTGGAAAGCTACAACCGAATACCACAAAACCAACAACCTCGTACTCGTAATGAAAATTCTAGGTCACAAATCACTGTCCAACACTCAAAAATACATACAGCTACTCCCAGACCTAGCAGACGACTTCGTATGCGAAACAGCACGCAACGTACAGGAAGCCATGAAACTAATCGAAACAGGCTTCGAATACATAACAGAAATGGACGGACTCAGACTATTCCGAAAACGCAAATAACACTCCTTTTTTTAAATATTCATACATAACAACATTTAACCGACAGATCCCCATCTTATTTATTTGCCTCACTGGAAAATCCATGACGACGGAACTAACGGAAGCCAGCAAGCACAACAAACCTTGCTTTGCTTATGATGTATTAGGTCTTACCCAATCATGGGACACAGTGAGACACGGGCTTAAAATCCCATGACGGAGAGAGCTTAACCGAGAGGAGCGCACCGCTCCAGCAATGAAGCTAAGTGTTAGGTTACATGGGAGACAATCCAGCCCGCTAGGAAAAAGCAGCTTCTATCTTCTTGCCACTTTACGAGTAGCGCGCGCCTATAGATCGATCGATATTAATGTCGCGCTCGCGTCACGCTCGCGCTCCAACACACAAGAACTCAAAACAACTTCAGGCGAGTGGTTTTCATCTAAAGGATCGTGATCGTTCCAAACCTAAGGGCTATGTTGATTGAAATGCGATGCCAATAATATGGCGTCGCAGATGTCAATTATGCCGTCACAGTTCAAGTCAGTTGCCGATTCCCATGCAGGGTTGCCAGGACCCGTTCCAAACGCAGAAGCCAGCAGCGTTGCATCGTATATATCTACAATTCCATCTTCAGATTTCCGCCACTAGGTTTGGGCTATATTGCAGCCTACTTGAAGAAACATGGCATCTCGGTCGAAATAGTAGATTGCACTTTCCTGAGCTTGGACACGGCACTTGAAAAAGTCAAACAGTCAAATCCAAGAATCGTCGGCATCCAAGTGATGTTTTCAATGAAGGAGAAAGCCGTTCAAATGGCTCAGCTTCTGAGAAAAGACTGCGAACTTCTCGTTGCAGGTGGACCTCTTCCCACTTCGAACCCTGAGGATTTTCTTCAGTTTTTTGACGTGGTATGCATAGGAGAAGGCGAAGAGACGATGCTGGAGCTGGTTCAAGCGGTTCAGAACAGAGACGAACTCAGAAAAGTGAAGGGGATTACCTATAGAGAAAACGGGAAAACCGTGCTGACTCCGGCAAGAGATTTCATGAAGAATCTTGACGACATCCCTTTCCCTGCACGGGAAACATTTGACAATAGAGCCTATCAAAGATATTATTCAACAAACTTTGGTTACACAACTACGTCTGTCATGACTTCTAGGGGCTGCCCGTTCGAATGTGACTTCTGTAGCCGACCCGTTTTCGGGAACATGTTCAGATGGAGATCTGCCCAGAACATAGCGCAAGAGGTTGAAGCAGTTCACAAGCTAGGCTACGAGCGTGTCTGGTTTGCCGACGACTGTTTCACTCTGGGGCGCAAGCGATTGTTAAGCATATGTGATGAACTTGTCCGCAGACACGTTGCCATTGGGTGGGAATGCCTTTCAAGAGTTGACACGATAGACAGGGAAGTCGCTGAAAGAATGAAGAAAGCCGGATGTGTCCGCGTGTTTTTCGGAATAGAGTCTGGAAACGATACAATATTGAAAATCATGAACAAACAGATAACGACAAGGCAGGCCAGAGAAGCGGTTCACACGTGCAAGAAGGCTGGAATTCAGGTTGGAGCCTTCTTCATACTTGGATATCCCGGCGAAACTGACAGAACGATTCTTGACACCGTTGACTTTGCATCTTCACTGCCTCTTGACTACCTTTCATTCACGTTCCCCTATCCGATTCCAGGCACGCCATTGTTTGAAAGAGTAAGAAGTAGCATGATTTCTGAAGAATGGACGGAACCAGACAACATTCACCTAGTAAAACATAAACTGTTGTACCGATCTCAGTTTTCCGAGTCCAAACTGAAGTTTGCACTTTTCAAAGGAATGGTTCAGTTTTACATAAGGAAATACTTTGGAAACAGAACTTACACGTTAGTAGGCACCCTCTTTGCAAAGATCACAGAGACTCTCTATAAGACATTAAGGTAATTAGGTCATGGAAAATGGATATTTTTCAGACTCAGACTATAGCTCTGGTCGTTAGCAACTCTTAAGTTTCACCATGACGTTACAGCTAAGACAACCAAATTCAGGCTGATGTGAAGCTTGGACATCGAAACGAAAATCGAATTGATATCCAGACCCCCAACCGAGGAAGTCATAACCCCCAAAGATTTGAGGAACTTGCTGGAGACAGAAGCTCATCCAATAGCCTACAACGGCTGGGAACCTTCAGGTTTGGTCCATCTTGGAACGGGCATCATATGCGCCTACAAAATGAAAGACTTCATCCAAGCTGGAATTCGATTCAAAGCTTACCTCTCAACTTGGCACGCGTGGCTTAACGACAAACTCGGCGGCGACCTCAACCTGATTAGGAAAGCCGGCGACCTTTTCAGACACTCATGGATCGCTCTCGGAGTCCCCAAGACCGAAGTCGAATTCATATACTCAGATGAACTGTACGACCACTTAGAATACTGGTCAAAAACCATCAGAGTTGCCAAAGAACTAACATTGAGGAGAACCAGGCGGACGCTGGAAATAGCAGGAAGACATGAAACAGAAGCGCACCACGTTTCAGATTTCCTGTACACGCCGATGCAGATCGCGGACATATTCCACATGGAAGTTAAAATATGCCAACTTGGCATGGACCAACGAAAAGCCAACGTCGTGAGCCGCGAACTTGGTGAAAGACTCGGCTTCTGGAAGCCCGTTTGCGTCCACCATCACCTGTTACAGGGTCTGGAGAAACCGGCAATCTGGCCGATCCCGCAGGGTAAAGACAGAAAGGAAGCCATATCTTCCGCAAAAATGTCCAAGAGCAAACCAGAATCCTGTATCTTCATCTATGACACGCCAGAATCAATAAAGCAAAAAGTGTCCCAAGCCTTCTGCCCAGAAAAGACAGTTGAATTCAACCCGATAGTAGACATAGTTAAACACATAATTTTCAGGGAGAAGAAAACCCTCAGAATCGAAAGACCTGCAAAGTTTGGTGGCGCCGTCGAGTTCCAGAATTTTCAGGAACTTGAAAAGGCATATTCAGAAGGTAAACTCCACCCCTTGGATCTGAAGAACGCGGTTTCAAAGGAACTGGCAACCATACTGGAACCCGTTAGAAGATATTTCGATACTCACAAAGAAGCAAAAGAATCTCTCGACGTGGTAGAGAAATCAGTGATAACAAGGTAGAATCATTGTCTGCGCACCTGAGAGAAAAACTGGAGAAAATCGAGCGACTTCTCGAATGTCTTGCACAGGAATCATCACGAGGCATTCTAATAATAGTCGAAGGCAGCAACGACGTTCAAACCCTGAGACACCTCGGAATGCAAGGAAACATAGTATGCGCTAAAACAGGCGGAAAATCTAGGCTCGACCTCATCGGTCAAATCGAAGAAAGCGAAGTCAAAGAGGTCATATTGCTTTTCGACTTTGACAGGCGGGGCAGAGAATGGGCCGAAACCGTTAGGGAACACTTGGAAAAGGCAAGAATAAATCCGAACCTCACGTTCTGGAATGATCTTCAAGCATTGGCAGGCAGAGAAGTCAAAGACATAGAAGGTTTGGCTGCTTACCTTGAGACGCTGCGGAGGAAAGTAGGTCAAGTGCGGATTGAGAAGGCTTGAAGAAAAATCGTTGTGAATTGGAAAAGCTTAAAGAGTTTGATCCTTAATTCATAAGTGTAATATATATAGTAGATGTTAAGACAGAATCTCGTGATTCGAGAAAGAAAAGTCTCAACTCACGCGATTAACTAACTGACCCTTAACTCATCACTAGGAGGTGCACGATTACGGGTTCATCCCAGACGTTTACTATAAAGTACGTTATAAATGCGAAGTTTGAAATTGAAGGAGTAGTTGAAAAACCAGACGTTATAGGAGCAGTTTTCGGGCAGACAGAGGGGCTTTTTGGACCTGAACTCGATCTGAGAGAACTGCAGAAATCAGGCAGAATTGGAAGAATAGAAATCGACCTGCATTCTAAACAGGACAAGACAACAGGCACCATAACGATTCCGACCAGCCTTGACAGAGTGTCCACAGCGCTCATTGCCTCAAGCATTGAAAGCATAAACAGAGTAGGTCCGTGTGCTTCAAAGGTGGCGCTTGAAAGAATCGAAGATGTCAGAGAGGCACGCAGAAAAATAATCATTGACAGAGCCAAAGAGATCCTTCACAAGTGGACCATTGAAACCATGCCGTCGGTAGATGAAGTGTTCAAGGAAGTGTCAGACACTCTCAAGCTTGGCAAAGTTGAAAAATATGGAGCAGAAGAGTTGCCTGCTGGCCCTGAACTTGGAAGCGCGAAGGAAATAATCGTGGTGGAAGGCAGAGCTGACATAATCAACCTGATGCGATGTGGATTACTCAACACGGTGGCATTGGAAGGAGCCAAAGTTCCCGAGGCAATAAAGAAGCTGTGCAAAGAAAAGGAAGCCACAGCACTCCTCGACGGAGACCGCGGCGGAGACCTGATTCTGAAAGAACTGCAACAAGTGACAGACGTCAAGTTCATTTCAAGAGCACCCAGGGGAAAAGAAGTCGAAGAACTGAACTGCAAAGAAATCTTCGACGCTCTCGAAGCCAAAGTCCCACTGCAGGAACAACAGCCGTACCGACCGCCTAGAAGAGAAAAGCAGAAAGTAGAGGTTCCAAAAGAAATAGCCGAAATAATCAAGACGCTTGACGGCACTTTGGAAGCGGTTCTTCTCAACGACAAGCTTGAGCAGACGGAAAGATTGCCGGTAAGCCAACTTGCAGAGAAGCTTCAGCAGGCGGAAGGAGTGGATACGATAGTTTTCGATGGCATCATAACACAGAGGATCGTTGACATAGCAAGCGAGAAAAACATCAAGCGAATAATCGCTTCACGCCTTTCAGACGCCGTAAAACCGTCGCTCAACGTTCAACTGACAACTTTTCCAGATGCTTCGGCAAGCTAATTCCCAAAGAAGTCAGATAGCTTCCTAGTTTCTTTTTCTCCCTTTTTCGTTTGCAAGAGTTGTTCATCGGTGATTCCGAAGCTTTCGAGAATTCTTGCGGCTGCAGGCACAACCTGTTTTGAAACGTAATATTCCAGGTCTAACTCTATGTAGGATGCGAGCACATATGGTTTTACTCGTTCATATAGACGACCAGTGCCCCTGACAACGACAAACCCTATTTTGTCGCCGATTGCGAGTGCCCAACCCTTCGCCTTCAACATCTTCGCAGCCTCCACGTGAGAAGCTTTGACCTCATATTCTTCAGCGGGCTTCGTCAAGGTCTTCCAAATGACTAGATCTCGGTATGGCACGCGTTTTTGCCTGAGGTCATAGATGAATTCTTGCACAAAATCTAATGCCTTCTTTGGCGACTGCTCCTTCAGTATTATTTCCAGCACGCGTTCTTGAACGTTTTTGGCTATGGTCGCCCAGTCTCCGCGAACGACTTCCATACCTACTATGTCAAGCCGACCGTCGAGCAGCAGACCAGCATATCGTTTCTTGGCTTCGGTGAAGAAAATGCGCACGTAGATCTCGCCTGGTTTGACTTCCAAGCCTATCATTCTCTTTATCTCTTCTGACAACTTCACGATTTTTCCAGGCTGATTTTCTAGGAAGATGCTGTCAGTGTCTCCGTAAACAACCTTCAACTCCTCCTTCTTCGCCATTTCAATAGCCGTCAAGATCGTGTGTCTGCCCCACGCGGCTGCCGCCTCTGCAACAGGTTTCACGTACCATCTTGCCCCTATCCACCCAGCATAACCGTACGAAGCGTTGGTTATGATTTTGACAGCTTTTTGACGTGCGTCCAACACGCGGTATTCGATACTTCCAGGTTTGAGTTCGTTCATTTTGGGGCGGATTTGATCCCGCACTCCAATAAGGTAAGATAAAACTTCCTTGTAGAAGCCTGGCGGTTCTTTTCGGAACCTATGTTTTACTTCAGGAGCTTCGTAGACCCCTTCAGGTGGAATCGGGTCTTTAGGCGACACGTAGGTGTCAGGTGAAAGATTGTAGATTATCATCAAGTTAGGGTACATCGATTTGAAGTCTAGAACAGCTATGTTTTCGTGCAATCCCGGCGTGGGTTGAAGTACCAGCCCGCCGACATAGGGTCGGTAAGGCTGTTCAAGTCTGCGGGGCACAAGCTCTCCTATCGAGTGTGTGCGTTTTATGAGGAACCATTCCACTCGGAAACCTGCCGCCGCTGTTCCAACATGATCAAGCGGCAGGCTGACGAGATTTGACAATTGCATGGCAAAATCCTTGATGGCGTCGGTTATGCCCATGATACATCGAGTGTTATCCTTTGAGAAATCGGCCAACAGTCCGCGTTTTTCTCCAGCGTCCCAGTAGTCGGCGAAATCAATGTCCTCGACAATCCTTCGGCTTTCAATCTTCATTATGTCCAAGTAGTCGGCAAGGTTAGCGAGAGTTTTCACTTTTACTTCGGGGAATTCGTCCACGTAGTCAGCCAAGTCAAGGTTTGCTCTGCCGACCAAGGAAACGTGACCGTAGACGCTGATATGAGGCTCGGTTGGCGTTCTGTCAACGTTCAGTTTTAACCCGTGCTTCTTGCATCTTTCTCTCAGGTAGGTCCAGCCTTGGCTGTTGTTGCCATAACCAATGACGATGTCCGGGTCAAAGCTTCGAACATACTTCAGGAAGGCTTCCAAAACAGGCTTATCGTTGTTCTTGTCATCTGCCAAAATCTGTTTTTGTTCGCCAAGGTTTGTTGCGGTTGAAATGATCACGACGGGATTTCTGTCCGGGTTAGGTGAACCTTCTTTGCTGTAGTAGATTGTTGAAAAGCCTAAAATGCGCAGAGGCGGGGTATCGTTCCTTTCAAGAAGTTTTGGAACACTTTCTGCGAAATAGACCTTGTCAACACAGACTTCCCTCTTGGCTTTCTCCTCGCTAACTTCTGCTTCGTGCCATCCGCACGGAACAACGTTGTTGTCGATCAAGTAGCGCATTGCAAATCGAATGTCGTCTTCGACGCAGTCTCTGATGCCTTCGAGCTTTCGAAGAGACTTGGCATATTCTGGCATGACGTCGGGAGTCTTGCAATAGACTTTCAAAGCCTTCACGGGTTTTCCAAAGAATTTTCGATCAACGATCTCAATTTTCGATATGGATGAAAAATGGTCCTTGCGTATCTCTTCAACAACGTTTTCGGCGCTTGCGTTTTCCTCGATCATGGCGTAGAAATAAGCAATCAAGCTTCTGTCAATGATAAGCACGCGTTCTCCTGAAGCAGTCACACCCCACATCCAGACTTCGGGAACGTCATTCTTGCCCTCGTAATTCAAGTCCAAGAGCCAAAAAGTGAGCCTCATTGAATGCCTACACCTGCGACAGACAATAGTGGATTGGAGTCTGCCTTTAAATGCTTAGGACAGACAATAGAAAAGAAAAAGCGAAGGATCGACCCGTCTCAATCCGTGCTCGATCAGGCATGTTTTTTGAGTAGTTCTATTACTTCTGGATAGTCTATTCCTAAGGCTTTCACTTTCTCAAGAGTTGGTATGCCGTTTGCGTTCCATCCGCGTCGAGCGTAGACAGCGTCTTTCAGCCTTTCATATTCACCTTCCCTGAACTTCCTCAAAGAACTCATTTTTTCCTCAGTGGACTTGCCTATTGGATCGTAGCCGAACTTCTCTCGGAGTTGTTTGTCGTAGCGTTCCGCGCGGCTTTCGTACTCTTCTTTTGTCACGGGTCCGACGGCGCGATAGGGCAACGTGTCATGTTTTCTTGTGCCGAAGCCCATTCTGAGGTTGAAGATGCGTTGGAAGTTGTAGACTTTTTCGCTCATCAGAATAATGTCGTCTGGTCTGGTTTCTTTGCCAGTTACGGCTGAAAAGAATTTGGCGTAGCTTTCAACGTGTGCGATGACTTTGGATGGTTCTTTTGTCTGCTTATTGTCCTCCGGAACCACGTCGTTCCATGGAAGCTTGCATAGACCGTTTAGGCCAAACCATGTGCGGAACATTGGGAACCAATGCAAGCCTTCTGCTTTCTGTTCAAACGTGGGCATGAGGTTGTGAACCATGTCGAGGAATATGAGCCAAGCTTCGTCATGTTGAGGACCCTTCAGGGTGAGGCCATATCCGCCTTGTTGTGCCAGGGACTCTTTGGTCACATATTCGGAAAATTCAAGGCCTTTTGACTCCATGCCTATGTCTTGGAGAATTTTCGGGTCAGCACCATATTTTTCAGCAAACAGTTTCTTCATTCGTCTGATGCCTTGTCCAACGATCGTGCCGAAACCTTCGCCGCGCGCCATCTGATGGATGAGTTCGAGAGCGGCGTCCTTGTTTCCGAAGCTCAAGTCCAAGCCGCCGGTGGCTTTTTTGTCGATGAGTCCCATTGTATAGCATTCCATTGCGAAGGCCGTGGCGGTGCCGACTGAAATCGTGTCCAAACCGTATGTGTCGCAGTAGAAGTTCATCTCGATAATGCAGTCTGCATCGAAAATTCCGCAGCTGCTGCCCATCCCTGCGATTGTTTCGTATTCTGGTCCTGTTATGAAGACTTTCTGTCCTTTGTATGGTCCAGTTTTGAGCTCGAAGTCTTTTACGCCGTGGGCGCAGGACATTGCGCAGCCCATCCAGCAGCCGTCGAAGCCTTTGTGGAACTTCTTCCTATAGATTTCTCTTCCTAGCTTTTCTGCTTCGGGGTGGCTGCCAAACCTGAAGTTCTTCACGGGCAACAGATCAAAATCATTCATTATCGTAATGAGATGAGTGGTTCCAACAATGGACATCTCGTTTTGTTTAGGATCGAGGTTTCTTATCTCTTGGCTATGAGCTGTGCCAACCCGCTTTACGGTTACTGGATCGGCTGGTCCGTTTGTTTCGACAGAAATTCTCCCAGAATATTTGACAGCAATCGCCTTTAGCTTCTTGTTTCGCATGACTGTGCCGATTCCGCCTCTTCCAGCCTGTTTGAACCTGTGGATTTTGCGGGCAGGATCATACCATGAAAGGTTGAGGCAACCGAACCTCGTGTGTTCAGCCCCTGGACCTGAGGAGACTACGGATATACGTTGCCCGCTGTCTCCGACATACTTTTTGCTCAAGTAGTCAGTGATCAGGTAGGTCTCGGAAGGCAATTGTGAAGCGTCTTCGATCTGAACTTTGCCTTCGTCTCCGTCGATGAATATGACTACTTCGGACTGGGCTTTTCCCTGAATTTCAAGTGCGTCCCATCCTGCAAACTTCAGGTATGGGCCGAAATAGCCTCCAACATTGGAGTCAACCACGCTGTCAGTCAACGGAGAAATGGAGACTGCGATGCTTTTTCCGCTGCCTGGATAGACAGGCGTTCCACCGAGTGGACCGCATGCAATGCATACCTCGTTTTCGGGGTCGTCCCACTTGACAATGCGATCTTTAGGGAGAGCATTCCAGAGAAGCCATATGTCGAAGCCGCGTCCGCCTATGAAGGTGTCCTTCATTTCTTGGCTGACGGGTTTGCTCGTGATTTGATTTTTTGAAAGATCGATGTAGAGGGTTCGGTTGTTGTAGCCTCTTTCAACTTTGGCTGGTTCATACTTGAACTCGACAGTTTCCAACTGCAGACACTCTCGCTTGATTGTGTATCAAGAGCTCCGCAGGACGGGCAAATAGACTTTTCGAACTGGAACAGTGGGTTTGATCTTGAAATGACAGTTTTAATAGGTGA
>Ga0315279_10008523_pt1 | contig 12393 bp, 8 predicted proteins | sample YL17G06_20_MG_FD_203694 | JGI IMG/M metagenome (GOLD analysis project Ga0315279, IMG submission 203694) | Sediment microbial communities from Yellowstone Lake, YNP, Wyoming, USA - YL17G06_20 | ecosystem: Environmental > Aquatic > Freshwater > Lake > Sediment | place: USA: Wyoming | collected... | reverse complement strand
ACTCTGCCAGGTCTGTGAAGACGGCGAAAGTTTCGCATCCTAACCAGTAGGCTATGACCTTCCATCTGGGCTTGAGCTTCTCTCGAATGATTTCAGGAAGTGACTGGCCTGTTGCTATGCCCAGTTTCCCTGAAAGGTATTGGAGAACGATCCCCATGATACTGGCAAGCCAGACGACCCAAAGAAGGTCGTACGCGTATGATGCCCCACCGGCTATGTCAGTTCCGAAATTGCCCGGATCAATGTAAGCAACGCTCACAATAAGAGCGGGACCGAAATAACGAACGAACCCACGCGTTACGAAATGGTCCCATGCTCTACTGAGTTTAGTCGAGAAGACTGCCGCACCCCCTGACGAGGCACCCATGCAATTTCGAGTAGGCTGTCCCGCATGCTTTAAGATGCTTTGTGTGTGCGCACCAGCCGTCGTCCGTCGTCGTTTGTTTGATTTGTGTGTGGGGTCACTTGGTGCGGGCATCTAAATTTGAACCATCACGTGCTGGTGCTCTTATGTGACCCATCCTTTCCTCCTGAGATCAAGAAGCACGTTGAGGCCACACATGTAGAGCACGTTCTGTTCCTTTGTCCGGATCATGAATTCGTGGAGTTCCATTGAATCCAGCAGTTCGAGAGTGGCGTCTTTGTATGTTTCGACCGTTGCTCGGTTGTCCTTCCGTAGGAAAGCATAGGTTCCATGAGCAATAGAGTTTCTGAAAGCATTGTCTACAGAGTCCTGTAGTTGCGGCCAAGTGTTCGGTGCAAGTTCGCCCATGATGTTTGTGAATCTTGAGATCTTGTAGGCATCTTGTTGCAGTCCACGTTTCAAGTGGAACAAGACGAGCAGCTTGAAGAGCTCGGTACTCAACAAGGATGCGAGCAGATTAGCGGCTTCCCAGATGCGAATTGCGACTGATTCTGTGATTCCGAACTGCTTGTTGGCTTCCATGAATTGGGCGAAGTCTTCCGTAAGAATGTGATTCATGATGTTGTGAAGTTCCGAGAATTCGTCGAGTTTTCTCAGCACTGGCCAGAGTTTTCCGGTATCTTGTCTGACCAAAACGGTCTCGATTGCTCCCTTCTGATTCAACTCTTGAAGAAGTGCTCTGATCTTCGGCGCCAACTCAGCATACAGCTCCTTCTCCTTAGCTCCTAGTGCTTCAGGGTTCCCGACCTTGTCAGCCCACTCGTCAGACAACTACATCACGTGGACTGGTTGCTACCGGGCCGATCTTAAGGGATGTCGTTGGTTCCCTGATGCGCTTGGCGATCTGGTCGTCGGCACGATCCGTGCGGAAAGATGGATCTGAATCAACGCTAGAGTGGCGTTCGCCGTCGGGTCACTTGTTGCAGACATCAAGATTTGAACCGTCATAGGAGGGGCGTTTTTCGTCGTCGGGTCTCATGGTGCGGGCATCGTAATTTGAACTCTTGATTTGAGGCCTGCGTTTGAGTACAGATTGACTAGAATCTTAGGTCCGTGTCTTCAGCTTTGTAGACTACTTGTCCTTCGACTATAGTCGCTTCGACCCTTACCTTGGCTAGCTTTTGGAGCGAGGCAGAGTACAGGTCTTCAGACCACACAACCATGTCAGCAGTCTTTCCTGGTTCTATTGATCCTCTTATGTTCTCTTCAAATGCTGCATATGCGGACTCGACGGTATGGGCTCGCAAGGCGTCTTTCATTGAGATGGATTCCTCTGGTCTTATGGCCGTCATGTCATACGTCATTCGGGATGTAGCCCCGATCAGCGCCCATTTTGGGTCTATCAGTGGGGTGGCCGGCACATCGCACCCGAAAGAAAGGCGAATTCCCTTTCTCAGCATTGTCTTCAAGGGCATGAATCGCTTCATGTTTTCCTCCCCAAGAACTCCCTGCCATGCCTTGCCGAAGAATGTTATCCACTGAGGTGATGTCGAGATGAGAACGCCCAATTTCCTTATCCTATCTAATGCTTCGGGGGTCGGGATGATGACATGCTCCAATCTATGCCTGTGGTCCGCTCTAGGGGTCTTTTCCAGCGCGTATTCGATGGCGTCTAGGGCCATGTCTATCGCCTGGTCGCCGATCACATGAAACGCGACCTGATAACCTTCCTTGTGGAACATGGCCACCATTTCATTCAGTGTTTCCTGCGTATGGTAGACATACGACCTCTGGGAGGCAGTAGTGCTCTTATCATACATGAGAACTGTTCCGGCTGATGCTCCTCCGTCTACAGCTATCTTCCACCCTGCGAAGTTGTAGTGTTCTCCTTTCCAATGGTCAGCGCTGGCGAGCTCTGTCTTGGACTGTTCCAAGGACTCGACGTACTTCAGCATGTAGACATTTATCGGCAGCTTTCCTTCCTTGGCCAAATCCATGTACAGTTTCACATCATCGGCGGTGGAGATGATTACGTCCTGAACGCTTGTGTAGCCGGCTTGGAAGCACTTGTTCGCGCCTGTGAGAACGAATCCTCTCTTGTCCTCCTCGGTTACTACTCCGAATCCGGGTACCAGACGTCTAACCAAGTTAACAGCTGGATAGTGGTAAAGAAAGCCGGTCGGCTCCCCCGTGGAGCTGTCCTTGTCGATGAGTCCGTCGTACGGATTTGGTGTGTCTTTGCCTACCCCAGCTAACTTCAGAGCCTGGCTGTTGGCAACGGCGAATTGGCCTGAAGCGTGCAGTAGGAATAGCGGGTTGTCTGGAGCTATCTCGTCAAGCCCCCGTCGATCCGGAGGGTCGCCGATGATGAAGCCCTGGTTGCCTGCGACCCATTCCCCTTTCACTGCAGTCGCCAGACGCTTCTGTACTGCCTGGATCAGTTCGTCCCTCGTCTTCACCGTGGGAAACCTAATGTCGAAGAGCCTGTCCTGGAACTGTTTGCCGTAGTAGTGCATGTGCAGATGGGAGTCCACAAGCCCGGGCGTGACCGTCTTACCCTTCAAGTCCACCTGCTTGGTTGAGGGGCCGATTAGTTGCTTCAGCTTCCTGTTCGATCCTGCTGCAAGTATCCTGCCATCCTTCACTGCGACGGCTTCCTCGACGCTGTCTTTGGAATCGACTGTCAGGACATTTCCGTTCATGAGAATCATGTCGGCATATCCTTCAGGTGGAGGCGTCTCCTGTTGTCTACGGCCGAGTAGCACGTAGCCGGCTATAACCGCAATCACCGCAGCAACAGATGCCAGAACATACTTCACGAAGCTTCTTCTAGAAACGCCTCCCTTACTCTCAGCCAACCAGCAAGAACCCCCTTCCGTCGAACGACTCAAGGACTTTCTTGCTTGCCTCAGTCACCATTTTCACATCTCCTCCACATATTGGGTATTCTCTTGTCATCACGGCCCTCCTCGGCGCTCCCGTGAAGAGAGAAATCAGCGAACTCCAAACAGGCAGTCATGAATCTCGGAAAGCTGCTACTCTATGTGGCTCCATCGGGATTTGAGACTTTGCATACTGGCTCAACCTGAGCAGTTGTGGAAGAAAGAGGGGTTGTTAGGAGATTCTTCCCTATCTCGTCGTCGTCGGGTCACTTGGTGCGGGCAGTCAAATTTGAACCCCCGTTTCTCGTCGTCGTCGTCGCGCACCAAGGTACCCACACACACAGAATACCCAAAACGGACAAAGCCTTGGCATGAACTCTAACAACGGACTTAGATGGCTCGGACTTTTGCAGAACCCATAATAGTCCTTGCCAACAAGTTGCTTGTGTGTGTTTGAAACATGAGGAAGCCAAAACCAAAGTGTCCCTACTGCCGTTCTCAGCAGACCTTCAAGTGCGGCTTCATGTATCTGTGCCGGCCAAGGTTCCATCGAATCCAACGATACCAATGCAAACGCTGTGGCCGAACATTCTCGAATCACCACTAGACCACACACAAATCAACTCCAATAACGACGGCCGACAGTTCAAATTACGACGCTCACACCAAGGTATCCACACACACAAATCCAATCCCAAAACGACGACGGACGACGGTTCAAATTACGACGCCCGCACCACTAGGACTGGCGTGTACATCCAGAACCTTGGCCGAGAAATGGGTCAGAACGATTTCTTCGAATCTAGGACACCGCGGCGGGCAGCGGAAGGCTCTTAGTTCCGTTATTGGCTTATCATGATTCGCCAGGTGCAACAGCTTCGAAGAGAACTGCAGTCGGTGTCATAGTGCTCAGCGCGTTGCTTCTATGGACAATCCTCCCAGCGTTCATTGAGAGTACTGATTGGATTCTGGTCTTGACAGTCAACCCTAACACGAGCAACGCCTGTCCCACTGGATCAGCATGCTTCACCATTGAAGTGCGAAACCACGGACCATGGCCTATCACAATCGAAATAACGGATTTGCAATTCTATCCGTCTCTAGTTGGGCCCAGTCTAGAAGTGAAGTGGGTGGGGCTTAGACCGAAGACAGGCTTCGTGCTCATGCCGTTCGCCGGAAACACTTACATGTTCTCCCTTGGGCTCCTCGGGGGATTCGGTGGTCCGGAGATAATCTACGTGGTCATGAAAGCCAACATCATAGTGCTGTACGAATCTCGCGAAGTTGTGCTGCACAGTGGCAAACGTTAGGCATCGGTAGACGTCGTCTTTTGTGTCTGGGTACCTTGATGCGCACACACACAATTACCCGGAACGACGACGGACGACGGTTCAAATCTGGACGCCCGCACCAAGCGACCTCACACACACACATGACGCTTGGCTCGAAACAATGGAGGCCACTTGACTATGTGTTCGTCCAGCAAGTCGGAGTCGTCATGCATTCGCGACAATCCAAAATCATTTCTTCCAGACTTCGATCTGAGCTTCCGTGAGCATTCTATCCATGTCGTCAGATGCAGATTCGCATACATCGACTACGCGACGGCCCTTGGGATCGTCTGCTTGTGAGAAATAGAACAGATTCTCGGCTTCTGGGAAGCGTATGACGGCTTCAGGTGGGGCAGTTGGCTCAGTTGCATTCGACGTTGGTACCGACGTTCCATTGGCATTGCCTGTCCATCGAATTCCAGCCGCTTGACTCTCGCCGGATGTTGGCACCCGGACACCTGATACTACAGCACTGATACCAGAAGTAGAGACGAAACCATAGGTTGTCTCGTGGTACTCGGTCCTCTGTTCTACTGCCCGTCCACTTCTGTGAACGACTTGGTGTCTGAAATCGAACAGAACCTTGTATTCGCCTCTTAGCTTACCAACTTGGCTCTTTAGCCATTTCAGGAAGACTGAAGCATCTTCCTGTTTCAACCACTTGGCAGCAAGACCGAACTCGTGATCGGTCATGTACTCTCTACGAGTGAAAGGTAACGAGAACCTATCAGCGAAATCATAGAGGATGGTGTTGTCGTGGATGCTGTGCCACGCAACGAGGAACCCATCGAAATGGTAGATGAACTCTTTCACCGAGCCCTGTCTCTCAAATCCCTTCATTCTGTCTAGGAAGTACCTAGCTTCTCGTAGCCTTTCTCGTGCATTAATCTCCTTGACGAGGACAACATCGACCAACTCGCCCCCTTCCTCTCCACTTGTTGCCGATCACTTACTGATACGTCTTGGTCTTGGGCCTTGGTCTCTGATTGAAGATGCTTCCAAGGCTTCGATTGCCATCCCTCTTCGGATTCGGAGTTGTGTGTGTGGGTCCCTTGTTGCGCACACACACAAATGATGACGGACGACGGTTAGAGGAGAGAATCCCCTAACAACCATTCTTTCTTATCCCACTGAAACCAGCGCGACTGTTGTAGGTTTCCGATAGCGTTCAATGAACGCGTTTCACAAGGCATCATTCTAAGGAGTTGCAGTCAGAGTCATGGCTCTTGCCGTGTGACTCATGGCCTAGTGGAGAGCCGGGGTTCTTTGGCTACGTCAACTTCTTCAGTGTATACCATAAGTTTGTGCTTGATCTCATTCTCATTCTCCCAGATTATATGTTCAACCTCGACCACTCGGAGAATCTTCATTGGAGCTTGCGAACCCGGCCATATGCTAGGGTTCATGAGGTCACCTTTACTGATAGCTAGAAAAGGGGTTAATGATTCGAAAACCACCCACAGATCGTGGACGCTGTTGGGCTCGTAGATTTCCAGAATGTATTTCGTAACTCTCTTCTGCTGCGCCGAGCCTGATCCTGTCGGTTGACCTTCTTGCGCCATGCGCCTCATGACGTCAGCGGGATCAAGCGGATTTGTAGGTCGCAGATAATCGCTCATGTGGTTTCATCGCCAGACGAATGATACGAACAGGTTGTTCTAATGTCTTTGCACAAAAGGCGAGTTCCAAAACAATTGCCCGCCTAGTCTTTCGCTCCCAATCGACGCCGCAAAGGCACTTCGTGGGTCACTTAATGTGCATACACGGCGAAACAAGCGTGGATATGATCAACCAGTCAAGACAGACTTGCTGTGGATGCCTTTCGAGAAGGTCTTAGCAAGTTCATCCAAGCTTGAATCTTCTTTCCAGGGATATCGCTCCACTGAGACCTGCAGCTCGTTTGGGTTAGCCACGTTTTGCATGATGCCCACTGCGTACTTGCTTCGCATTTGGTACTTCGCGGTCTTAACGTAGTCAACGATCTGCTTTGGCGATACTTTAGTCACCGCAGCATAGCAAAGAACGGAGCAGTTGTCCAGATGGTTGCGAAAGCCCGCAAATCCAACTTGTTTTGCTCTAGCCCGCTGGTCCTTTATCTGCTTCGTGGTCATCCTTCGTGTTTCTGACCCGCCTTCAAGCAACATGCAAATAGCATCGATGAATCCGGCCGGTCCGTTGCGTTCCAAAGTCTTGATCAGCTTGCGAAGTAAACGCGACATTGGCTGCCTAGGTTTTGGAACCGGCGTTTTTCGTATGCCCATTTTGAAGGCATAGTACGCGTCGAATTTCTCGGTGTTATTTTGTAACATCACTAACGTACGATGAGCATCGGGACCTGTAAAAAGTCGGTCAAGGAACAGACCCGAAGAAATGTAGTTTCCAAACCAATCCAATTCTTCAGAAGCCGTGACATTGAGTCTTTCTAGCGCAAGTCTCCGATCAAGATAATGAACGAGCTCACCCACACCATCTGCGATATCAGTGATGATTTGTAGATCGAGATCGTACACCGACCAAGTCAGTTCCGCGCTTTGGAGTATGCCCAAATTACGTAGCCCAGCAAGATGAGTGACAAAAGCAGTAAGGGAGTCTAGTGTCACATTGACTAAGTAGACGCGCGCGATATCGTTCCGTCGCAAAGGGACATCTTCTCCGGTGGCATCTTGAAAATGGCACTCTCCCGTCGAGTTCAGGTATCGCAAGGCCCGATTAGCCTGTGCGTGCGCCTCTCCGACCAGCTTACCCAGTTCTGAAATGGCACTCTCAGCTCCTCGTCGCGCTGCACCGGACATCCTTCCTGCTTTGCCCTCAACTAGGAACGCAGTCCTATCAACCAACACGAGCCCGTCGAGTTCATAGAGCTTCGGTCCCTTGCCGTCATCAAATACGTATTGTAAGCGAGTCCACTTCTGTGCGTGTTTTGACGTCGAAGCAATCAACGTCACAGCATGAGATTCAAGGTATTGTGCACGATTCCTGTCGTATCGGGCCCACGTGATGGGGTCGCCCTGTAGTGCTGCTTCGAGACCAATCGCTATGGCCCAGGGCAGTTTCTCAAGGAGATGAGCTAGCCAAATACCGTCGGAGAATTTCAGTAAGGGCGCTCGTTCTAGTGGCTCATATACGCTTGGCCAGCTGTTTGCAATTTTCGTTTGTCCAAATCGTGTCGAGAAGTAATCCAAGATCTTCTCAACGGTGTTTCTGTCAAGACCTGATTTGGATGCGACGTCTTGACTATTGAATTCAAATACTCTCGCTATTTGACTTGCCAGACTATCCACCGTTCCTTCCGAGTCTTTGACTGCTCTGGGTATTTCCCGAGTCCTTTCGTTTTCAATCTCCCTGATTGAGTTGAAGATTGTCATAGCCTCCTCAAAACCAAAGCCAACCAGATGGCGAAGCTCCTTTTCGAATGGATTGAACAACGATGCGAGCTGATCACCAAGATGGTGCAAGTACGCCGGATTTCGCATAAGCAGGTGCTGTAGGCGCGTCATGAACCTAATCTCATCGAAGCTACTTAGAGTTCCATTGGTCTTGAGATCCGAAGCGTAGTATTGGATTGTCAGATTGATTGCTTTGTTCACTAGAGTCAGCAATGACTGAAACTCGGTGTCATTAAGGGCACCAGAGACGACAAGAGAACTCTCAGGAAACAGAGCGTAGAGCCAGCTAGGATATTCCACTGCGGTGTGCAGAGTCTTGGACTCGCTTTCTTTGTATGTCTCGGGATCTCCAAAGAAAGTGGGCAGTGCCAAGCATGAAAGCGTTTTTCGGATAGGCATCTTGAGTAGCAATCTGCGAAGCTCTGCGACCGTTTCGCTAATACTGTAGGGAAGTTTCTGGATGTGGTAATGAGGAGTTCCGAAGAATTTCATATGTCTCTCGCTCTTCTTGTCGGATCACACTCTCACATTTTAACCAGTTTCTCGCGTACATTTCTGTGGGTTTGGAGAGAACGTGAACCTTTAGCATTCTGACGCAAGTAATGCAGAGTGCTCCTTCCGATTCCAAGCTCTTGAGCCTTTCTTTGGGAGAGACCCAGGATTCGTCTGCGAAGATCGGCTTCATCTGTCCTTTGTAGGTCAGGCGATGGTTCTGAGAAGTGAAGTCTACTGGCTCGACCTATCAGATAGCGGCTAAGCTCAAGCGTCTTCTGCTCAATGACTGTGTCCCACTTGAGTGCACGGCCCTTGTACCTGACTCCAGAATTGAATCGTTCGCGGAGCGAGTCTAGGAACCGTTGCTTGGCTTCAGGCTCAAAGCGATACTTGTAGTCGTCACCCATGAAATAGAAATCCTGCAGATCCAACACTCCGGATTCAAAAGCTTCCATCACCGCTACGTCAGCTATCCAACGGAACGGCTCCTGCAAGTCATATACGAGCGACTGCTTCGTCTGGTAGCCGCTAGTCTCATGCAAGAAACCTACGGATGGCTCCAGGCCTACGGTGTTGATTGCTGCTCGGCACTCGCCCTCCAAGACTCCATACGCATAGTTCAAGGCCAAGTTGACGGGGTCAGACGCGTTGTTTTAGTGACTTCATGCTATTCATCCTTGGAAGTCGGATGCTGGAACTATTGAAGAGTAGGCTTGATGAAGAGGCTGGTGATCGGACACAAGAGCCCTGCTCGAATAGCTCGTTTCGTATGGAGAACCATGGCCTTGGGCAATTCACGCGTGGAACCCAAACACCGTTGACATGTCGGTGTATGGAATCAATTAATGCTAATTGTCGATACTTTCCTTCTCGATAGTTCGCGCGGCAGGCCTGTCCCTGCTGAGTTAACGCGGGCGAAGATGATGCGAAGTGTCCATATTGCCACGTAGGCCAGGAAGGCCAAGTCAACGGGTCGCAAACGTAACCGTCAGCCTACCCCTGACGATCCTGGACAAGCTGGACGACCTGATTGACAAAGGCAAAGTCCGCTCGCGCTCGCAGGCTGTCCGCGAAGCCTTGGAGAAGTTCCTGAAATCCCCCGAATAGTCCATGATCATGAAATTGAAACAGATGGTGAATGATAGTAGGTTGATGATGAAATGTTAGGACGAAGAATGAGATTCACAGCCTTCACAGTAGGCGTAATCGCGTTATTGTTAACTCTGTCTTTCCTGCCGGCATCGGCACAACTCTCCCAATGGATCTCTCTGAACCCAACGCGTGATGGTACTACGACTCGGACCGCGCCTGCCCCCTTCCTTTACGGTGTCAAGATGCTCACATCATCCTACGGCTGGGCTGTAGGTGGAACCTGCAACATTTACACCGGGACTAGCGATTGTCCCGGAAGCGGATTTGTGCTTTTCTGGGACGGTACCCAATGGAGGCAAACTCTCGTACCAGCCGCTGCCCACACGCTTACGTCAGTTTCGATTGTAAGTGCAAACGACGTATGGGCCGTCGGTAAGGGGTCCACAATCATTCATTGGGACGGCACGTCTTGGGCAACAGTCTCAGTTCCCCTAGCGGCAACAATCGACCTGTTCTCGGTCTTCATCTTGCCCGGCGGACTTGACGGATGGGCCGTCGGCAACAGCACCGTCGGCGCAGTCAACATCCTTAGATGGTCTGGAGCTTGGCCGACAGGCACTTGGTCAGTGTTCGCACCGAATCCTCCTGCTTCTTCCTCAAAGAGCCTGCGTGGAGTCTACTTGGTCTCGTCGACCGATGGATGGATCGTTGGCACTGCTGGAACCATATTCCACTGGGACGGGGCCGGCTGGACGGACACGTCAGCAACCTCACCCACGACCAGCAACCTCTACTCGGTCTTCACGGTCAGCGCGACGGATGCGTGGGCCGTCGGTGCGTCGAGCACGATAATTCATTGGAACGGCGCCTCATGGACAGGTCCGATGGTGGCCCCTACAATAGACATCGACTACCACTCGATCCACATGGTTGCGGCAGCCGACGGATGGATCGCAGGCAACCTCATCACTTCAACCGGCGAGGGTCTACTTCTTCGATGGGATGGCACTGCATGGTCGATAGTCCGGAGCTATGTGACCGTGAATCTGAACAACATAACCATGCTCCCTCTGATCGGTGGGACTATTGGCGTCTCGGTGGGAGATGCTGAAACGATCACACGTTGGGACGGCTCAACATGGTTCGCGCAAACTAGCCCAACGTTCGCCGGCATCAACGCCCTATACCTGGTTTCCACCGGTGATGGATGGGCAGTGGGAAGGAGCGGAACCATCTTCCGATGGAACGGACAATCTTGGAATCATTACGAGACTCTACCGTCCGGCGTAAACCTGAACGGGCTGTTCATGAGAACCAGCACGGACGCGTGGGCCGTCGGAAACGCCACAAACCACGGAACCCCACCGACGATTCTCAGATGGAACGGAGTCACATGGAACGCGATCACGCCGCCCGGCGTCGCGCTAGGGCAAAACCTCACAGACGTTTTCATGATCAGCGCAACTGAGGGTTGGGCCGTAGGAACCGGCAGCGCGAGCGCAAACGCGGCTACGCTCAAGTGGGACGGAACACTCTGGACCTCAGTGCCCAGCGGAACTCCGGGCGGTTCGAGCTTACAGTCGGTCCACATGCTGAGCTCCAATGATGGATGGGCGGTCGGAATGAACTCGACCATCAAGCCGGTCGGACCGATAATCGTCCGGTGGAGCGGCTTGGCTTGGAGCATCATGACCGCGCCTCCAGGTATTGGAGGGTTAAGGTCCATTCATTTCCTGAGCCCGAGCAATGGCTGGGCGGTCGGCAACAACGGAACAGACGAACGTGCATCGATCATACACTGGGATGGCACCCAGTGGACCCGCGTCCCAGCACCACCAGGAAATCTGACATCAGTCTACATGACGAGCGCTAACGATGGCTGGGCGGTCGGACAGAACTCCACAGGTTCAACGGCTCATCTGAGCCTGATCGTTCACTGGGACGGTATGACTTGGAACGTGGTATCCACGCTACCAATTCCGCCAACGCTGGCGGTCTCCCTCAACTCCGTATTCATGGTTACGTCGCTGGACGGATGGATAGCGGGCAACCAAGGCCTGATCCTCCACTACGGTCCAGTGATTGTCCCCGGCACGACCACATCAATGACAACCGTGATTCAAACCACAACCTCGACCTTGACTCAAAACACAACATCAACCATGCACACCACCAACAGCACAAACACTACCACGTCCTCAACAATGACGACCACATCGATACCGCCATCACCGATTCCAGGTTTCCCAACAGAATCCATCCTTGTGGGACTGGCGGGAGGCATAATTGCACTGACGATCATCCGACGTAGACGGAAACTCTAACTCGCGTCTGCTCCTCCCGATAGTCGGGAGCTCCGTACGCTGCGCCATGTCCACGACCCCGCAACCATCATACTCCAAACTCGAGCCACAGTACGACAAAGAGCTACCACGAGATGAGAGTGGTCTCAACTGCAATTGTAGCGGTCGCACTGCTCATCGTCATCGCAATGCCAACCCTTGCGTCTGCCAACGGGCCCCCTGGTATTTCTTCGAGGATCAGTCAGGCCAACTCATCCTCGAGGTTAACACTAACACTGTCCAGTTCGAAATTACCTCGTTCACCGGTGTCTTGCTCTGCTCTGGCGTAGGAGCACAGCTCTCCAACGGCGGTCTTGTCGGTCGCCGTGGCATCGACGACGAGTTGTTCCCATCTTCAGAGATGCAGTTCAGACGTTCTTCTCGCGTCGATCTCCCTGATGCCCATCAGGTGCATGTCCTCCGTGACGACAAACTTGGCTTTGTTTTGGACGGCCGTCCCGGCGACGATGCAGTCCCCCCATGGAACCTTCTCTTGATACT
>Ga0315279_10008522_pt1 | contig 12394 bp, 10 predicted proteins | sample YL17G06_20_MG_FD_203694 | JGI IMG/M metagenome (GOLD analysis project Ga0315279, IMG submission 203694) | Sediment microbial communities from Yellowstone Lake, YNP, Wyoming, USA - YL17G06_20 | ecosystem: Environmental > Aquatic > Freshwater > Lake > Sediment | place: USA: Wyoming | collected... | reverse complement strand
CAGGCGAAGCGGGTCAGTGAAGCCGGGGTTGCGAGTAGATGCCGCGGGATTTCGAACGAAGCTGCTCGATTGACTGCGCCGTTCGACCCCGTCGGGTGCAATAATGAAGACGGAGCTTCATTCCGATTATCTGGGCCGCAGCGTCAGGCTCACGCCGGAGCGCCGAAGGCACATTCTCGAGCACCCGGAGATGGAGGAATGGCTGGAGAAGATACCTGAGGTGCTGGCGCGGCCGGATTGGGTGGTGCGCTCCCGCTTTGATCCGGAATCGGAACTGTTTTACGTGTGGAAGACCCGCACACACGTCGGCCCCAAGTACGTCTGCGTGGTGGTAGTCGTCAGGCCCGACGGCGCGTTCGTCTTGACGGCTTATTTGACGGATGCCGTGAAGAAAGGAGACATTCTGTGGCCAAGAAGCCGCTCATAAGGGTGTGGTACGACCGTGAAGGCGACTTCCTGGAGGTACTCTTCGAGCGGAAGCCCGGCTACTTTCGCCAGACCTCCAGCGAGCAGGTGATGGAGAAGGTGGATGCCGACGGCCGCGTCATCGGGTTTCACGTGCTAGGCGCCAGCCACGTCACCCGGCCGCTGGAGGTGGAACTGGCGGGGAGCGCTGCCAGGTGGTAGGCAGCGGTCGCCCACGGGAACGTCCCTCACGTGCCGCCGTTGACTGACTGGCATCGCGTCGGAACCGCTGATTTTCTTCGCCGGAATCGCCGCACCTACAACGTTGCCGAGATTTGTCCCGAACGTCGATTGCCCCCCACAGGGCGAGACCGAAGCCGGCTGCCAGGGCCAGCAGGCCGCTGGTGGCCCTTCGTATTGCGTTGGCGCTCACGATGAACCTCCCGTGCTGCCAGGCCGGGTGCGCAGCGGGCGCCGTCACTTCAGCGGTCGGGGAGAGACTGCACCTCAACGGGTCGCGGCACAAGTGTCCTGAGGGACTGCAACCGCAGGGCTAACCGTTATCCCGCGGTTTCCGAACCGCGGAGGAGCCGCCACCCGTCCGGGCCAAGGCTACTTCGGGTACAACTCGTCGCGATCGGGGCCCTGCCTGGGAGGTGCAGGCGGCTCCATGGGGCCCGTTTCGGCGGGAGGGCGAAAATCCCAGAACATCGTGCTAGCCAAGCCACACGCCACGGCCAGCAGATCGAAATTCGAGTCCAATCCATCAAAGCGCGCGAGGTTCTTCGGAGGCCTGACCTGCTCGAATCTGCGCCTCTCCAGCGGAAAATATTGCAGATCGGAGCGCAGAATCCTTTGCACCGCCTTCAGCCGGCTGCCCCCGCCAAAGGCGAAAAGGTCATACGTGCACTGTCGAGGGGGCAACCTGTTCTCGGCTCTAACCTTGCCACAAACATAGCGGTAGCCTTGAAGGATCCTGTCCACGGTCTTGAGGGTCACACCGAGGTCCTCTCCACGCTCCTTTCGTTGCCTCGCCGTCTCGATGTCGACAGCCCAGATCTCAGCAAGCTCACGATCAACGTCCCCTCCGCCCACAGGGAAGGAGTGGTCGTTAAGGTAATTTGAGAAAAAGGGAAAGGGATCACCTCGTTGTGACCGGTCGCCACCGTGCAAAAACATCGAAATCTCGGTCGTGCCGGCGCCAACATCGACTATGACATAAGTGCGTTCCTCTGCATGTGGCGACTGCAGAAACGCCATGACACCAGCGTGCGTCTCTGGCCGCACCCGGATGACCCTTTCCGAGTCTTCTGGGACCTGCAAATCGAGGAGCACGGCTTCAGCCGCACATGCGGCATCAAGCCCAGTAGGGTTCGGCACTCCCGATCTCAGCTCCCATGCCAAGTGCACCATGGCCTCGTACAGCGCGTGCGCTTTCAAGCTATCAATGTGATCCATTGGGCAACCCACGTTCCACTGAATGGTCACGTTCTCGCCGCTGTATCGGCTCAGCAAGCCACGCTCGACAGAGCCAATCACATGTGAGAGGAAGAGAGCCGCCAAAGCCCGCGCCGAAACCCTCGTATGGCTTCCAAGCGCCACTGTTCCGCGCTCAGGCGAATGCGAACAACGCCGGCATATTCCTTGATTCCTTTCACAAAGCACACAGATCTTGATCCAGGGGAGTCGAAGATCCGGGTTCGACAGCTCTGCCGCTTGGTGCCCAAACCAAATCTGTTGGTCGCGGACCGCAATCAGCGAGGGCAGCAACGCTGACTCAATCCCGGCTTGCTCGGGACCCCAACGGAACACTTCGAACCGGTCCTCTGTGGTGTCGTGCCACGCGACTTTTGTCGTACTGGTCCCGAAGTCGACCCCGACGATCAGATTCCGAGCCACCGCTCTCGGCGGGCGCCTCGGACCGGGAGACGGTGCTTCCCGTGCAGTTTCTTGTGGCGCTGGCTCCTTCGTCTGATCTGAACGGGTGCGTTTTCGCTCAGCTTCGCCAGTTGGGAGGCGTCGAGCGGCCGAGGGGGCCGGCGGCGGCCCTGACGGGCGGAGGAATCTCAGCAACTTCGCAGCCAGGCCACTCAGACGAGACAGTACCTTCATTCAGCCTCGCTCCAGGGTCTTGTTAGCTTACATTCGCATACCCCGCCGCGATGGTTGCGAACTCCCCCGTGACCGACCGGAGCTTCTCGATCTGCTCGATTCGGTTGGACCGCTCGTGCTCCAGGTTCCGGATATAGCCCTCCAACATGCGGATGTAGCGCGGGTCTTGCCTTTTTTGGACGGCACCCTCAAGAAGCTCTTTCTTCTTTTGGATCTTGGAATCGTAGGATTGCTGGACGCTTGCCAGCCGCGAATTGACCAGTGCCTCATTGACCCGAAGCGCCTCCCTCTTCTGGGCGTCGAATCTCCGCTCGAGCACCGCAAAGGCTGCCTCATACGCCCTCCGAAGTTCCTCACCTGTGACCGGGGGAAACTTGGCCGTCACCCCTTCCCGGATCATTCTTCCAAGGACAATCTCCGAGGCATCCTCATCCAGCTCTTCAAGGCTGGAGCCAAGAGCGACAAACACCGGCAAGAGAGCGTTCCTGTGGCGTGCCGCGAAAATTCGCCCCCGGGCGACCAGGTAGAGGTACGCCCCGCGTGGCACTTTCTCGTCATGCGTTATCTCGATTCTAGCGACCGGATGGAACGTATGGCTGCTCTCCCGGTAATACGACACGATGCCCCGGATGAAAAAGTGTCGAACGTGCACAAAGGTGAGCGAGGGTTCCTGTTCCGCTATCTCCGAATCAAAGGTCAGGCGCAACTCCCCGCCGCCCGCCTTCCGCACGAACTCGAACCTTTGGGGATCGTCCGGCAACCCTTGGAGAAATTTCAGTAGCCGCTCGCCTACGTTCAGAACGTGAACGCCACGGATCTCCGTCTCGTGGAGTTCAGACCGGGCGTCGAACTTCGAAAGAAACTCCTCTACAAGCACGCGGAGATCCTCACCGCTGATGTAGCGCCCCAGCTCTTGTACCCGGTCGATTTCCCGCACGTAGAACTCGTCCTGACCCACAAACTGAACGCTAGCGCGCTCCCACTGTTCAAACTGCTGCTTCCGCTGCTCAAGCACCAGCGCTGCCTGCTCGATTCTCTCCTCTCTCTGAGCGTCCGTCAGGCCGGGGTCGAACAGGTCCCGCGTCAGTTCGTTGATCGTGTCGCCAAGGATTGCTTCCAGGTCGCCGATGTAGGACTCAAAAATGTTGATTCGCCGATACAGGCGATTCAGGATCACATCCTCGATTGTGCCCGGGGATGAGAAGTTGTAGATCTGAACCTTCTCTGCGGCCTGCCCGTAACGGTCCAGGCGGCCGATTCGTTGTTCCACCACCATCGGGTTCCAGGGCAGATCGTAATTGACCAAGATGTGACAGAATTGAAAATCCAGACCTTCGCTGCCTACCTCGCTAGAGAGCAGGATGCGCACCTCTCCATTCCTGAACCGCTCGATTCGCTCCTCTCTCTCCTGCGGCGAGTACGAGCCGCTGATAATGGTGTTTGAATAGCCGCAGGCCGCTAGCCTCCGGGAAAGGTACCCCAGCGTCTTCTTGAAATAGCTGAAGATGACAAGCCGTTCGCCGGGCTGCAGCTCATCTAGTTCCCGCAGACAACGGAGCAGAGTCTCGAACTTGCTGTCAGGCGTGCCTTCCTGAAACCACTCGTCGATGATCCTTAGCAGGGCGTGCTTGGCGGAATCGGCCTCAGCTACGCCGTCGGAGTCCCAATCGCTCGTGTCCAGGTCCGATTCCTCGGAATCCAGGCCACCTGGCGCCCCGACCAGTTCCGACCTGTAGTACTCCACCATGGCCGGAATACAGCTCGCAATCTGGCGCTGCGGCATCATGAGGCCAAAGAGCAGAGCCGCGTTCTTGCCGCTACGCTCGTAGTTGGCCCGCACGTACTCCACAACGGCCTTGTAGAAACCAATTTCACTGGGCGTGAGGCGCACTGGGAACAGTTGCGCCTCACGGCGCGCGCCGACTCGAACGTCCCGTTTCCTGGTGCGGGTGAAGATTCGAGTGAGAAAGTTCAGCTCGCAAAGCTGGCGATGGATCTCGACAGTGTCGCGGACGCTACCCGGATTGGCTGACTGCAACCGCTCCAGGGTGTCTCGGTAGAGGGGATGCTGCGCGAGCCGGCTCTGCACCTGCCGCTCGGCAAGTTCTGGGATCGAGAAGGCTAACGGCCCGAGTCTGTTCTCGCCGAGTGATGTCAACAGCGCGTGGGTTTTCTTGAACCTTTCGGGATCGCTTCGCGTTACGAGCCGTTCGGCTTGGACGACCCTGCGGTTGAGATGCATGCAGGCCTCAAACAACTCAAAGCCGCTGAACTCTTCCGAATCGAGCAGGGAGAGAAGGTTGAACAGATCTCGCGAACCAAGATGAATCGGGGTTGCGGTCAACGCCAGGACCGCATCGGCAGCATCCGCAGCGTGCCGGCAAGCCCGGTGCGAAAGGGTTTCCGTGTTCTTCAGATGATGCGCCTCATCTATGATCAGCACATCCAGAGCGGGCGGCATCTCTTCCCAACGGCCCATCAAGCCTCGATGTCGGAAGGATTCCAGGCTGCAAATCGCCTTCAGTTCGATATCCGGGTCTTCCTCGTATTCGGCGAGAAACTGAAGTAGGCGATCCGCCTTCCAGATCTCGAAGCTAAGGTCGAACTTCTTGCGCATCTCCATCTGCCACTTGATGCAAAGAGAGGCTTTGCAGAGGATGAGGACGCGGCGAAAAGTATTGGGGTGCCGGGCGACAATCTCGCTGAGGATGAAGCCAGCCTCGATAGTCTTGCCCAAACCAACCTCGTCCGCCAGTAGGAGCCGCTGTTTCGGGGACTGAAGAAACTTGAGGAGTGGCTTAAACTGGTAGGGTTCGAACTTGGTTCGACTGGCCCGCAGTGCGTAAATGTTGTCATGAAGCGGAGACTGCAGGCGTTCGTAAGTGAGCAGGCGTGAAAAGGTCACCTTGTCGCCAAAGGCCCCTTCCAACAGCAAATCCTCCACGGACCGCCCGAATGTAACCTTTTCCAGGTCGGATTCTGCCGCATCCACCGGGATGGCGCTGCTGTGGAAGAGCACCTTGTAGTAGTACTGCCCGCCGAGCTTTCTTCCGGCGCCGATGATGGTGCCGAGTTCGTCCGGCCGGTTGACCCGGCGAACGATGTCACCGTGCTGGAAAGCCGGCTGATTGCCCATCGAAGACCCGATCACCATCGTACCGCGCCCCGCAGAACTGCCCGGGGAGGCATTCCCCCGCAGCTTCCGCATAGTGTAGCAGGAATCCGACCGCGCAGGCGCTCGGCTCAAGAAGCGCGGGCCCGCCATCGCGGCACTGTCTCTCCCCCCCCGGGCACGGGCTTTGTTACGTCCGGGCTCTTTGCGAGTCCCGATCGGTCGATCAACTGTCGGGTAGGGGGCGGAAATCAGCGGCGCGCGGCGAGCTACGCGTATTCCAGCGACTCGTGGGAGGTACAGTCGATCTGGTGCTTGGTATTGGCCGGGACAGAAGCCACCATGCCGGCGGCTAGCGGCTGCTTCGCCCCTCCGGGCTGCCATGCTCGAGCTCGAGTGTACCGCCAGCAGCCTGTTTCCGCCTGCGTCCGCGAAGGACGGTCAAGTCTGCTGCTTACGCCCGGATGGGAGTCCCGCTCCTACCTTGCTGCGCCCTGCCGGGCAGGCTGTCGGAGAGCTAAGATTCGTGTATTGGCGGTGAACCATGGGCATTGAAGATGTCTTGGGAGGCAAGCGCGAGGAGATCCTCAGAATCGCCGGGCGGCACGGCGCGTACAATCTCCGTGTGTTTGGCTCCGTGGCCCGCGGCGAAGCAGGACCGAAAAGCGACCTCGATCTGCTGGTGGATTGCGGGCCCGACGTGACACCCTTTTTCCCGGGCGGGCTGCTCGCCGATCTGGAAGAGCTGCTCGGGCGCAGAGTCGAGGTTATTACGGAGCCCGGCCTGAATCCGTACATCCGCGAGAGGGTGCTTAAGGAGGCAGTGCCGTTGTGAAAGACGACTCGCTTTCGCAACGTGCTGGCCCACGATTATCTCGGACTCGACCTGGTGCGCGTTTGGAATATCGTGACCGTTAACCTTCCCGTTCTCAAGCAGCAGGTCGAGGCAATCCAGGCGTCATTGTCCACCGATGCCTGATGTACAATGCCACGCCCAGTTGCTCCAGACTGTTTGTCCTGACCGCGCCTTCAGATCGATTCCCAGGATGCGCGCGATGGTGCCTGCCCAGCACTTGGCCTGCGTCTTTTTGGTGCGCTGGTTCGTATACTGTGCTGGAATGAGCACGGCACAGGTTACAGTTTGTTGCTTCTTGAGTACCATGCGCCAGGAATGCGCCGAGATCGCGCGCGGCTTGCGGAAGCACGATCCGGACCTGCTCGACCGGCTCATCGAGCGCTACCACTACCGCCTGCTGCGATACCTGATCTCCCTGACCGGCGACCGGGCGTTGGCCGAGGACGCTTTTCAGGAAACCTGGCTGCACGTGCTGGAGCGGGGAGGCCAGTACAACGGGCGAGCCAGCTTTGAAAGCTGGCTGTTCAGCATCGCCCGGCATTTGGTCATTGACTGGTCCAGAAAGAAGAAGGGCGTCAGCCTGGAGGCGCTCACCGAGCCGGACGATGACCGCGCCCCGCTGCAAGTGCCTGCCGGGCAGCCATCGCCGCTGGAGCTGGTCGCCGAGCGGGAGGAGGCGGAACGTCTGGCCCGGGCCTTGCCCTCGCTGCCGGCGGTGTATCGCGAGGCGCTGGTCCTGCGCTTTCAGGAAGAAATGAAGCTGGAGGAGATCGCAGCGGTGGCCGGAGTCACGCTTTCCACGGCCAAGTCGCGGCTCTATCGCGGGCTGGAGGCGCTCCGGCGGTCAATCGAAGGAGGCAGGGGATGAGCCGGGATGCACACGAACGGGCGGGACGGGCAATCGACCGCATGCACATTGAAGGTCTGTCGGGGGCCGAGCGGCAGTGGCTCGATGGGCACCTGGAAAGCTGCGGCGCCTGCGCGGAGCGCGCCCGCCTCACCGCGGAGGCGCTCGCCTCCCTCCAGGCCGTGGCCGTTCCCGTCAATCCGGCCATCGTCGGCATGGCCAAGGCGCGGGCCAGGATGCGGGCGGCGGAACTGCGCCAGCGCGACGAGCGCCTGCGGCCCTTGTGGATCGCCTGCGTTTTCTCCTGGGTGATGATGCTGCTGACCACGCCGTACTTCTGGAGCGCTTTCGAATGGATGGGGCAGGCGGTGCGCTTGCCGGCGCCGGTGTGGCAGGCGGGGTTCCTGCTGTGGTGGTCGGTTCCCGCGACGGTGGCGGCCATCGCTTTGTTGTGGCTTGAACGCGGCGGCGGGCTCTTCAATGGCCGTCGCGAAGGCGCCGGGTGGCTGGGAGGGTAGGTGGCTTATGGACGACGCGAGGACAGGGCTTTCCGAGGAAGCACGAATCATTCCGGCCTGGGCCTTCGTGGTGGCCTTCGCGGCTTTTGCGGGGATACAGGCGGTGTTCCATGCCTGGGCCTGGCCGCGGGAACACCACCCGCCGCCCGCGGTGTTTCGCGTCCTGCTTCCGATCTTTGCCGGCGCCGTTCTAGCTTTCTTTGCGCTGCTGGTCGGTTACGTGAACCGCGACGCCGGCCGGCGCGGCATGAATCGCCTGGGCTGGACATTGGGCGTCATCTTCATCCCCAATGCCATCGGCTTCATCCTGTACTTTCTGCTGCGCAAGCCGCTGGTGCTGGACTGCCCGCGGTGCGGCGCGCAAGTGAACCGGGCGTACAATTTCTGCCCGCGCTGCAATCATGCCCTGCACCCCGCCTGCCCGAGCTGCAAGCGCGCCGTGGGCGCGGCCGACGCCTTTTGCCCTTATTGCGGCGCCACACTGACGGCCCGCAAGGAATAAAGTTTTCAGTTCTCAGTTTTCAGTTATCAGTGGGATCCAGAATGGCAGTCGCTTTCTTTCGAACTGAAAACTGAAAACTGACGACTGAGAACTACTTCACCACTTTTCCCACCGCATCCAGCGATTGGAGCAGGTCCGGGTCGCTTGGGCGCAGCAGCAGCGCCCGGCGATAGACCCGCTCGGCTTCCGCGAATCTTTTTGTCGAGTAATAGCAGTATCCCAACCCCAGCGCGGCGACCTTTGAGTCGGGCGTGACGCGGAGGGTGTGGCTCCAGAATGTCTCGCTGTCGCGCCAGTGGAGCACGGCGGCGGCTGAAAGACCGCTCCACACCAGCAGCAGGACCAGGCAGGCAGCCAGGCCGGGCCGGCTGGCGGCGGCGTAGCCCGCAAGCAGGCAGACGCCGAGCACCGCTAGGTAGGCGAAGCGGTCCTGCGCCAGGCGGTGGGCGGCGAAAAATATGGCGCAGGCTAGCGCCGGAGCCAGAGAAACCACAACCAGCGCCAGCGCCAAGCGAATCCGGCGCCAGCGCCAGGCCAGCCAGACCGCGGCCGCGCAGGCGGCAGCGAACAGCAGCCAGGCCGGCAGCGAATGCTCCATTGAGTACTCGGGCGCCAGCGGCCAGGGCCAGATCATCTTTTTCGCGTATTGCAGCGCGGCAATCGAAACCAGGTTGATGTGCCGCCACAGCGGCCTGTGAGGGATCGCTGCCGAGGCCAACCCGATCACCTTCCAGCGCAAGGCAAACGCGCCGGCAGCCAGCCCAAACAGCGGCCACGCCCTTCTCCACCCCACGAAGAACAGCGCCAGCAGGGGCAGGCCCAGCGAGGTCTCCTTGGTCAGGAAGGCCAGCGCGGCAGCCAGATAGCCGGCGGCGAGCCAGGCTGTAGGCTGTCGGCTGTCGGCTGTAGGCTGTAGGCTGCCGCCTGTCACCTGCCACCTGTCACCTGCCACCTGCTTTTCCGCGCGCACCAGCCCGTACAGGCAAAGCAGCATGAGGCAGGCGGCCAGGACCTCGGAGAATGCCGCCATCCAGGCCACGGCTTCGACGTGCAGCGGATGAGCGATGAACAAAGCAGCCGTGATCCAGGCGACGGGCAGGGAAGCGAATTCCAGCACCAAAAGGAAAACGAGCACCCCGCTGGCCGCGTGAACCAGCAGCGAAGCCAGGTGAATGCCGAATGGGTCCAGATGCGTGAGCCGGGCCAGCCAGGTGTGCGCCAGCACCTGGATGGGCCGGTACACCGTGTAGGCCTGCGGGCCAGTCATATAGGCGAACGGGTTGCCGCCGGTAAAAGCCGACCAGACGGTTTCCTTCAGCAGGTTGGGGTTGTCCAGGTAGAGGTATTCGTCGTCCCAGATGAAACCGCCGCCCAGGGCGTTGCCATAGATGAGGATGGCCAGCACCACCAGCGCGGCTGCCGCCCGGCCCGTCGTTACCCGGATTCCTCTGAACTGCATATGTCAACTGAACAGCAATGACGTTCTATCCGTGGTTAATCCCGGCGCAGGGCCTTCAGCACCGCCTGGTGCGAAGCGCGGATATCGGGATCGTTCGGCCGGTATGCCAGTCCCTGCCGGTAAACGCGCTCGGCGTCGGCGAAGCGCCGGGTCGAGTAATACCACTCGCCCAAGCCCAGCACCGCGTTTCGGGAAAGGGGCGTGACGCGCAGCGTCTGCGACCACAGGGCCTCCGGGTCGCGCCAGTAGCCGGTAGCGCGAATGGAAAGCGCGCTCCAGGCGATGACAAGGGCGACCAGCGCCAATCTGCCGGGGCGCCTGCGGGCCGCGAACGCCAGCAAGAACACGAATCCCAGCACCGCCAGATACGCATAACGGTCCTGCGCCTGGCGCATTCCGGGCAGCACGAGGCTGGCCGCCAGGGCGGGCGCCAGCGGGACAAGAAACAGCAGCAAAGCCAGGCGCATGCGTGGCATCCGAGTGGCCAGCCAGGCGAGCAATGCGGCGGCGCAGGCGGAAATCACCCAGACGGCCAGCGGCTGGCGCAGGTTGTAGTCGGAAGCCAGCGGCCACGGCCATACCGTTTTTCGCGCGTAATGCACCAGCGCCGACGCCATTAGATAGACCTGTGACCAGAAGGGGCGCGGCGGCAGGTGGGCGGTCGCCGTTCCGATTATCATGTAGCGCGCGGCCATCGTGCCGCCGGCCACCACGAACAACGGCCAGGCCGCCCAGCCGGCCAGCGCGGCGGCAATCAAGGGCAGAGCCAGCGCTGTTTCCTTGCTGAGCAGGGCCGCCGCGGCAGCCAGGCAACTGAGGATGAGCCAGATGCGAGGCGCCGCGACGGTTCCGTTGCGCTGCCTTCCGCGGTCTAGAACCGTCGCGGGGGCCGCGGCGCGCACGGTGGCGTAGAGGCTCAGCAGGGTAAAAACGCCGGCCAGCAACTCGGGAAGCGCGGCCATCCAGGCAACGCATTCCACGTGTAGCGGGTGGACCAGGAAAAGCGCCGCCGCCAGCCAGGCGCTTATTGGATCGAGCAGCCGGGCGAGCAGCAGGAACACGAGCACACCGGCGGCCGCGTGCAGCACCACGGAGAACAGGTGCAGCGCGAATGGCTGTGCGCCGAACCACCGCAACAGCAGCGAATGGGCCAGGACCGTAATCGGCCGGTAATAGTAGAAGCCCTGCCGATGCGGCATCGCCTGCAACGGCATGCGGCCGAATGCGGCCCGGACGGAAAGGTGCGGCAGGCCCGGGTCGTTGAGGTAAATTTCTTCGTCGTCGAGCAGGAAGCCGCCGCCGAGGCAGTTCGCGAAAACGACGCCGGCCAGCAGCAGCAGGCCGAGCGCGCCGCGTGCCTCCGTGAACCACGGCCGTGCCGCGGCGCCGGCGCGTCCGCCCGTTCTATCTGTCTCGATCGCCATGGGATTCCGTCGTAACCGCAGTTGGCGCCGGCGCGCGCACGCTCCGTTGCGAATGCAGGTAATCGCGGTCGCCTGGGCGGTAACGCAGGCCGTGCTGGTAAACGCGGTCGGCGTCCGCGAAGCGCGATGTCGTGTAGTACCACTCGCCCAGAGCGAGTACGGCGGTCTTGGACCGCGGCGTCACCCGCAGCGTGTGCGACCACAACGTTTCCGAATCCCTCCAATGACGGATGGCAAGAATGGAGAGAATACTCCACGCGGCCAGCAAAATGAGCGCCAACACCAGGCCTGCGGCGCGGCGGGCTGCCAGGGCAACCAGCAGCGCGACCCCCAGCACCGCCAGGTAGGCAAACCGGTCACCGACAAAGCGAAGATCACTGAAGAACACCATGCTGGCGGCAAGCGCGGGCGCCAGGGAAGCCGGAATCATCAGCACCGCCAGCCGCGCATCCGCGCGGCGGCAGGCGAGCCAGCCGGCCAGCACGCAGCCGGTCAGAACCAGCAGCCAGATCCAGGTTGCCTGGCCCAACTGGTACTCGGGCGCCACCGGCCAGGGCCACACCAGCTTCTTCGCATAATGAACCGCGGCAGCGGCGAGGATTCGCAGGTGCTGCATCACCGGGCGCGGGGGCAGGGAAGCCGAGTGAGCGCCCAGCACCAGCATCCGCGCCAGCAGCGTCCCGGCGGCGATGGCGAACAGCGGCCAGGCGCGCCGGCCGGCGAACAGAACGGCGAGCAGGGGCAGAGCCAGCGCGGTCTCTTTGGCCAGGCAGGCCAGGGCAGCGGCCAAGCAGGCCAGGGCCAGCCAGAGGAATTTCGGATTTCGGATTGCGGATTTCGGATTTCGGGCCTGGCCCTCATGCTCGCAATCCGCAATCCGCAATCCGCAATCCGAAATGCGAAAGGCTCGAACCAGGCAGTAGAGGCTCAGCATGGCCAGCGTCCCGGCCAGCACTTCCGGAAATCCGGCCATCCAGGCCACCGCCTCGACGTGCAGCGGATGGACCACAAACAGCGCGGCGGCCAGCCAGGCGACCCGCATCTCAAAGAAACTGGCCAGCAGCAGGAAGCACAGCACACCGCCCGCGGCATGGAAAAGCACCGAGGCCAGGTGCAGCCCGAACGGTTGGCGGCCGGTGATGCGGGCCAGCCAGGAGTG